>JGI1652J44930_10000546_pt1 | contig 14632 bp, 12 predicted proteins | sample NewIslsDNAsample_FD_44930 | JGI IMG/M metagenome (IMG submission 44930)
GCGCGGTGGACTGGCTGACGCCCAACGCCCGGGAGAGCTCGCTCGACGTCAGTCGTGCATCGGCGTGCAGCAGCCGGGCCGCTTCCTGCTCCTGCTCGGAAAGCGGTTGCGGGTCGTCGGATTCCTGGTATTCGATGCGGTGCGGCGCGAGGACCGAGCGCTGGTCGTCGTCGAGCCGGTCCAAGCGCCAGGCCTCCGCGCGGCCGAAGGGCTTGAGCACCAGGTCGGACTGCGTCGACACCACCCCCGGCACCGAGGGGATGCGGCGCGTCAGCAGGTCCTTGATCGCCTCGCGGCGCAGCGGCCGGACGGTGCAGTACACGTCCGCGCGGCCGGTGGTCATCGCGACGTACTGGGCTTCGGGGAACTCGGCCAGCCTGCGGGCGACGTCCTGCAACTGCCCGGGCTCGGTGGTGATCCAGACGTGCCGGGGGTGGTGCTCGGAGATCAACGACCAGTCCAGCGCCCCGATCACCCGCAGCACCCGCTCGGCGTGCAGCCGCTGCAGCCTGCGGCCCACCGTGCTGGGCGAGCTGCCCACCGCCTCGGCCAGCGTGTTGATCGGCGCGCGCGGCGCCTCCTGCAACGCGGCCACCAGATCCAGGTCCAGGTCGTCCAGCTCGATGCCACCATCCACGGGCAGTGATACTACACCCACGAAAAGCGTGGATATCGAATAGATACATCACATTAACGCCCAGTATTGACAAATCACGTCACGACCGTTTTGAATGCTCGCCAATCGGTCCAGGGCCGACCGATCCGACCCCGAGGAGCTCGGTTGACCANCACGGAGAACGCGCCGCCCACCCGGTCGATGGCACTGCTGCTGGGCTTCCTGCGCGGCGTCGAACGCTTCGGCAACAAACTGCCCCACCCGTTCTGGTTGTTCACGATCATGGCGGCGCTGGTGGTGGCGCTCAGCGCGGTGCTCAACGCGCTCGGCGTCTCCGCGGTGTCCCCAGTGGACGGCGAGACGATCCGGGTCAAGAGCCTGCTCACCTCCGAGGGCGTGTCCACCGTCGTCGGCGACGCGGTGGACAACTTCGCGCAGTTCCCGCCGCTGGCGCTGATCATCGTGGTGATGCTGGGCGTCTCGGTGGCCGAGCAGAGCGGTCTGCTCAACGCCATGCTGCGCGGCAGCGTCACCCGCGTGCCGGCGAAGTACCTGACGTTCGTCGTCGCGTTGACCGGCATCAGCGGCAGCGTCGCCTCCGACGCCGCCTACGTGGTGCTGATCCCGCTGGGCGCGCTGGTGTTCAAAGCGGTCGGCCGCAGCCCGATCCTGGGCCTGGTGGTCGCCTTCGGTTCGATCTCGGCCGGGTACAACGCCTCCCTGCTGCTCACCCCGACCGACGCGATCCTGGCCGGGCTGACCACCTCGGCGGCGCACTTCATCGACCCGAACTACGTGGTCACGCCGCTGGCCAACTACTTCTTCTCGATCTGCTCGGCGGTCGTCCTGGCCGTGGTGATCACGCTGGTCACCGAGTTCGTGCTCACCAAGCGCACCGAAGGCATGGCCGCCGACAGCGACGGCCCGGACGAGCAGCTGGGCGAGATGCGGTTGAGCCCGGCCGAGCAGCGCGGCCTGCGCAACGCCGGTCTCGCCCTGCTGGCCGTGGTGGCGCTGCTGGTGATCGCGCTCGTCCCGGCCGGTTCGCCGTTCCGCGGCGAAGACGGCGGCATCCTCGACTCACCGATCATCACCGGGATCGCGTACCTGCTCGGCGTGGTGTTCGCGCTGACCGGCGCGGTGTTCGGCCGCGCCACCGGCAGCCTGTCCCGCGCCCGCGAGATCCCCGGTGCGATGACCAAGGGCGTCGTCGACCTGGCGCCGGTGGTGGTGCTGTTCTTCGCCGCCTCCCAATTCCTGGCCTTCTTCAAGTGGACCCACATCGGGGAGATCCTGGCCATCCGCGGCGCGGCGCTGCTGCAGTCGGCGAACGTGCACCCGCTGGTGCTGTTCCTCGGCCTGATCGCGCTGGTCACCTGCATCAACCTGGTGATCACCAGTGGTTCGGCGCAGTGGGCGCTGGTCGGTCCGGTCGTGGTGCCGATGCTGATGCTGCTCGACGTGTCCCCCGAGACGACCCAGGCGGTCTACCGGATCGGGGACTCGGCGACCAACCTGATCAGCCCGATGAGCCCGTACTTCGCGATGGCGCTCGGAATGCTGCAGCGCTACCGCAAGGACGCCGGCATCGGCACCCTGATGTCGCTGACCCTGCCGATCTCCTTCGCGGTGCTGATCAGCTGGACGTTGCTGTTCATGGCCTGGTGGGGGCTCGGCATCCCGCTCGGCCCCGGCGCTCCGGTGCGCTGACCGGCACCCCCACGACGCGCGCCTCGTGCGCGGAAGCAGTTCTGTGAATACCTGAGAGGTGACTCGTGACGACGAAGCTGGTGGCGCGGGCGGAGCAGGAGCTCCCCGAAGTGCTCGCGGACCTGCGCAGGTTGGTGGAGCACGAAACGCCCAGCAGCGACAAGCAAGCGCTGGACGCCGGATTGGACGACATCGAGCGGTGGCTCACCGAACGCCTCGGCCAACCGGCCGCCCGGCAGCGCCACGACAACGGCGAGCACGGCGACGTCCTCGACGTCACCTACTCCGGCACCGCCGGGGGAACGGTCCTGCTGCTGTGCCACTACGACACGGTGTGGCCGGTGGGCACGCTCGCGGAATGGCCCTTCACCGTCGAAGGCGACCGCATCACCGCTCCCGGCTGCCTGGACATGAAGCTCGGCATCGTGCACGGCGTGTGGGCGCTGCGCCTGCTGCGCGAGCTCGGCCTCCCGCACCCGTCGGTGCGGTTCCTGCTCAACGGGGACGAGGAGATCGGCAGCCTCGCATCCCGCCCGCACATCGAGCGGGCGTGCGCGGAGGCGACCGCCACGCTCGTGCTGGAGCCCAGCCGCGAGGGCAAGGTCAAGGTCCGCCGCAAGGGCCTGGGCCTGTTCGACCTGGCGGTGCACGGCGTCGAATCGCACGCGGGGCTCGACCCCGCGGCAGGCGCCAGCGCCATCCACGCCATCGCCGAGCTGATCCCGGCGATCACCGCGCTGGCAGCGCCGGAACGCGGCACCACGATCAACGTCGGGCGGATCACCGGCGGCACCGGCCGCAACGTGGTGGCCGGCCACGCGACCTGCGAGATCGACGTCCGCATCCAGGACCCGGCGGAGATGGACCGCATCGACGCCGGTTTCCGCGAGCTGTCGGTCGCCGACGAGCGCATCCGGGTGGAGCTCACCGGCAGCTGGAACCGACCGCCCATGAACCCCAACGAGCTGTCGGAGAAGCTGTTCGAGCACGCCAAGGCCGCCGCGCAGGAACACGGCCGGACCCTGGAAGGCACCTCGGTGGGCGGGGTGAGCGACGCGAACTTCGTGTCCGCGCTGGGCAAGCCGGTGCTCGACGGCCTCGGCGCGGTCGGGGCCGGGCCGCACTCCCGCGACGAGCACGTGGTCCCGAGCGAGTCGCCCGGCCAGATCGCCACCCTGGCCACGCTGATCAGCAACCTGCGCGACTTCTGAGCGCGCGGCGGCAGCGCCTGCCCGGCACCACCCGGGAAGGCGCTGCCGGCGCCGCTTCACCCCTTGATCGCGCCGCTGAGCTGGGCTCGGACGAGGTGGCGTTGGCTGATCAGGAAGACCACGGCCACCGGCAGGGTCGTCACCAGGGCGATGGTGAGCTTCAACGGCAGCTGCTGCCCCTCCCCCAGCGCGCCGCCGACGAGGCGCGCCAGGCCGACCGTCAGCGTTTCGTACCCGGGGCTGGAGGTGGCGACCAGGAAGTGCGTGAACTCGTTCCACGACGCCTGGAACGCGAGGATGCCCAGGGTGGTCATGGACGGGCGCACCATCGGCAGCACCACGCTCCACCAACGGCGCACGATGCCGGCACCGTCCACCTTGGCCGATTCCTCGACCTCCACGGGGACCTGCTCGAAGGCCTGCTTCATCAGGAAGATCCCCATGGCGTCGGCGAGCAGCGGGAGNATCATCCCGGCGTAGGAGTCGAACAGCGACAGCTCGCGCAGCACCAAGAACTTCGGGATCAGCAGCACCACCGGCGGCACCGCCATCACCATCAGCAGCCCGGTGAACACCACGCCGCGACCGCGCCAGCGCAAGCGGGCCAGCGCGTAGCCGGCCATCGAGTCGACCAGCAGCCGCCCGGCCGTGACGCAGAGCGTCACCAGCAGCGAGTTTCCCAGCCACAGCGGCACGTTCACCGCGGGATCGGTGGCGATCCGCTCGTAGCTGCTGGTGTCGATCTGCTCCGGGACCAACGACAGCGGATGGGCCACCGCGTCGGCGTTGCTCTTGAACGACGTGGCGACCTGGATGAGGAACGGTCCCAAGTAGAGCACCGCACCCACGACCAGCACCAGGTACCCCAGCGCGGCGCCGACCAGCCGCGCGCGATTCGTGGTCACGAGTTCCTCCCATCCCGCAGCAGGATCCGCTGCAGCGTGGTGACTCCGACGATCAGCAGGAACAGCAGGAACGCGATCGCCGCGCCGACGCCGAAGGACCCTTCGGCGAAGGACTGCTGGTAGGACAGGAACGCCGGGGTCAGCGTCGTCTTGGCCGGATCACCTTGGCTCATCACGTAGACCTGGTCGAACACCTGCCAGGTGCCGATCAACCCCAGGGTCGCCACCAGGAAGATCGTCGGCCGCAGCTGCGGCACCGTGACCTTCCAGAACCGCTGCCACCAGTTGGCGCCGTCGACCAGCGCGGCCTCGTGCACGTTGTCCGGCAGGTTCTGCAGCGCGGCCAGGAAGATGAGCATGTAGGTGCCCGACGTCGTCCACACGACCAGCGCGATGATCGTCATCATCGCCACCGACGGCCCGGACAGCCAGTCCCACAACGGCAATCCGCCGACGGTCGTCTCCTCGAGGAACCTCGGTGGACCGTCCACACCGAACAGCACCAGCGCCTCGTGCAGCACCCCGCGGGAGTCGGTGAACCAGTTCGGGCCCTGGATCCCGACGAACTCCAGCAGCGCGTTGACCGCTCCCGAACCGGAGAACAGGAACAGGAAGATCACCGAGATGGCCACCGAGCTGGTGATCGACGGGAAGTAGAACACCGATCGGAAGAACGCCCGCCCGCGGAGCGCGCGGTTGTTCACCACCACGGCCAGCAGCAGTGCCACCAGCGTCTGGCTGGGGACCACGAGCAGCACGAAGTACATCGTGTTGCGGACGCTGATCATGAAGTCGTGCCGGATCAGCCCGTCCTCGAACAGCAGCTCCCGGTAGTTGTCCAGGCCCACGAACGGGGCTCGACCGGTCAACGGGCTGTAGGTGCCGTTCCAGTCCAGCAGGCTGACGTACAGCGCGAGCCCCGCGGGCACGACCAGGAACAGCGCGATCAGCACGAGGGCCGGTGCGACGAACAACCAGCCCGCTCGGTTCTCCCGGCGCGCTTCGACGTTCACCGGACGCCGCGGGGGTTTCGGATCGGCGGTGGGCGGCGCGGGCCGCAGGGTGGTGTCGACCATGGCCTTCAGCCCTTCAGCGTCTGTTCGGCGTTCCGCTGCACTTCCCGCAGGATCTTCGCGGGGTCGTCACCACTCGCCAGACCCAGCAGGCGGGAGTCGAAGTCCTTCTCCACCGAGTCCCAGCCCTTGGTGGTGACCTCGCCCTGGGCGTAGGCCGCTCCTGCGGCGAAGCCCTCCATCTCGGGCCTGCCCTCGGTCAACGCCGGGAGCGCCTCCTGGTTGGCGGGAATGACACCCACCTCGCGCGCCACCTGCTCCTGCTGCTCCCGCGCCATCAGGAAGTCGACCAGGTCCTGGGCCTGCTGCCGGTACGGGGTGCGCATCGGGATGCCCCAGCAGTTGGTGAACGACAGCGTCGCCTTGCCCGCCGGGCCCGCCGGCAGTTCCACCGCGCGCCAGCGCCGGTCCGGGTAGTCGGAGGCCAGCGCACCGCTGACCCAGGTGCCCTCGATCACCATCGCCGCGGTGCCCTCGCCCAGCGCCTCGCCGGCCCAACCTGCGTCCACTGCGGAGGAGAAGGCGGTGCTGCCGGACTGCAGCAGCGACTGGAGGTAGCGCAGCGCTCGGAGGTTCTGCGGGCTGTCGATGGTCGGCATGCCCTTCTCGTCGACGTGCCAGCCGCCCGCCTGCTTCATGAAGGCCCCGACGCGGTCGGCGCTGTCGTCCAGCACCAGGCCCTTGCGCTCGGGGGTGGTGAGCCGCTGGGCGACCTGGGCGAGCTGGTCCCAGTCCCGCGGGATGTCGGCGTCGGTGAGCCCGGCTTCCCGCCAGGCGTCGGTGTCGATCAGCAGCGCGAGGGTGGAGAAGTCCTTGGGCGCGCAGTACAGCTGGCCGTCCCGGGTGAAGATCTCCTCGAGGTTCGGGTAGAGCGCCGCGGCGTTGCGTAGCCCGTCACCGTAGGGGTGCAGCGAACCGTTCCCGGCGAAGCGCGCGAACGCTCCCGGTGCGAGGTAGAACAGGTCCGGTGGGGTGCCGCCGGCGAAGGCCTGGCCGAGCTGCTGGTCGAGTTCGGCGGCGCGCACGATCTCGACCTCGTTGCCGGTCCGCTCGGCCCACTCCCGCGTCTGCTCGTGCAGCACCCGGGCTTCGGCCGTGGTGCCGGACCCGACCAACAACCGCAGGGTGGCCGGCCCGGGCAACTGCTCGATTTCGCTGTCGTAGCCGCGTCCGCAGCCGGCGACGACCAGCGCGATGGCGAGCACCACCGCCCCGAGCCGCATCCGATGCTTCCTCATCCGTTCCGTCCTCCGTCGTCGTTGACGCTGCTGGCGCGCACCACCAGCTCCGGGCGGAGCAGTTCACCCCGGTCGTCCTCCGGGTTGTCGAGCAGCCGCACCACGCGCGCGGCGATCTCCTCGATCGGCTGGCGCAGGCTGGTCAGGCCGGGGCGGACCACCGCGGCGGTGGGGCTGTCGTCGAAACCGGTGAGCGCCACGTCGACTCCCGGCCGCAGGCCGCGTTCCTCGAGCGCCGCGTAGGCGCCCAGCGCGATCGCGTCGTTGGCGGCGACCAGCGCGGTGGGCGGGTCGTCGGAGTCGAGCAGGGCGGCGGCTGCCTCGCCCCGGTCGCGGTGCTCGTCGGTGGCCCGGGCGATCAGCCGGTCGTCGACGTGCGCGCCGTGCTCGGCGCAGGCCCGGCGCCAGCCCCGCTCGCGGTCGTCGCCGACCGGGTTGCCCTTCTGCAACCCGAGGAAGCCGATCCTGGTGTGCCCCTGCGCGACCAGGTGCTCGACGGCCTGCGCGGTTCCGCTGGCGCCGTCGACGTCGACCCACGGGCCGGGCTGCGGCTCCCCGGTCCAGATCCGACCGAAGGAGGCGAAGGGAACCCCCCTGTCGCGCAACCACGCGTGCCGGGGGTCGCCGACCGCGGTGTTGCTGAGCACGAACCCGTCCACCGCGCTGCGCGCCAGCAGGTCCTCGTAGACGGCGAGGCCTTCCTCCCCGTCGGGAGCGGTGAACAGCAGCAGGTGCCGGCCGGTGCGCTCCACCTCGGCGGTCAACGCGCGCAGGTAGCGGTCCATGAAGACGTTGATCGACCCGTCCTGGCGTTCGGCGACGCAGTAGCCGATGAGGCCGCTGGAGCGGGTGCGCAGGGCGCGGGCCTTGCTGTCCGGCCGGTAGCCGAGTTCGTCGATCACCCGCTTGACCCGGCGCAACGTGTCGGGGTGCAGCTTCTCCGGCGCGTTGATCGCGTTCGAGACGGTCTGCCTCGACACACCAGCGCGTTCAGCGACCTGTTCCAGCGTCGTTGCCCGGGCCACCTGACTGCTCCTCCGCTGTGGACTGGATCCGCGAGGGGCGGACGTGCCACACTGCGCCCCTTGGATGTGAACGTTCAAATTTCGTTTGAACGTTCACATCGAGGGACAAGGTTGACCTCACCCCCCGACGTTGTCAAGAAACTCTCAGGAGATCCCATGCCCAACAGCCAGCAGCCCGCGCTCCACGAGTTGACGACGACGCTGTGCGCTCCGAACGTCGTGCTCAGCTCTCCGAGCGGCCGGATCACCTGCGGGGACGCGACCGGGGCGTACCGCCACGACCGGCGCAGCCTGGCGCACGCCGAGTTCGCCGTGCCCACCGCGGACCTGGTGGCGGTCGGCAGCTCCAGCGGCGCCGGGCAGGCGCGCTTCCAGGGCGTCGTCCGCGAGCACGGGGACACCACCCCGGACCCCGGGCTGCACTACGCGCACGACCGCGCGGTGACCGCGGATTCGGTGCGCGAGACCTGGACGCTGCACAACGCCTCCGAGAAGACCGCGCGGCTCACCGTGATCCTGCGCGCCGCCACCGACCTGGCCCGGATGGACCAGGTCAAGGCCGGTGAGGAGCCCGCGCTGGTGGATCCGTCGGCCTCCGAGCGGGCGGCGACCTGGGAGCAGGACGGCTGCTCGGTGCGGCTGGACCTCGGCGAGGCGGCCGAGGAGGTCTCCACTGCGGACGGTCTGGTCACCTGGGCCTGGCACGTCGAGCTGGGCAGCGGGCAGTCGCGCTCGTTCTCCTTCGAGGTCGTGCAGCACGAGGCCGACCGCCCCGGGTTCCTACCGGTGCGCCCGTCGCCCGCGATCCCGCTGCGCGCGCCGGGGGCGGCGGACTTCAGCGGGGACGCGGGGCGACTGCTGGAGCGGAGCCTGCAGGACTTGGACGGATTGCTGCTGTCGGACGACGGTTCGCCGGACACCGCGTTCCTGGCCGCGGGCAGCCCGTGGTTCTTCACCTTGTTCGGCCGGGATTCGCTGCTGGCCGCGCGGATGCTGCTGCCGCTGAGCACCGAGTTGGCCGCGGGGACGCTGCGGGTGCTCGCCGCCCGGCAGGGCACCCGGAACGAGCCGGAGACCGAGGAGCAGCCCGGCAAGATCCCGCACGAGCAACGGCGGGTGCCCATCGACATGGGCGGCGCTTCCCCGTTGCGACTGCCCCCGCTGTACTACGGCACGATCGACGCCACCCCGCTGTGGGTGTGCCTGCTGCACGACGCGTGGCGCGCCGGCATGGACGAGTCCGAAGTGGAAGCTCTGCTCCCGGCGTTGCGCGCGGCCCTGGATTGGATCCGCGGCCCGGGCGACGCCGACGGTGACGGTTTCCTGGAGTACCGCGGATCGAGCGGGTCCGGGCTGAGCAACCAGGGGTGGAAGGACTCCGGCGACGGGGTCCGCTGGTCCGACGGCACGATCGCGGAGCGCCCGCTGGCGCTGTGCGAGGTGCAGGGCTACGCCTACGAGGCGGCGATCTCCGGTGCCGCGGTCCTGGAGCACTTCGGCGAGGACGCCTCGCCCCTCCGCAAGTGGGCGGCGGAGCTGCGCGAGCGGTTCCGCACCTCCTTCTGGCTCGAGGACGAGCACGGCCGCTACCCCGCCATCGCGCTCGACGGCGCCAAGCGCCCGGTCAGCGGCCCGGCGTCGAACATGGCGCACCTGCTGGGAACCGGGTTGCTCGACCCGCACGAAGCCGAGCTCGTCGCCCACCAGCTGGGCGGTCCCGCGCTCAACAGCGGGTACGGGTTGCGGACGCTGTCGTCCCGGGTGGGCGGGTTCAACCCGTTCAGCTACCACTGCGGGAGCGTGTGGCCGCACGACACCGCGATCGCGGTGCTCGGCCTGGCCGCGGAAGGCTTCCACGAGCAGGCGCGGTCGCTGGCCGAGGGCCTGGTGCGGGCGAGTGTCGACTTCGACTACCGGCTGCCGGAGCTGTTCGCCGGAACCGACCGCGCCGCCGGCGACCCGGTCGCGGCCTACCCCGCGTCCTGCCGCCCGCAGGCCTGGGCCGCCGCCGGCGCCACGGCGGTGGTCGGGTACCTGCAAGGTTGGCGGTGAGCTGAGCGGCGCCGGAGCGCGCACCGGCCGCCGGGGTCCGCGGCTCCACTCCGGAAGCCGCTCCGGCGGCCAGCGCTCCGACCTGGGAGGGAGGTCCGACGTCGACTACGCGTCCAGCTCGGCGAGCGTCTTGCGCAGCGCCTGCACCGCCTCCCCGATCTCGGTGGCCTGCACGGTGAGCGGTGGCCGGAACCGCAGCGAGTCCGGGCCGGACGGCAGGAACAGGGTCCGGTGGCGTTCCCGGGCCACCGCGATGGCCTGGTCCCGGTGCTCGGGCCGGCGGAAGCTGATCGCCCCCATCAGACCGCGCGCGCGGGGGTGCTGGAGCAGTTCCGGGAAGTCGGCGACCAGGCTGTTGAGCTCGGCCAGCAGCAGTGCGCCCATGCGCCGGCTGTGCGCGAACAGGTTCTCGTTCTCGATGGTGCGCAGGATTCGGGTGGCCCGGACCATGTCCACCAGGTTGCCGCCCCAGGTGGAGCTGATCCGGCTGGCTTCGCGGAAGGCGTTGTCCGGGATCTCCAGCACCCGGCGGCCGCCCATGATGCCGCACACCTGCATGCGCTTGCCGAAGGCGACGAGGTCCGGCTGCAGCCCCAGCTCCTGGTAGGCCCAGGGGCAGCCGGCCAGGCCGCCGGTCTGCACCTCGTCGGCCACGGTGAGCACGTCGTGCTCCTGGCAGAGCTCCTGCACCGCCTGCAGGAATCGGGGACGCAGGTGCCGGTCGCCGCCTTCGCCCTGCACCGGTTCGTAGACGAAGCAGGCGATCTCCCGGCCGTAGCGGTGCAGCGCCGCGCGGGCCGCGTCGAGCGCCGCGGTTTCCTCCGGCAGCAGCCCGTCGACTTCCCAGCGCCGGCCGGGTTCGATGGCCGGGCTCGGAATGCGCGGCCAGTCGAACATCGGGTAGTCGCGGATCTTCACCGGGTCGGTGTTGGTCAGGGAGAGGGTGTAGCCGCTGCGGCCGTGGAAGGCGCGTTCCAGGTGGAGGACCCTGCTGCCGCGCACGGGGACACCCGCTCGCGCGTTCATCTTGGTCTTCCAGTCGAAGGCGACTTTGAGCGCGTTCTCCACGGCGAGCGCACCGCCGTCGATGAAGAACAGCAGCGGCAGCTGCGGGTCTCCCACCACGCGGCGGAAGGTTTCGGCGAACCTGGCTTGTTCGACGGTGGCGAAGTCCGGGTTGGACGGTTTGACGCGACTGGCGGCCAGCAGTGCCGCCTCGAACTCCGGATCCCGCAGCGCGGGGTGCCCGTGCCCGAGCGGGGCGGAGCTGAAGAACATGGTCATGTCCAGGTATTCGGTGCCGTCGCGCAGGTCGCGCAGCCGGCAGCCGTCCCCGGCGGTCAGGTCCACGACGATGTCCATCAGATCGCCGGTGACGCTCGCGCGCAGCGTTTCGACGGCGGTCGCAGCTTCGTCCGGCGCCGCGGTGGCCACGGGTTCGCGGATGCTCTCTCGCTGGGCGGTCATGTCCGTCCCTCCTGACGTGCCCCACACCACTCTGCAACAGATGCTTACCCGCAAATGGCCATATGATGCAAGTTTTCCCGTGAAATACCTTTGTTAGAGAAAAACTTTCTAATCCTCCGGGCGATGGTGAACACGTCACCACCCGAGCCCCGCTCCCCGGCGCGGCCGCCGGAGCCCCGCAACGACGCTCATTCCGCTCAGCAGAAGTTGCAGCCGACGACCATTCGGCGCACCATGCGCAGTTACCCGGGAGCACGAAGCACAGCACAGGCCACTTCCAGCGGAATCGCCGCGGAAATGGAGCCCGAGATGAAGCGGCCGTACGAAGCACCGGTGCTGATCCGGCTGGGGATCATCCGACGACGCCCGACGAGACCGGACCGGAAGACCGGCCGGACGGGCAACCGGTGACCGGCAGGAGGCCCCCATGCGCATCCGGAAGAACGTGTCCATCACCGAAACCGACTTCGGCGCCGTCCTGCTGGACCAGCTCACCGGCGAGTACTGGCAGCTCAACACCACCGCGACCCTGGTGCTGAACACCCTGCTCGGCGGAAGCACCGAGGAAGAGGCCGTCGACGCCGTGCTCGCCGAGTACGACACGGACCGCGAACAGGCCACCCGCGATGTCCACGCGCTGCTGGAGCACCTCCGGCTCTCCGGCCTGGTCACCGCCTGACCAGCTGCCACGAGCCTCGAACAACGACCGGGTCCGCACCGGACGTCCAGCACGCGCTCGAACCCCGCTCCGCAGCAGCGCCCGGCGCAGGACCGCCCACCCGGGTGATGCCGCTTCCCCTTCCGGGCTCGCCGTGGTGAGCTTCCAGCAACCCGCTCCACGACCCGATGCCCGCAGCTCCGGAGAAGGTGGCCGCATGAAGCAGAACGTCCACTTCATCACCTTCACCACCGCAGACCTCGACGCGGCCCGGCGGTTCTACCGCGACGCGCTCGGCTGGCGTCCGCTGGCCGACGTGCCCGACGAGATCCTCTTCTTCCAAGTCGCCCCCGGCGTCGTGCTGGGGCTCTTCCGGTCCGACAAGTTCAGCCGCGACCTGCCCGGGAGCACGGAACGGACCGGCGTCTCCGGCGTGACCCTTTCGCACAATGTGGACAGCCGCGAGGAGGTCCGGTCCGTCGTCGAGGCCATGGCGTCCGGCGGCGGGACCGTCCTGAAAGAGCCGCAGCCCGGGGAGTTCGGCGGTGTCTTCCACGCCCACGTGCGCGACCCCAACGGCATCGTGTGGGAGATCGCGCACAACCCGGGCTGGCACGTCGACCAGGACGGCACGGTGCTCTTCAGCTGAGCGCCCCGAGCGCTCCGGTCCAAGCCGCCAGCACCACCGGCCAGGGGCGGCGTGATCGGTTTCCTCCCCACGCCCCCTGGGTAACCAGCTGCCGGAAACAAGTAGGTGCCGCTACCCGGAGCAGGATCGGGAGGAGCCATGAGCACGGATCGGCCGACGTTGAAAGCGGCCCTGCAAGACGCGGACTTCCCCGCGAGCAAGGAGCAGCTGATAGAGCAAGCGGAACAGGCCGGGGCCGATCAGGAAACCCTGCGGGCGCTGCGCTCCATCCCGCCTGCCGACTACGAGAACTACACCGAGGTGGCGCGTTCGGTGCCGTTCAGCAGGGCTTCCGAGGACGAGGAGAGCGACCCGGAGAAGGCCAAGCGCGCCCGCGCCGGCAAGGACAGGCTCGCCGAACACCAGACCGAAACCCCGGCGAACCCGATCGTCGAAGAGCTCGGTGAGAACCGCGGCAGCTGATCCCCGAGCACATCACCTCCCGGCACCGGTGGCACCCGTGAGCGCCACCGGTGCCACCACGCCCGGTCCGGAGGAGGTGACCGCGGTGCGCCGCCCCCGACCGGTCGCCCCGGCCGGCAGCAGCGGACCAGCAGCTCAGAAGATCGAGTAGGCGCCGTCCACGACGATCTCGTCACCGGTGTGGAAACCACCCACGCCCGAAGCGAGGTACACCGCCAGGGCCGCGAAGTCCTCCGGCTTGCCCCACCTGCGGTGCGGCATCCGGGGCAGCACCTTCTTCTCGAACGCCGGGTTGTGCAGCGCCGGCGAGGCCAGCGGGGTCTCCGTCCAACCGGCGACGATCGAGTGCGCCATGATGCCGTGGCGGGCCAGCTCCACCGCGCANCCCTTGAGCATCGCGGTGAGCCCAGCTTTGCTCGCCGCGTAGGCCTGGTTGCGCGGCGCGCCGTGAATGGTCGACACGCTCGACGTGCCCACCAGCACTCCCCCACCGCCGCGTTCGACCATGTGCGCCGCGGCGGCCCGCAGCGTGAGGAAGGCCCCCTCCAGGTTGATCCGCGTGACCCGGCGGAACTCCTCCAGGCTCGTCTCGGTGAACGGCACGCCCGCCCCGCTGACCCCGGCGTTGGCGAAGCACGAGTCGACGCGGCCGAAGTGCTCGAGCACGGCGGCGAAGCTCTCCTGCACCGCGGTCTCGTCCCCGACATCGCACACCATCGAGCGCACCCGCCCACCGAACTCGCTCAGCTCGGCTGCCGCGGCCGCGTTGCGCTCCGCGTTGGTCCCCCAGATGCACACATCGGCCCCGGCCTGGGCCAATCCGCGGGCCATGCCGAGACCGATCCCGGAATTCCCGCCGGTGATCAGTGCAACGTGACCGGTCAAATCGAACATCGAGTTCGTCATGCCATTCCTCCGAAGTGGAGCATCCGGGTTCGTGCGGCCGCGGCAGCGTCGCGGAACGGGTGGACTGCTCAGGCGGTCCAGGCCAGGTCGAGGCCGGGGCCGGACCACTCGGTGGCGTAGAGCCGCCCTCGACCCGACGAGGTGATGTAGGCGGTGCGGGAATCGCTGCCGACGAAGCAGATGTTGGTGACGAGCGGATCGGGTTCGGAGACCGGGACCTGTCGGAGCAGCTCGCCGTCCGGGGAGAGCACGCTGATCGCCCCGGTGCCCAGGGTCGCCACGCACACGTTGCCCTCGCCGTCCACCGCCAGCGAGTCGAGCTGCTGGTATCCGGAGAACCCGTGCAGCAGCGTCGCCCCGCCCGGCGCCAGCGGGTCGTCCGAGAACTTCAACTCACCGGGGCCTTCNACGTCCCAGTACCAGACCCGGCCGGGTCCGGTCTCGGCCACGTAGAGCCGACTGCCGTCCGGGGAGAGCCCGATGCCGTTGGGCTGCACGAGCGGGTGCACGACCTCGGTGATCGACGACCCGTCCGCGCTGGCGTAGTACACCGCGCCGGTGTCCGAGTCCCGGTCCCGGGTCTTGCCGAGGTCGGTGAACCAGAACCCGCCGTGGACGTCGAACACGATGTCGTTGGGGCCGCGCAGCGGGCGGCCGTCG
>JGI1652J44930_10000548_pt1 | contig 14619 bp, 20 predicted proteins | sample NewIslsDNAsample_FD_44930 | JGI IMG/M metagenome (IMG submission 44930)
AGCAATGCGCCTGCCAATACGCTGTATTGCAGCATTTTTCCGGTTTTATGGCGATGGATATATTCGAGCTGTGCAAGCGACAGTTCCCGACCTTCTCCTTCGATATCAGCAACTTGTCCCGCGACCATTCCTTCCGGCCCCGCCGCTTTCGCCAGCTCTTCGATTAAACGAATTTGGACTTCCGGTGCGATGCGGTCATCCTTCATCTCTGCGATAACCTGAAACGCGTATGTCAGCAATCCGTCTCCAGCCAAAATCGCCATCGCCTCGCCAAACACTTTATGGTTTGTCGGTTTGCCGCGCCGCAAATCGTCGTCATCCATGCTCGGCAAGTCATCATGAATTAATGAGTATGTATGGAGCATCTCAATCGCACAGGCGACGGGAAGGCCAATATCCGGATCTTTTTCAAACGAATGCAAAGTGGCAAACAGAAGCAGCGGTCGAATCCGCTTCCCGCCTGCTTCCAGCGAGTACGCCATCGCCTGTTTCAGCGTATCAGGCGCTTGCAGCCTTGCAATATAACGCGGCAGCGTTGCTTCCAAACGCTGTTTTTGCTGCTGCAAAAATTGTTCTACTGCCATCCGGTTCAAGCGTTATTCCTCCTCCTGCATCGAGAAAGGAGCGAGCTGTCCATCCTCTCGCAAAATATATTCCATCTGCTTTTCGACATGCTGCAGTTTATCGTGACAAAGCTTGGAAAGTCTCATTCCTTCTTGAAAAAAAGAAATCGCCTGTTCCAGCGGCACATTTCCTTCTTCTAATTTTTCGACGATCTCTTCTAACTTTTGTATTGCTTCTTCAAACGTCAGTTCTTTTTCCTCACTCATGTAGCTGCTTCTCCTCCATTCCCCATACGTGGCAGTCAATTTGTCCATCTTGCAAGCGTACTTGAATCATATCTCCGATCTGAAGCTGGCGAATGCTTTTTACAAGTTCCTTTTTTTCATTATAAACTAAGCTATACCCTCGCTCCATAATTTTCAGCGGACTAAGCGCATGCAAATGGGAAACAAGCGATGCAAAACGAAGCTCGTGTTGATGCATAATCGTACGCATCTCTTTTTCCAGTGTTTTCGCCAATGATTGCTGTTTTTCTTTCATTCTCGAAAGCTGTTCAGCCGGATGGTAGCGCAACAAAGTCAAGCGCAGCTGTTCAAGCCGTTCGCGCTGTTTATCGAACATCCGCTCGGTATGACGCTGCAATCGTTCCAGCAAAGCGTCTAGCTGCTGTTCTTTTTGTTCATACAGTTTTTCCGGGTATCGAAAGGCGTAGGACTTTTGCACACGTGACAGCCGTTCTGATTCCATCGCTATTTTTTCTTTCATGGCGCGTATAAGCCGAACTCTTCTCTGGGAAATACGTTCAATCAGCTCGGTTATATGCGGTACGGCCAATTCCGCCGCACCCGTTGGGGTTGGTGCGCGCAAGTCGGCAACAAAATCAGCGATCGTAAAGTCAGTCTCATGGCCAACCGCAGAAATAATCGGCACTTCGGAGGCAAAAATGGCGCGGGCGACGATTTCCTCATTAAACGCCCATAATTCTTCAATCGAGCCGCCTCCGCGACCGACAATCAGAACATCAATATAGCCAAGTTCATTCGCTTTTTCGATGGAACGGACGATTGATTCTGCCGCATGTTCCCCTTGAACGAGCGTCGGAAATAAAATGATCGTGGCAATCGGATAACGGCGCCGAATCGTTGTGATAATATCGCGGATCGCCGCTCCGGTCGGCGAAGTGGCGACTCCGATATAGCGTGGGAAGGCGGGAAGCGGCTTTTTATGCTGCGGCGAAAACAATCCTTCCGCCTCAAGCCGCTTTTTTAGCTGTTCATACGCCAAATATAAATTTCCGATTCCTTCCGGCTGCATTTCTTTTACGTAAATTTGATAGTTTCCGCTCGGCTCGTAAACGGAAATCTCGCCGCGAACGAGCACTTTCATGCCATCTTCCGGACGAAAATGCAAATATTGATTATATCCGGCAAACATGACCGCCTGAATGCGGGCTTGTTCATCTTTCAGCGTAAAATACATATGGCCGCGAGAATGATATTTAAAATTGGAAATTTCCCCTTTAATCCACAAATCGCGCAAATGCGGATCCACATCAAACTTGCGTTTAATGTATTTCGTCAGCGCTCCGACGGTTACATATTTTATCTCTGCCACCGCTTTAACCCTCTCTTATGGAATGAACTTTACCGGTGCATAAGCTCCTTTGCCGCTTCAATCGTATTATGAAGCAGCATCGTAATCGTCATCGGCCCGACCCCTTTTGGAACCGGTGTAATGTAACTTGCTACTTCCTTTACTTCATCGAAATTGACATCTCCGCACAGCTTTCCATTTTCCAGCCGGTTTACGCCGACATCAATGACCACCGCCCCTGGTTTGACATAATCAGCGCCAATCAACCGTGCTTTGCCGACAGCAACGATTAAAATATCGGCCTGACGCGTAATGGCAGCTAAATTGTTTGTTTTCGAATGGCAATACGTCACCGTCGCATGCTCGCGCAAAAACAGCTGTCCAACCGGCTTACCGACAATGTTGCTGCGGCCGACAACAACCACGTGTTTCCCTGCAATATCCACGCCGATCGATTTCACCATTACTAAAATACCATATGGCGTACAAGGGAGAAACGCTTTTTGTCCGACCATCATTCTGCCGACGTTAATAGGATGAAACCCATCCACATCTTTTTCTGGAGAGATTGTTTCAATCACTTTTAGCTCGTTAATATGGCTAGGAAGCGGAAGCTGCACTAAAATGCCGTGCACGGATGGATCGGCGTTCAATTCTTGAATTTTTTCTAATAAAAATTGTTCCGTAATCGTCGCCGGAAACGTCAACAGTGTTGAACGAATGCCGACTTCCGCACACGCTTTTTGCTTTCCTTTTACGTAAGAATGGGAAGCGGGATCATCGCCGACAAGAATGACCGCAAGCCCCGGCTCGATTCCTTTTTGCTTTAGCACCTCTACTTCTTTTGCCAATTGTCCTCTTATTTCCTTTGCCAGCTCGGCGCCGCTAATGATTTGTGCTGTCATGGGCAACCTTTCTCCTTTCTATTCTTGAATATGCAATGCATCTTTTACTTTCGAAAGCACACCGTTGACAAAACTCCCTGATTTCGTATCGCCAAATTTTTTGGCTAATTCAACAGCCTCATCTAGGCTCACTTTGACAGGAACATCATCGACATATTTCATTTCATAAGTGGCCATGCGCAAAATCGAGCGGTCGACATTCGCTACCCGCTCTAATGTCCATTTTTCCAGGTTGGCGCGCAGCAATTCGTCAATTTCTTGCTGATGTTCCACCACGCCATACACAAGCTGCTGCAAAAACGGGTCCGCTTCTTTTCCTCCTGTCACGTTTTGCAGCGCCTCCTCCGGAGGGATGTGGCCTACATCGACTTGAAATAATGCCTGCAGCGCCTTTTCCCGAGCTTCATGCCTCTTCATTTTGCTCCTCCTTTCCAAACACGAACATTTATATCAGAATCATACCATATTTTTCGGATAAAAGGCACTCCCCTACGCACAAATCATTAGCCTTGATTTTTTATTTATTTTGGAACATCCATTCGTCTCCTTATGCTTCGAGGCCTCTTTGCAAAAAGGCTCGTTCATTACAATAACAAACTTTCGGCAAAAATACAAAAACAAAAGGGCACGATCGCCTCAAGCGAATGCGCCCTTTTCCGATTTATCCCTGCTCCACTTCCTGTTCCTGCTTTGCTGTTTCAAACTGAATACCGACAATATGAACGTTGACTTCGCTCGTTTCCAGCCCCGTCATGTTAAACAATGCTTGGCGGACGTTTTCCTGCACTTTTTTGGCTACATTCGGAATCGATGCGCCAAATTGAACAAGACAGTAAATATCAATGGCCACGCCGTCATCCCGTAAATCGACTTTGACGCCTTTGCCATGATTTTTCTTGCCAAACCGCTCGACAACACCAGCGGCAAAGTTGCCTCGCATTTGNGCGATTCCTTCCACCTCGCTGGCGGCGATTCCCGCGATNACTTCAATCACTTCCGGGGCGATTTCCACTTTTCCTAATGTGCCATGATCTTGCTCCATCTCNAAAATATGTTCTGACATGATACCACCTCCCGTCATGACTTCATAATATCATATAACTCCAAAAACTTTGTATTAAACTCGCCACTCACAAATTTTTCGTGTTCAAATAATTTTATGTGAAACGGAATCGTTGTATGAATGCCATCGATAATAAACTCGCTTAACGCCCGTTTCATACGGGCGATCGCTTCCTCACGCGTAGGGGCGTGCACAATCAGTTTCGCGATCATCGAGTCGTAATAAGGCGGGATCGTATAGCCAGGGTACGCAGCGGAATCGACCCGTACTCCCANGCCTCCCGGCGGCAAATACATTTCTATTTTGCCCGGTGATGGCATAAAGTTTTTCGCTGGATTTTCCGCATTAATCCGGCATTCGATCGCCCAGCCGTTAAAGGTGACTTCCTCTTGGGTCAGCGACAGTTTTTCGCCGGAGGCGATGCGGATTTGTTCTTTTACTAAATCCACCCCCGTAATTAATTCCGTCACTGGGTGTTCTACTTGAATGCGTGTGTTCATTTCCATAAAGTAAAATTTTTTCGCATTATGGTCAAAAATAAATTCTACCGTGCCGGCGCCGGTGTAGTTCACCGCGCGGGCCGCCTGTACCGCCGCTTCCCCCATCTGCTTGCGAGTTTCTTCATCAAGCGCCGGCGACGGCGCCTCTTCGACCAGCTTTTGCAGGCGGCGTTGAATCGAGCAATCCCGCTCGCCAAGATGAATCACATTTCCGTAGGAGTCAGCCAGCACTTGAATTTCCACATGGCGGAAGTCTTCAATATATTTTTCAATATATACGCCCGGATTGCCAAATGCGGTAGCCGCTTCCTGCTGTGTAATGTTAATGCCTTTAATGAGTTCTTGCTCATTTCTGGCTACGCGAATGCCTTTGCCGCCGCCGCCTGCCGTCGCTTTAATAATGACCGGATAGCCAATCTCATTGGCAATGGCAAGCGCTTCGTCGATATTTTCAATAACGCCCTTTGATCCAGGAACGACCGGCACTCCTGCTTCCCGCATCGTCTCGCGGGCAATATCTTTAATCCCCATTTTTGTAATCGCTTCCGGACTCGGACCGATAAACGTGATATTGCATTCACGGCAAAGTTCGGCAAACGCCGCGTTTTCTGCCAAAAACCCGTATCCCGGATGAATCGCATCGCATCCTGTTAATGTAGCGACGCTCATGATGTTGGTGAAATTTAAATAGCTGTCCTTGGAAGCGGTCGGTCCGATGCAGTACGCTTCATCGGCGAGCTGGACGTGCAGCGCCTCGCGGTCTGCTTCAGAGAAAACAGCCACCGTTTCAATTCCCAGCTCTTTGCAGGCGCGAATAATGCGAACGGCGATTTCCCCGCGGTTGGCAATTAATACTTTTTTGATCATCGCTCGTTCTCTCCCTTATTCAGGCTTTACCAAAAATAGAGGTTGTCCATACTCAACAAGCTGTCCATTTTGGACAAGCACTTCGACAATCTCCCCGTTTACCTCTGCCTCGATTTCATTAAATAGCTTCATCGCTTCAATAATGCAGACGACCGTATCTTTTTGCACTTTATCTCCCACTTTGACGTATGGAGGTGCATCTGGGGACGGCGCAGCGTAAAACGTACCGACCATCGGCGAAGTGATTTTATGTAAGTTTTCTGTATTTTCCGTCTTTGGCTTCGGCGCTTCTTGTGGTATTGTTTCCACTTGCACATTAGCCGCTTGCACTGGCGCCTGCACCTGTGGTTTTGCTTCTTCTGCTGCCGGCTTCGCTATCGGCTCTGCCGGCGGTGCCGCAACCACTGCCTGGACTGGTGCTCCTGCCGCGGCTTTTTTCATATGTACTTTCGTTCCATCTTGTTCATAAACAAATTCGTCAATGCTTGATTGATCAATTAAACGGATCAATTCGCGGATTTCTTGGATTTTCATTTTCCTCACACCTTTCTACGATACAAAGTGTTAAGTTTTTTGTCTGCTAGTTATAAAATCTACTCATAACGATTATACACATAATAATCACACAATAAAAAGGTTTTTTATCATAAAAAAGAAGCTGCCCTTGGTAAGAGCAGCTTTTCATTATCCAGCCGGCTGAAATTCAACCGCTACATCATTGGCTTCCGGAATTTCACTTTTTACCATATGGATCACTTCGTTGGCCGATTTCTTGGAATGCTCTTTTGCTTTAATCGTTACTCGCACTTGGTCATCTTCCGCGCGCACCAATACATCCTCATAGCCGCCTTTCGATTTGATTAATGTTTCTAACGTTGCCTCTTTTTCCGCTAACGCCTGAAGCTTTTCAATTTTATCCATCGCTTCGCTTTTTTGTTGTGCGGTGGCATTGGCGGAAGCAACAATAGCATTTAATTGGTCGCGCAGACGGCTGCGCTCATCCTCAATTTGCATGCGGAGCGCAGTAAACATATCATCACTGGAAGTGCTGGAAGTGACTTTTCCATCTGTCGTTTCCATTTCTTCTACCGCCACATCGGCTTGATCTTTATTGCTTTCTTTTTGTTTCGTTGCATCTTCATGGCTCGTAAAAGCGATATTGTCATTCATATCTTTTGGCGCTGTTACATAATACACCGACAAAACAACAACTAAACTTAACATCGTTAATAGCCAAACCGTCTGTTTTNTTAACATCATAACCATCCTCCCCCAAATCCTATTATTTTTTCGGCAATACGGCAACGCGGTAGCTTGGAACGTTTAACACGCGCGTCACTGCCTCGACAATCCATTTCTTTATTTGCAAGTTATCCGCACCTTTCGCGACTACTAACACTCCGCGAATTTCCGGCTTTTTCGTTGTCAAGACGATCGGTGTTTCGTTATCGCCATCACGGACAATGACAACTTCGTCATTCGTAGAGTTGTTTTCAATCTTCCGTTTTCCTCCTTCACGGTCCGTTTCTTCGGTCGTTTGTTGCTGAGAAACGCGGTTTTTCTCTAATATTTTCGTTTCTGTTGTATCGAGATTGACGACAACGGTGACATCTTCTACTCCCTCAATCGCTTCGAGCGCTGTTTTTAGCTCTTTTTCATAGCGTTCTTCATAAGCGGCGATCGCTTTCGATTTTGNCTCTTGTTTGATTCCAAAAGCAGGTTCTGCTTGCTGCGNTGATGGCGCGGCTGTTTCTTTATGAACGGATGCCACTTCCTCTTCCTTCGAAAAATGGCTCATCACCATAAGCCCAATCCCTACTAATAACAGCAAGACGATATACGAAAAAGGCGTTTTCTTCTGTTCGTCTGCTTCTTTTTTTGGCGATGAGAAAAAACGTTTAATGAGCTCGCGCATCCCCCCATTCCCTCCCTTTGACTACCACCGCAATTTTATTTTCATCGACTTCCCATTTGCCTGCTAAAAAAGTGCGTAGTTCTTTTTCTAGTTGAAGATTGCTATCTGGTGAATGGACCGGCCTTGATGTGTCAATTACCACAGGCTGAATCCTTTCCGGCGTCTCTTGTTTGGAAAGCACTACTTCAATCGTTTCAATGTCTCTCGGAATTTGTAAATCCTCTTTTTCTTTTACTTGCAGAGAGACGTCTTCCACGCTTAATCCATATTCCTTCATCAACTCCCCATCTACCTGTTTTTTCATCTGGACAGCCATTTGTTCTAAAATATATGCACGTTGTGAGGCTTGTATTTCTTTTTTCTTCATTTCCATTTCATTTTTTATCATTCCTTGTTCATTCCCCTTTTCCGATAGACTGGATATGGCAGAGGCGACGAGACGGTCAGGATGGATGGACATAAGCTGCAAAATCGGTGATAGCATGAGCAACAGCAAAATGAGTCCCACTACCATTTTTACGTACTTCTGCATGTTGCTAGAGGGAAGCAGAAAATCAATGATGGTCGCAAATAAAATAAAAATAAGAATATTGGTGATCCATTCCGTTACAAATTGCATCGTTTTCCCCCTATCGAACCATCATTGTAATATTTCCGGCCGTAATAATAATAGTCAAACTGAGGAAAAACATCAGCGAGACGATGGCCAGCGCTGCAAATACATAGGCAATGCTTTTGCTCATAATGCTGAGGCAAGAAATGACTGGCCCTCCCCCTAAGGGCTGCATGATCGCTGCGGAAATTTTGTACACCAACGCAATGGCAAAAATTTTCAGCGCTGGGAACACGGCGATCATCAATAAAATGGCAACTCCGACTATGCCGACCGTATTTTTCAATAACATCGAGGCAGCCACGACGGTATCGGCCGCATCGGTAAACATTTTGCCGACAACAGGAATGAAGTTTCCCGTCACAAACTTCGCCGTCCGCAGCGCAATCCCGTCGGCAATCGCCGATGTCGTTCCTTTTACCGACATGACTCCAAGAAAAACCGTCAAAATGACTCCGAGTATCCCGACGCCGATTTTCGTCAGCAGCCCCGCTAGCTGTGTGACTTTATAATGATCCGTGAGCGTGCTGACAATGCTTAAAAGTGCGGCCAAAAACAAAAGCGGCAACGTTACATATTCAACAATCGTTCCTGTCATATTCATCAGAAATAGAATAATCGGATGAAAAAACGCCGCCGATATCACTCCTCCGGAAGACGCGAGCAGCGCCAACAACAGAGGAATCATCGCGATCATAAAATGGCTCATCGTCCTTACAGCGTCGAGCGCATAGTCCATTGCGAGGCGAAAACTGTTTAACGCAATAATCAGCAACACCATGTAAACAACGGCATAGGCGACTTTGCTGACGGTTTGTTGCGCAAACGCGTTTTGCAATGATTGCAGCACCATGCTAAACACCGTTAATACAATTAACGTTCCTAGCAATTTTCCGTTTACTTGCAATTCGTAAAAGAGAAATTTCATCAACGCGACAAGCCATTCTTTTAACGACAATTCTTTTTCGCCCCTTAAAAAATCCATAAGCGATCCTTTTTGGCTTTCCGGCAAAAAGCCGCCGTATTTCGTCACAATATCTTCCCAAAATTGACGAATTTCGCTGACATCCAGCTGTTCGATTTGCTTTTGCACCAACTGCTCATTAGAAGTGGCAGCTTGTACAACAAACGGGGATAAAAAGAAGAAAAAGAAACTTGCCGCTGTTATGATTTTTCGGATCAATTCATCACCCCCATTCTCCCGTCACGACGCAGGAATCAAGCCGATGACCGTTTCAATAATCGCTGTTAAAATCGGGATCGCCAGCGCCAAAATAATAATTTTCCCCCCCAATTCAATTTTCGAGGCAATCGCTCCTTGACCGGCGTCTTTGGAAATTTGCGCAGCAAATTCCGCAATATAGGCAATGCCAATAATTTTCAAAATCGTTTCCAAATAAACCATATTGATTTTGGTGCTAGCTGCCATTTTTTGCAGCATATTTAAAATCGCGCTGATTTTGTCGACAAGAAACAGGAAAATGAGACAGCCGACAAATACCGTTAGCAAAAAGGCAACACTCGACTTATGTTCTTTCAGGAGCACGACTAAAAACGTCGCAATCAAACCAAGACCGACAATTTGTAAAATTTCAATCGCCCATCCCTCCTAACCGCGAAATAAAAATACGTCTTTAATTTTTTGAAACAAGTCGCTCACAATCGAGGCGACCATAAACAAAATATAAATAAAGCCAAGCAGCGTAACCCATTGGGCATACTCCTTTTTCCCCATTTGGTCAAGCACCGTATGCAAAAAGGCCACCACGATTCCAACGCCAGCAATTTTAAAAATAATATCGACATCAATGCCCATTTCGTTCTGCCTCCTGTTCAAATCAGTAAAATCACAAGCAACAATCCTGTAAGAATTCCTAGGCTTTTCGCCATTTTTTCATAGCGTGCCTGCCGTTCGAGTGCCTCGGCCTCTTGCCGCTCCAAATGAACGAGCGCCAGCGTGATTTGTTTCTGCTGTGTCAAGCGGTCGTACTGCCCAAGCGTATCTCCGAATTGCCTCATAATCTCTAATTCCCCTTGCTTGAGCGCCGTCGAACTCCATACCGTTTGCAGGCTTTCTTCCCACGCTTGTTGAACGCTCGTTTCTCCTTTTTGCAGCTTGGCGGCGAATTGCTCGAACAGTTTGGAAAGCGGCAGCGATATTTGCTTGCTAATATGCAACGCGGCTTCAGATAGCGGAGTGTGCGCATACATAATTTCTGCTTCTAGCACCTTGAGCGCCGCTTTCAACTGGCGCAGCTGTCTCGGACGCTCCTTTAGCATTCGCGCCGCTTCAAATCCAAACCACGTTGTCGTAAGGAGAATCAACATTGCGCCGATCAGCTTCATCTGCTTTTCACCATCCGCTCATACAGCGCCGTTCCATACGCATCTGTAATGCGTCTTACCGTGCCCGGACCGAACTCGTTCGTCAGTTCAACAAACCGTTCAAATACCCCTTGCTCAATGATGGGGCGCAATGTCGGGCGCTGCAGCACATCCTTCCAACTTCTTCCGTGGACTGTCGTCCATATGCATACCCCAGCGTTCACCGCTTCTAAAATTGCTTCGCTATCTTCGGCGCGGCCAATTTCATCAACGATCAACACATCCGGGCTCATCGAGCGGATCATCATCATCATTCCCTCTGCTTTCGGGCATGCATCGAGCACATCGATGCGGTCGCCTAATTCAAATTGCGGAATGCCTTTCACACACCCGGCAATTTCCGAACGTTCATCGACAATCCCTACTTTTTGTGATGGAATATGTTTCGCGCGAACCCCAGTGCTGATCATTCGCGCCGCGTCGCGCAGCAGCGTCGTTTTCCCTGTCTGCGGCGAACCGATGATCATCGTATTATGCCAGCGCCCGTCATACACATACGGCACAAGCGGTTCAGCGATGCCGATTTTCTGTTTCGCAATACGGATATTGAAAGAAGTCACATGACGAATCGCTTTCACGCTTCCGCCCTCGGTTACGACTTTTCCTGCTAGTCCAACACGATGGCCTCCCTGTACGGTAATAAACCCTCGTTTCAATTCTTCTTCTATTGCATAAATCGAATATTGACTCAATTTATTAAGCAAATGCATTCCATCTTCGCAAGTCACTTTATATGGGAGAAATTGAGACTTTCCTTTCACAATAATTTCTAATGGCCGAAGAACCCTTATGCGAATTTCTTCCATCTGTTCATGCCATGAAGGAGGCTGTTGCTGCAGTATGGCGGCAATCGTTTTCGGAAGTATATCCCATATCGCTTGCATTTTATTCCCCTCCCTGCTGGACTAGTTCATATGTATGGGATGGAAAACGAATTTATGACTTACTTATAAATGCCGATGAGAATAAGAATGACTCCTAAAGCGATCAAACCTAATTTCGTATAAGAAAGCTCGTCCGCTAAAGAAAGCAGCCCAATCGTCATCGTGACGATAAAAATAGTCGGTCCAATCACCGCAAGAAGCGCATTGACGGCCAACGCTTTTTTGACATCATTGAACAGCAGCATGGCAAGCGCAGCGATCATCTCCAGAGTCGCTGACAGCAACCGCATTCCTGCCATTGACAAAACGGCTGGTTCAATGAATGGTAGCCACCGTTTCATATATTCCTCCTAATATAAAAATGAGATGGTTAGTACAAACGTATGCCGGAACAGAGAATTTCAGAAGGGATTTTTTTCTTTTGTGGCAAAGAACCCTTAAGAGGAAATATATGGCCATGTTTGCGGAAATAGTTTCATAATGGAAATAGAGGCAGGTTGTAAAGGGGGAAAATCATGAGAAAACTCTCTACGTTCGGGAAAATGACATTTTGGGTTGGATGTATATTTGCGGTCCTCGGAATTCTTGGTCTGTTCCATGTTTTTTTGCTATCGGGAGATACACCGGCATCGATTAGTTATGTCTTGATTGGCATCATGCTCATCAGTACATCATTTTTATACGAAAAGAAAAAAGGTTCAGAAAAACCTTAGCTGAAAAAGGCTTCATCGCAGCAAAAAAGCCCCTTGCGTCAAGCGCAAGGGGCAAACAACGTTACGCACGGGACACGTATGTGCCGTCTGACGTATTGATAATAAGCGTATCGCCTTCGTTGACAAAGAACGGAACTTGTACAACAAGACCGGTTTCCAGCTTCGCTGGCTTCGATCCGCCAGAAGCGGTATCGCCTTTAATGCCCGGTTCTGTTTCTACTACTTTTAATTCGACGGTGTTCGGAAGTTCTATCCCAATCGTTTCGCCTTGGTACATCATGATGTAAACTTCCATGTTTTCTTTTAAAAATTTCAATTCATGTTCGATTTGTTTCGCTGGAAGTTCGATTTGCTCATATGTTTCCATATCCATAAATACGTGCTGATCGCCGTTGGCATATAAATACTGCATTTTGCGCGTATCGATTTGGGCGCGGTTTACTTTTTCGCCGGCGCGGAACGTTTTTTCTTGAATCGCACCTGTGCGAAGGTTGCGAAGCTTCGAGCGGACGAACGCTGCCCCTTTTCCTGGTTTGACGTGCTGGAATTCGATGACGCGCCAAATGTCGCCATCTACTTCAATCGTTAATCCTGTACGAAAATCGTTCACTGAAATCATCCGTTAAAATCCTCCCACACGATAAATTTATAAAATGATCAGTTCTTTTGGCGAATGAGTCAGCGATTCATTGCCGTTTTCCGTGACAACCGTATCGTCTTCAATGCGCACGCCGCCAAGTCCTGGGATATAAATCCCCGGCTCCACGGTGACTACCATGCCCGGCGCCAGCACGACATCGGAACGGACGGATAACGCCGGTCCCTCGTGAATCTCAAGGCCGATTCCATGGCCGGTGGAATGTCCGAAATATTCGCCATAGCCTTTTTCGCTAATGTAATCGCGCGTCAGCGCATCCGCTTCTTTTCCGGTCATTCCCGGCTTGATTCCTTCCATGCCGCGCAATTGCGCTTGAAGCACAATGTCATAAATCGTTTCTAGCTCCTCNCTAATGGCACCGACGGCAATCGTTCTTGTAATGTCGGAACAATATCCTTTGTAATAGGCGCCAAAATCCAAGGTGACGAGTTCGCCTTTTTCGATGGATTTCTCCGTCGCCACTCCGTGCGGCAATGCAGAGCGGTAGCCAGATGCGACAATGATATCAAACGAAGAGGAAGTCGCACCCTGTTTACGCATAAAAAATTCCAGCTCATTCGCCACGTCAATTTCTTTTACACCTGGACGAATAAAGGAAAGAATGTGTTCAAATGCCGCATCGGCAATTTCCGCTGCTTCCTTTAATATCTTAATCTCTGATTCCGACTTAATCAAGCGCAACTTTTCAATGACATGCGAAGTTGGGACGAGTTCCGCCTTTACGGCGCTTTCATACGCCCTAAACGTCGCATACGAAACATCTTCCTGCTCGAAGCCGAGCTTTTGAATGCCAAGGCGGGCGACTTGCTTCGCAGCCTCGTCGACAATCGGGCCGGTATGTTGGACAATTTCAAAGCCTTTCACTTGCTGGGATGCTTGCTCGACATAGCGGAAATCGGTAATAAACACAGCTTTGTCCCGGCTAATAACCGCGACGCCGGCCGTTCCCGTAAAACCGGTAATATAGCGGCGGTTGTACGGATTGGTGACAAGCAGGCCGTCAATATCATGTTCGTCAAACAATGCGCGTAATTTTTCAAGTTTTTCCATCTTTCAATCTCCTCTTCCCTGTATTTGTAATAATGCTAAAATGGTTAGCCGATAGCCCATTAATCCAAAACCGACAATTTATCCGGCAACAACCGGAGCAATTACAGACTGATGGCGAAAGGGCTCGCGCGCATGAATATTGGAAATATGTACTTCCACCACTGGGATACTGACACTGGCAATCGCGTCGCGAATCGCATAACTATAAATGCGTAAGCGCGCCGGCATTTAAAACGATGCCGTCGTATTTTCCTTCCACCTCATGAATTTGGTCATAATCGCGCCTTCATGATTGCTTTGTCAGTTCCGCCCCTTGTTCGCCTGCAAACGACATCAGTTCTTGCTCAAGCTCATGAAGCGTTGTGCTTCCGTAAATATGCGGCTCCCGCTTGCCGAGAAGATTCAAGTTCGGACCGTTAATGAGAAGAAGATGCACCATATTCTTAACTCCTTTAACCCAGCGAAAGAAATATTGAAACATTCTTTATTTTACCATAAAGCCGGCGCTTCCCACTACTTATTTGATGATGTTGATGGTGTTGATGTTGATTGCGTTTGCCGATTCATTTCCTCCGTTTCAAATGAAATCGAGTACCCGATGAAAACGCCATATAAAATGTACAAGCAAAGCGTCGTAATGATGGTATTCCGCTGTAAATGGGAAACAGTTTCTAAATTAGGGAAGAGAGGATTCAATACGTAAAATACAAGCAGCCACCAGGCAACGCCATACAATATGCCCGCCCACATTCCTTTTATTCGCCTTAGTGCAGCATAATAAATGAGGGCGACTAATATGGATAATAATCCAATGAGCAAAATGGCGATATAATTGCCAAGCTTTCCATATTTCCAATCACCGGCAACCCATGGGATCAAAATCATATTCGGGCTTATTTCGCTGAAATG
>JGI1652J44930_10000549_pt1 | contig 14602 bp, 18 predicted proteins | sample NewIslsDNAsample_FD_44930 | JGI IMG/M metagenome (IMG submission 44930)
AAGGGAAGTACGAGAAGCGCGATGAGGGGAGAGCCCTCGTCAGTAGCTGTGCGACCCATACAGAACCAAAGGTCGNCACTTTCTGTGCGCCGGCTGCAGCCACGGTCGCCCAGAAAAGGATTCCACCAACATCCACCCCCGCTTCTCCTGGTAGGAGAATGCGGGTTGCGTATGCGGCCATGAAAGTTCTGAAGGCCGCTATTCCAATCCAGATGTCCTGCTCCAATCCCAGAAGCGGTCTCTTTGGCCGCTTTCGCTTGATCAGATAATTGGCGGAATTCACCACGAAGGTTCCCCCGGTGGGGGCAAGGAGGGCGTAGCCCACCAATGGCCAGAGATTGTTTGTATAGATGGTCAGAAGAAGAAAGAGATGACCAAGGATAAAGCTGATGAATCCGATGTAGATGATAACTCTCTCGCTTAGTTTGCCTCCGATCTTTTCCCAGATGACTCCAGCAGCTACTCCGAGGGGAGGGAGAGCTGCGAAGAAGATGGAGAAAAATGCTTGAGATGCTCCCGAGCAAGGACTTCTCCATTGATTGCCCCGTTGGGATCGACTTTTTGTTAAGACGATGGTGGTCGATAACGCTCAAATCTACTGTTTCATATTTTTTATGAAGTGAAAGTAGGGATAATTTTCTTATTATTAAGTGGATAGGTTCGCTTCCTCTTCATGGATTGTTGGAATAATTCTCCTGTCATCGGTTTACACTAACGGTACGATTGATAGGAGGGATTCCTTTTGCGTTTTGTGGCGTTAGGATTGATGTTTTTTCTGAGTTTTTTCGGCTTTCATATGGAAACATGGGCTGAGATTCAACCCGACTTGGCTCAAAATGCGCGCTCTGCTATTTTAATGGATGCAGCAACTGGATCGATTTTATTTGAGAAAAATAGTCATGAACCCTTGCCGCCCGCGAGTATTACCAAAATCATGACCATGTTGCTGGTGATGGAAGCTTTGGATGAAGGTAAGATTGGGTTGAATGATCGGGTGCGCGTCAGTGAAAAGGCAGCGTCGATGGGGGGGACGCAGGTTTATTTAGAGCCAGGTGAACAGATGACAGTGGAAGAATTGTTGAAAGCGGTTGCTATGGCTTCCGCCAATGATGCGACTGTCGCCTTGGCAGAGTATCTGGCTGGTTCGGAAGAACGATTTGTGCTGATGATGAACCAAAAAGCAAAGGAACTAGGGTTGAAAAATACCCAATTCAAGAACACCAATGGCTTACCTGAGGATGGTCATGTTTCTTCTGCCCATGATATTGCGGTGATGTCCAGAGAACTATTAAGACATGCACGAGTTATTCAATATACAAGCCGCTATGAAGACTATTTGCGTAAAGAGACGAAAAAACCGTTCTGGTTAGTCAATACCAATAAATTGATCCGTCAGTATAAAGGGATGGATGGCTTGAAAACAGGTTTTACGCAGGAAGCCAAATATGGACTTTCTGCTACAGCGAAACGTGGAAATATGCGAATAATTGCAGTTGTGATGGGTGAACCGGATATCAAAACGCGGAATGCTGAAGTGGTACAGATGCTTGATTATGCATTTCAGCGGTATACTGCTCAGCGTTTGTTTCGTAAGGGAGAATTGATAGGAAAGGTTGAAATCAGCAAAGGGGAACCTGAGGAATTGCCGCTATATGCTGAGCAGGATTTGCAAGTATTACTAAAAAGAGGCGAATCGAGCAAGCGGCTTCACCATAAGCTGTTGCAAAAGCCTTTAGAAGCTCCCATTAAGAAAGGACAAGAAATTGCTCGTTTGCAGTTAATCAATGATGGAAGAATGATTGCTGAAATACCGCTAAGAGCCAAGCGGTCCATCCCAAAAGCTGCTTGGTGGAGTACGTGGAAAAGAGTAATGAAAAAGTACCTTTTTGTTTCATAGCAGATCGAAAGTTGATCTGCTTTTTTCTTTTAGCAGGAATTGCCTGTTAATTCGCAGAACTATTAGGAAAAAAATAAGAAGGAGCTCCGATTTCTATGAATTTACGGCTACAAGTTGAACATGAACGTAATGTCTTGATTGTTCGCTTGGCTGGAGAGCTTGATCATCATTCTGCGGCACGGGTTCGATCAACGATTGAAGCAGAGTTTGAAAAAGGAATCTATTATCATCTTGTCTTAAATTTGGCTGAACTCGATTTTATGGACAGTTCAGGTTTAGGTGTGATATTGGGACGCTATAAAAAAGTAACGGAGTTAGGTGGCAAAATGACGCTATGCTCCATTAAACCTTCGATTTACCGTCTGATGGAAATGTCAGGACTTTTTCGGATTCTATCCATTTATGATGATGAGAAAAGTGCAATATCTGCTTGTGGGGTGGCATCATGAACAAACAAAAAGCAAATTTTATGGAGCTAAAATTTTTAAGCCGATCTGAAAATGAATCATTTGCTCGGGTTGCAGTGGCGTCTTTTGTTTCCCAACTTGATCCCACGATGGAAGAGCTAACTGATATTAAGACGGTTGTTTCCGAAGCAGTAACCAATGCGGTAATTCATGGTTATGAAGAAGACCAGCATGGCGAGATTTATATTCGTGTTGAGATCGAAGGGGATAAAGTTTTGATCCAAATTCGTGATGAAGGCGTTGGCATTGCCGATATTGAAGCAGCTCGGCAACCGTTGTATACGTCGAAGCCAGAGTTGGAACGATCGGGTATGGGTTTTACCATCATGGAGAACTTTATGGATGAAGTCGATATTCGCTCGAAACCGGGGGAAGGAACAACCGTCTATATGGTGAAAAAATTAAAAAACCATCAGCACTCGATGGCCAATTGAGGGGACGTTTATGGATGCTGATGTACGCAATCGTAAGCATCGTTATCTCTCAGACGAAGAAGTAAGAGAGTTAGTGAAAGCGAGTCAAAATGGAGATTTTGCTGCGCGGGATAAGCTGGTTCAACACAATATTCGATTGGTTTGGTCGGTTGTCCAACGCTTCCTCAATCGGGGGTATGAGGCAGAAGATTTGTTTCAGATCGGCTGCATTGGGTTACTCAAAGCAGTGGATAAATTTGATTTGTCCTATGATGTGAAATTTTCTACTTATGCTGTTCCGATGATTATAGGTGAGATTCAACGCTTTTTACGCGATGATGGAATGGTCAAGGTGAGCCGCTCCCTTAAGGAGTTAGCCAATAAAGCACGAAAAACTCGTGATCAATTATCCAAAAAGCTGAATCGATTTCCCACCATCCAAGAGATTGCAAATGAGATTGGCGTTGAGCCAGAAGAGATTGTTTTTGCACAAGAAGCCAATCGTTCGCCTTCCTCAATATATGAATGTGTTTATGAGAATGAAGGCGACCCGATCACATTGATGGATATGATTTCAGATGATTCTGAATCATTATGGTTTGATAAAATCGCTTTAAAAGAAGTGATTGATCGTTTGTCAAAACGTGAGCAACTGATTGTCTATTTGCGTTATTTTAAAGATCAAACACAATCCGAGGTGGCCAAACGGTTAGGAATCTCACAGGTACAAGTTTCGCGATTGGAGAAGAAAATTATTTCCAATATCCGTAAAGAACTTGATCTGAATCAAAGTAGTTAACTTGGATCGCCATCAGACTCCTACTCTGGGAGTCTTTTTTTGTTGTTCATGTATGAGAATCAAAATATAACCCATACTAAAGCCAAAAATACTTTGAAAGGAAGTTGCCCTATGAAAGCCATTCTTTATATCCGAATGAAAAAAAGGATTTCGGTAAAAACGGGGCAACTGATCAGATTAAAGGATGTTTGCGATGTATTGTCCCAAGATGAGGCACTGGATACATTGCGCGATCTCCCCATCAGGCGTGCAACTGCGAAGGATGGGAATTATTTCATTATTGATGCAATCAAACTGTTTCAATTGATTTCGCAGCAAAATCCATCCCTCGATTTGCGCAATCTCGGCCCTCCTCAAACCATTGTCGAAGTGAAAAAACAAGAACGAGTGCCAAAGTGGTTGTTTGTTGGTTTTGTTTGGTTGATTTTATTTATTGGTTCGGGATTGACCATTATGAATTTTCATACTGATGTAAGCATGAAAGAAGTTCATCAGCGTATTTATTATTTGGTTACTGGACAGCGAGTGGCGAGACCACTAGCTTTGCAGATTCCTTATTCGCTGGGGATTGGTGCTGGCATGATTCTTTTTTTTAATCATGTTTTTAAAAAACGGATCAACGAAGAACCGAGTCCAATGGATTTGGAAGTTTATCTCTATCAAGAAACGATTGATCAATATCTAATTGATTGTGAAAGAAAGAACGAGCATGAGTCTCATTCAACTTAGTTTGCTATGGCTGTTTGGTTTTGCTGGAGGAATTGCCGTCGGCAGTGGCTTTGTTGCATTTATTACGGTGTTAGATATATTGCCTCGTTTGCTGCAAATGACCAAAAGTCAACAGTATTTGCGTTGGTATGAATTTGCTATTGTTTTTGGTGTTGTGGTGTTTACACTGGTTGATTTTTTCGATTGGATGGCCTATGGTTTCGTTTGGTTTAATCTACTAATTGGTTTGTTTATGGGCTTGTTTGTTGGGATGTTGGCAGGCGCATTGACTGAGGTTGTCAATGTGATTCCAATTTTGTCGAGACGATTAAAGATGCAACGATATTTATTTTTGCTGATTCTTGCCATGGCTATTGGGAAGACGATTGGTTCGCTATGTCAATGGATCTTTTTGGAATGAAAGGAGTTATGAAAATGGGGTCATTTTGGACAGCATTTTTAGTTGGTGGTGCGATCTGCGTCATTGGACAACTTCTCATCGATGTAGGAAAATTAACTCCTGCCCATGCTTTGAGTACGCTTGTTGTGATTGGTGCGATTTTGGATGGATTGGGTCTTTATGAGAAGTTGATTAAGTTTGCAGGAGCTGGTGCGACAGTGCCAATCACTAGCTTTGGCAATGCTTTGGTTCATGGTGCTTTGGCTGAATCACACAAAAGCGGTCTTGTCGGCATTTTGACTGGCATTTTTGAGGTAACAAGTGCTGGTATTTCAGCGGCAATTATTTTTGGCTTTTTGACCGCATTAATCTTCCGACCCAAAGGATAGTATTTGTTTTATTGCACAGAAAAGCGAAAAGTGCTTTAATAGAAACGTATCTTTTGGCCTTGAACATTGAACAATCGATATTTTCAAAATAAAGGAATATATAATGGAGAGGCAGGAACACGATGTATTTGCATGGAACAAGTCGAATTAATCATCAGGGACATTTGGAGATCGGTGGATGCGATACTGTTGATTTAGCAAAGGAGTTTGGTACACCGCTATATGTGATGGATGAGCAATTTGTGCGCGATCAGATGCGAGCTTTTCTTCATGCTGCAGAACAATGCACATTTCCGTTTCAGATTGCTTATGCAAGTAAGGCTTTTAGTACGTTAGCGATGTGCCGTCTAGTTGATGAAGAAGGGTTGTTGCTAGATGTTGTCTCGGAGGGTGAGTTATACACAGCACTTAAGGCTGATTTTCCCGCGGATCGCATCTATTTTCATGGTAATAATAAAACAGCTGCGGAATGTAGCTTAGCCATTGACGCCAAGATCCGTGCTTTTGTTGTTGATAATTTTGCGGAACTAACGCTGTTGCAACAGCTTGCGGAAAAAAAAGATCAAACCGTTTCAATTCTATTGCGAGTAGCCCCAGGTGTCGAAGCCCATACACATGCTTATATTCAAACAGGACAACAGGATTCAAAGTTTGGCTTTGACTTGGCCAGTGGCCAAATTATGGATGCGGTCAAACAAGCGTTACAATCATCCCGACTTGAACTTGAGGGTTTTCATTGTCATATCGGTTCACAAATCTTTGAAGTGGATGCTTTTCAATTAACCGTTAAGAAAATGTCGCAACTGGTTCATCAGTGTCAGGAACAATTTTCCTTGCAAACAAAGGTCTTAAATATTGGTGGAGGCTTCGGCATTCGCTACGAAAAGAGTGATGAACCTATATCAATTGAGGATTATGTTAAAGGAATTGCAAGTGCAGTACAGAAAAGCTTTCAGGGGAAAGAAATACCGGAGATTTGGATCGAGCCTGGACGAAAGATTGTTGGCGAGGCCGGAACAACCCTCTATACAATTGGATCAACGAAAGAGATTCCCGGTGTTCGTAACTATCTATCCGTGGATGGTGGCATGACAGATAATTTACGTCCGGCGTTATATGATGCCAAATATGAAGCTATGGTGGCGAACCGAGCCAATGAAAAACCGAATCAAATCTATACCATTGCGGGACACTGCTGCGAAAGCGGCGATATTTTGATTTGGGATTGTCCTTTACCCGCGGTAAAAATTGGCGATCTACTAGCTGTCAGTTGTACAGGAGCTTATACTTACTCAATGTCCAGCAATTACAATCGTTTTCGACGACCCGCAGTTGTTTTTGTTCGCGATGGACAAGCTGATCTTGTTGTTGAGCGAGAAAGTTTAGACGATCTTATTGCGAAGGATCGAATTCCTGCTCGTCTAAAGAAATCGACTTCCATTTATTGATCCGTGCGATGAATCGATTTTAGCGCTTGAAAAGCAATGGCGGCGGGTCTACAAGGAATTGCAGAACGCTTTGTCCTGGATCTTCAGTTGAAAATTTTGCATGATTGATGGCGGTTCTATGTAAAGTTTGTGCCGATTTGGTGATGAAGGTTTTAGTGGGAAGTTTTTGTGCTATGATGAGAACAAAACAACGGTTATGGTCTACAGAAGGGAACATGAATGATGCAGGATCGTCTGTTACGAGGATTAGGAGTTCTTACCTCGATTGGTGCATATTTGATGCTATTAATGGGAGCCATTGTGACGAAGACAGGTTCAGGCAAAGGCTGCGGAAATTCATGGCCGTTCTGCCATGGTCAACTCATCCCACCTTCATTACCGATTGAAACAGTCTTTGAATACAGCCATCGCATTCTTTCGGCAATTGATGGATGTTTCATACTTGTGTTAACCATTTGGTCTTGGTATCGATATCGTTCACAGCGAAAAGTTAAGGTCTTAGGCTTCTTGAGTCTCTTTTTTGTCATCCTTCAGGGAGCCTTAGGAGCCTTTACGGTAGTTCTTGAAGGGATCTTTGTTAAAAATGTAACACTTGCCCTTCATTTCGGTTTTTCGTTGATTTCATTTGCTAGCGTGATTTTGCTTACCGTTTATTTATTTCAGCTAAAACATCCGCAGTATGATCCCAAACCTGTGGATTCAAAGAATCTCTCAAAATTGCGCTATGCAATTTGGGGCTTAGCTGCTTACACCTATTTGGTCGTTTATACTGGCGCACTTGTAAGGCATTCACATGCTACGATGAGCTGTGGCTATACTTTCCCGCTTTGTGACAAGCAGTTATGGCCGAGTCTGAATAGTCCTGCAGGGATTCATTTGTTGCATCGTTTTGCAGGAATCAGTTTATGGTTGCTGGTGCTGTTACTCTTGATTTGGGTTCTCTCTCGCTATCCCAAGCGGCGTGATTTGCGTAATGGGTTGATTGGATCGTTTGTGTTGATTTCATTGCAGGCCGTAAGTGGAATTGTTACGGTTTGGATGGGGGGCCAAGTGCTGGTTGCGTTGGTGCATACAACCTTGATATCCATCTTCTTTGCTGTTTTGTGCTATTTATGTATGCAGATTGGTGTCCCATGGTCGAAAAAGCAACCTAAGCTTGTGCTAACGAATCATTCATGAACAGTTTGATGGAAAGCTGTGATCGTCATGGAAGTTCAGATCAAGCTTGATCAGTTTGAAGGTCCATTGGATCTTCTTTTGCATTTAGTGGAAAAGGCTGAAGTGGATCTTGCTGAAATCTCCATTGTAGAGATTACGGATCAATATATGGAGATTCTATCAGCGTCAGAAAATCTGGAATTGGAGATTGCAAGCGAATTTTTGGTGATGGCGGCTACCTTAGTAGCGTTGAAAAGTCGCATGTTGTTGCCACAACCCAAACAGCGAGCTGAATCCGAGCAAGAAAATGAGGAATGGTTTGATCCAAGGGAGCAATTAGTTGAGCGATTATTGGAATATAAGAAATATAAACGTTTAGGAGAAATGTTGCGCAAGCGTGAGCAGGAATGGCAACAGGTTTATCGGCGTTGTCCAATGGATCTAACACCGTATAGCAAAACACAAAATCCGGTGGAAGGTCTTTCACCGGATGATTTATTGAATGTTTTTATCTCATTGTTGCAAAAAGAAAGAGAAATGCCGATGACATCCGTTGCTTATGAAGAAGTGACAGTCGAAGAGCGAATGAAGGAGATAGAGCAACAGTTAGCCGAAAATGAATATCTTACCTTTCGGCAACTCTTGTCATCTACCAAACGGTCAAAAGAATGGATGATTACTACGTTTTTGGCTTTACTAGAGTTGATGAAGTTAAAGAAAATTATCTGTTATCAAGAGGATGTCTTTTCAGAAATTTGGATTGAAAAATATGAAAAGGTGTTGGTACATGGATAAAGCCGAGTTGCAAGCTGTCATGGAAGGGATGATTTTTGCTGCAGGTGAGGAAGGAATTAGCGCTAAGGAATTAGCGGCGCTGTTGGCAATTGATAAGCAAGAAGTTGAGAACTTGATCCAAGAAATGCAAATAAAGTGGAAAGAGCAGAAGCGTGGGATTCAGATTGTGAAGGTTGCGCAGCATTATGTCATGACTACGCTTCCCGAGCATGTTCCCTATTTAGAAAAAATGGCACAAGTTCCAAAACGAACGAAACTTTCGCGCGCATCTTTAGAAGTGTTAGCAATTATTGCCTATTGTCAACCGATTACGCGCATGGAGATTGAAGAGATTCGCGGTGTGAAGAGCGACCATATTTTGCAGTCCTTGAGCAGAAAGGGCCTGGTTCGAGATGTTGGGCGAGCTGAAGCAGCTGGGCGTCCGATTTTATATGGGACAACGAAGCAATTTTTGCATTATTTTGGTTTAAATCATTTAGACGAGTTACCATCTCCTCACAACATTTTCAATTGGCAAGAATGGGAACAAGAAAAACAGGATTTATTTCAACGGTTGGGGTTAAAAGCGGAGAAATAAGGTGTGTCGACAACTTGTATCTAAACTTGAGGGCATTGTTGTGAAGGCGAATGCCTTTTTTTTTGCTTATTTTTCCGAAGATGTATGAATGTAGCGCAGTCAGGAAAGACTGAATGAGAAAAAAGAAAATGGAAAGCGATTTGTTTGCGGTGATGATCTTGTGAGTATCTGGTTATGGATTGGCATTGTAATGCTGTTTTTGATAATCGTTCTTTTCTTTGTCTCAATCCGTATTGAGTTTCAGTATTGTCACAAGCGAGATAAAAATCAAGGATCGATCACCTTTTTTGTTTTTGGCGATATCATTCGTTATCAAATCAAAATTCCAGCGTTATCCATGGATGTGAGTAGGCAAGAATTGTGGTTTAAGAGTTTGACAAAAACCAAAGAAGAAGAAAAAAAGATTACAAAAGAAGAGGTCAAAAAATATATGGAATTATCGCAGCAAATGGTGCGACGAATTGAACATTTTTATCAGATTATTTCTCGCTTCTTCAAGCAAGTAACATTTGAAAAACTGCAGTGGGAAACCTCGATTGGCACAGGAGATGCTGCGGAAACAGGCATTCTCACAGGTGTTTTGTGGGGAGCCAAAACGGCTCTGATTGCAACGGCAGGCAAGATTTTTCGCTGGCAAAAGCGGCCCATGATCGAAATTCGACCGCATTTTACTGACTTTGTATTTGAAACTAAGTTCCATAGCATAATTCGTTTTCGGATTGGGCATGCTATCCTTGCCATAAATCGTATATTGTTGCAATTGATTTCGACTAGGAGGGGTATGAAATGAGCGAACATCCGATCAAATCACTAATGGAAACGGCGATGGAAAACATTCAAGAGATGGTTGATGTCAATACTATTGTTGGTGAACCGGTGGAAACACCGGATGGACATGTAATCATTCCAGTCTCCAAAGTAGGCTTCGGTTTTGCCGCTGGTGGAAGCGAGTTTGCGTTTCATGGTTTGGAGCGTCGATCAGAGGATGAGCATGAACTTGATTCAACGTCGACTGCTTCTTTTCCTTTCGGCGGTGGAAGCGGTGGCGGTGTTTCGATCACACCTGTTGCTTTTATTGTGGTAGGTGAAAAAGAGATTAAGCTGATGAGCATGGAAAGTCCATCGCATCTGTATGAACGATTGATTGATTTTGCACCACAATTAGTCGAAAAGCTACAAGATTGGAGCAAACGGAAGAAAAAAAGCAATTGTAAGATTGTGAAAGTCGAAGAAGAAGACTAATCCACTGATCAACTTACAATACAATTGTAACTGTTTGAGCCGTGAGATTGTGAGCCTGAAAAGCTTGCTATCGTGGTGTCATCGATTCAGCAACTGTCTTCTTATAGGAAACAGTTGCTTTTTTATATGGCAAGTACAAGAAACGGTTAGCTGAAGGTTGCAGATTTCCTATTCATAAAGTCATAGCTCAGTACAAAATTGTGAGATTGGTCATGCCTAATTCTATCCTCTTGTCGATGTTGACTGCTTGGAATGAGTGATAGGTTTTTAATAACAAAACCTAGAGAGGTGTTTCAGGTGGTCAATANTGCAACGTTACTCAACAGAATGTTGACAATCTATCGGCAAGAGAGGGGTTTTGTTTGGACGGGGTTGTTCGGTATTGTGTTGGGATTGATTGGCGTCTGCTTTTTCCTTTTGAATGGGAACGAAATTCCCCCAGAAGGCAAATGGACCAAGGTGATCACTTTTGACGTTGGCATTGGGATTTTTTCCTTGACAACTGCTGTTGTAGCTCCATGGATCAACATGACAATGAGACAACGAAGATGGTTTACTGTTACCTTTATCATAAGTGCCTGGATTGCTTATTTCATTGAAACAGTTCAAAATGTAAGGGGATTCGATCCGCGCTTTACTCGAGCGGGAACAATTTGGGATATTGCTTTGGGAATGGTATTGGGTGTTGTTTGCGTGGTCATTGCTGGTTGTGTTTTGTTTGCATTGGTTCGTGTTTGGAAAGAGAAAGATAAAGATCAGAGTGGTCTCCAATTGTCACTTGTTTATGGGTTTATTTGCAACTGTCTAGGCATTCTGTCGGGGGTTTGGATGATTCTTTTACAGGGTCGTGTTACAGGCGATGGTGTTGATATTATGGCCCTCCATTTTCTTGGTTTTCACGGCTATCAAGCCATTCCGATTGTGTTTTGGCTGTTAAAGCAAGCGCAAGCTACAAATATTCGCCGAACGGTTCATCTGACAGGTTGTGCATGGATTGGCGTTTACTTTGCTCTGTTGCTTCAGTTTGTATTTGGCTATGCAATTATTCAAATGACATGGTACACGCTTGCCGGTTTGGCTGGACTTGCTCTTTATTGCTTGATTGTTCTTTATTCGTTCTGGCGATTGTGGCGAAAAGCAAGAATATGACTTTAAGCAATCAATCGTTGCTTTAATTATAATTTCTAGTACTTTCAGATGGTAGACTTTACACAACTTTGCTTTTCAGCTAATGTTTTGGAATATTACGATGGTATCAGAATCGGTTTGTTGCGTTCATTGCAAACTGATTGTTTTGACCAGCAGTTGGGAGTGAAGAAAAATTATACCAAAGTTTAAGATGATGTTGGAATCACCATTTCAAGCCCTGCTTGCATTGCGACTTTTTGCTATGTTGAGTATGGTGAGTGGTGTTTTTTTTATTGCTGAAATTGATTCGACACCTTATTGGGGAGCGATCGCTTTTTATATTGTTAGCTATCTTTGTATCCGCTTTAGCAAGAAAGGTCGTTGGTTCTTTTACTTATTGGAGTGTTTGGTCAGTTTGTTCATTGGAATTGCTTCCAACGGGATGGTTCCTTATCAATTATTGGTTGGTCTTGCGGGTTGTGGTCTGTTCCTTAGTTATGATGGTAAAATTGTTTATATCGTAGCTTCTGTCATGGTGACAGGATTTTTGCTTCGCGATCTGTTCTCAGGCTGTTGTCATGTTTTTCATTTGATGGTTAATTATTCATTTATTGTTTTTGCCTGTTTAACTGGAGGTTTGATTCGTTATGCTTATCAGATGAAAAATCGCTCGCAGCAGTTATATCAAGAGTTGGAGGCTTCCTACCAGAAGTTACAAGAGCATACGCAGACTGTTAAACAGTTGGCAAAAGAAGAAGAGCGGAATCGTATTGCGCGCGAGATTCATGATACCGTAGGACATACGGTTACCGCCTTGATTGTGCAGCTGGAAGCAGCACGAAAATTAATGGCACAGGCTCCTGATAAAAGTTTGCGGCTTATGCAGACCGTGGAAGAATTGGCACGATCGATTTATCAAGAAATTCGCTTCGCAATTGAAAAGATGAATCAGGCGGACTGGGAAAAGATGACATTGGTCGAACTGTGCGAGCAGGTACTCTCGGACTTCGCCAAGTTAACCCGATTGACGTATTCGTTTGAAATAGCAGGAAAAAGTCCCGCTTCAATTTCCCAGACTTACAAATTTCATCTCTATCGAATTTTGCAGGAAACGCTTACCAATGCCAAACGGCATGGTAAGGCCACCCAGGTTCGAGTAAAGTTGCGTTTTGCGAAGGCTGGCATTCAACTAAAGATTGAAGATAATGGTATTGGTTCTGACCAGTTACAAATTGGTTTTGGCTTAAAAAATTTACAGAGAAGGGTCGAAGATTTAGGTGGAAGGTGTAAGTTTGTCACCAGTGCTGGTAAGGGTTTTCGGACCATTATTTGTTTACCTAATGAACAAGAGGAGAATGATGGATGATTCGATTGGTGATTGCCGATGATCAGCGGCTGATGCGCGAGGGCTTGACCATGATATTGGAGCTGGAAGAGGATCTCGAAGTGGTGGGCACAGCAGCAAATGGTGAAGAGGCATTGCAGTTGGTCCAACAACATCATCCTGATATTGTCTTGATGGATATTCGTATGCCACATATGGATGGAATCGAAGGAACCAAGCGGATCTTGGCTGTTGCACCAAAAACCAAGATTTTGATGTTGACGACGTTTAATGATAAGGAGTTCATTATTTCCGCCTTGGAAAGTGGAGCTAGAGGATATTTATTGAAAGACATGCCTTCTGAAGCAATAATCCAAGCCATTCATACAGTTTATCGTGGAGGTGTGGTGATTCAATCAGAAGTAACCAAAAATATTTTAACTGAATTGCGTGAACGACAGCGCGAGCAGAAAGCGCTTGCAGTCGAAGAAAAAAAGAAACTAGCTTTGTTAAGCAAACGAGAACGTGAAGTATTGGGACTGTTGGGACAGGGTTACAACAATAAAGAAATAGCCGAACAACTCTATATCAGTGAAGGAACGGTGAAAAATCATTTGTCGTCAATTATTCGAAAGTTGGATTTGCGTGATCGTACACAAGCGGCTTTGTTCGCATTGAAAGTAGGAATTTAGAAAGAGGAAAGAAGGTTGCTGATGATTCCAGTAGAGCGTGGCTTTCGCATGCCAGCCGAGTGGGAGCGACATGCGCGAACGTTTATTGCATGGCCGGTCAAGAAGTCGATGTTAAATCCTGATCAATTTGAGTCGTTCGTCAGCGGTTATATTGAAGTGATTGAAGCCGTTGCTGCATTTGAAGCCGTTACCATATTGGTAAATCATCGAGACTTGCCGGTGGTGCAAGCGCATTTTTCCCAGAAGCAGCGAATCGATTGGTTGGTGATCAAACATGAGGATGCTTGGCTACGCGATAATGGGCCGACATTTGTTGTCAATGATCAAGGTGCAATAGCGGGTATTAACTGGAAGTTTAATGGTTGGGGTGGAAAGTATGCACCCTGGATTTTGGATGATCAGGTCGCGCGCAAGCTGTTGGCTACATATCATTTGCCATGCTTCGATGCGCCCATCGTATTGGAAGGGGGCTCCATTCATGTGGATGGGGAAGGTACATTATTGACAACCGAACAATGTCTCTTACATCCCAATCGAAATCCTACATTTGATCGCGCCGAAATTGAAGCGGTACTGAAGCAGTATTTAAATGTAAAAAAAATCATCTGGCTTAAACGAGGACTTGATGGAGATGATACGGATGGTCATATCGATAATGTAGCAAGCTTTGCAGCACCTGGAAAAGTGCTGTTGCAAGTTTGTGAAGACCCACGTGATCCCAACTATCAGGTAACACAGGAGAATCTCCAAATTTTAGCTGAGGAAGAGGATGCAAAAGGCAGGAAACTGCAGGTGATTCCTGTCCTACAACCTCCGAAAATGATGGTGAATGGCAGACGACTGCCTTTAAGCTATTTGAATTTTTATTTTGTCAATGGCGGGATTATTTTGCCACTGTTTGGTGAAAAGGCAAGGGAAACCGATCGAAATGCACTTAATATTTTTCGCTGCACATTTCCGGATCGGATCATTCGTACGATTGATGGACTGAAATTGATTCGTGAGGGCGGAAATGTGCATTGTATCACCCAACAAATGCCATCAGGATTAAACGGAAGCAAAGGAGAATAAAGATGCGAGTTGTGAAAGTGGCCGCTATTCAGATGCGTTGTTCCGAGCAGATGGAGCAAAACTTGCTAAAAGCAGAAGCATTGGTTCGCCAAGC
>JGI1652J44930_10000550_pt1 | contig 14576 bp, 18 predicted proteins | sample NewIslsDNAsample_FD_44930 | JGI IMG/M metagenome (IMG submission 44930)
GGGGGGAGAGTTTCATGGGGAAGCTGGGCCGGAACATCCGGCGGGCGGGCGGGATTGGACAGGTGTTGCGCAAATTGAAGCTGATGGTTGACTATTTTCGGCATCCCAAGACGAGCCTCGCCAAAAAACTCATGGTGGGATTCGGCTTTTTGTATCTCTTTCTGCCGGCGGATTTCATCCCGGACCTCGTCCCCCTTTTCGGCTATTTGGATGACGCCACCCTGGCGATGGTCATCTGGCACCTGTTTTCCAAGGAACTGGAGGATTTTGAAAAACAGAACGGGAAACCGAAAGATTCGGACTGACCGATGATGCCGCTTCGGGAGCGTGGCGCCCTTTTCGCCTCTTTTTCGGCTTCTTTCCCAGCCAATTGCTTTTTTTCTCTTTCCATGTTTGTTACAATATTGATGAAACTTGTAATCTGTTGTCAAAGCTCCGAAAAGTATCCAGTTGAAGGGCGAAGAAGCGTTGGAGAAGAGGAGATTGATCGGTGGCCTTTGGCTTTGGGCGCCACCGGACCGTCGACCCGTGAGAATGGATGATAAGAGGGCTTGAGAAAGGAGTAGCGAAAATGAGTCATGAACCCGTGGCGATTACGGTGACCAGCGGAAAAGGCGGCGTGGGAAAAACGACGACTGTCGCATCGGTGGGGATCGGACTGGCTCAGCTGGGCCGGAAGGTGTGTCTGCTCGACACCGACATCGGCCTTCGCAAACTGGATTTGATGCTGGGTTTGGAGAACCGGATCGTGTATGACCTGGTGGACGTGATCGAAGGGGTGTGCAAGCTTCGCCAGTCCCTGGTTCGTCACAAGGAGTTTCCCAATCTGGCCCTGCTTCCGGCGGCCCAGACCCGGTACAAGGAGGAAGTGACGCCGTCGCAGGTGAAACAGGTGGTGGAGGAGCTCAAAAACGAATTCGAGTTCATCCTGATCGATTCCCCGGCCGGAATCGAGGGNGGATTNCGGAATGCGATCGCCGCGGCGGACCGGGCGATTCTGGTCGTCAATCCGGAGATTCCCTCCGTACGGGATTCGGACCGGGTGATCGGACTTCTGGAGGCGGCGGATCTCCGGGAGATCGATCTGATCGTCAACCGGGTGCAGCCGGGGATGGTGAAGGCCGGCGACATGTTGAGCGTCGAACGGATTCAAAATCACCTGGCGATCAATCTGTTGGGGATCGTTCCGGAGGACAAGCGGATCATTCGTTCCTCCAACACGGGAGAACCGGTGATCCTGGACGCAAAATCCTTGGCCGGACGAGCCTTCAGCAACATTTCCCGCCGGATAAACGGGGAGTCCGTTCCCTTCATGGACCTGGAGGACAACGGATTCATCACCCGGCTCAAGCGGTTGTTTCCCATCGCCTGATTGATTGCCCGATCCAGGACTGAGGTGAAATTCGACATGATCAATCTGTTCGGCAGGGACAGGGATCGCCCCACGGCGGATACCGCCGACGACCGGCTGTCTTTGGTTCTCAGCTACCAACGCACGGAAATCGACGAGAGGAAGTTGAAACAGTTTCGGGCTCGCCTGATTGAGCTGTGCGATGAGTTCGGTTACGATGTCGTCGGACAGGTGGAGATCCGTCCGCAGACCGGCCNGGACCGGACGACGGTGATCTGTGCCAGCATACCCGTCCGGCGTCGGGATACCGTTCGGGAATCCCTCTGAACGTTTCGGGACGGAAAAATACCGCTGGTTAACCGTTACACCCTTGATAAAGCGGACCGTTTTCTTTAATGCCCCCGGGCACGGGTTTGACGCCCGTGCCCTTTTTCGTCATACCCGTTTGTCCTTATCCGTCAAGTGCTTTTCCAAAAAGTCGACGACCATCATGGGGAAATCTTTGTTTTCAGTCAAGGTGAACAAGGCGATGGAGACGCGGGTGCAGCCGTAGCGCCGCATCAGCTTGAGCATCTGTTGCTTCGCCTGCAGGTTGAGCCGGCCGTATCGTTCTTCAAAGGCCTTGAGCAACATCGCTTCCTCGCCGCTCATCTCGATCTCGGGACTTTTTTCGGCCAGATCCGCTTCCGCCGTTGCGGAGACCTCCTTGTGACCCTGAGCGGGATTCCACCGCTCCTCCTCCCCTTTCGGCGCGTCCAGTTTGCGGATGACCGGTTTCTGCACGGCCCAGCTGGGTTGCTTTCGCCTGCGCGTCCGCTGTTTCGGCAGGTGGGTGAATTTGTCCGGGTATTTGTTTCGGAGTGTGTATATGCGCTGATAAATGGCCCCGGGGGTGCGGGAAAGCTTTTCTTTCAACGCTTCGATGGCGGCGGAGATGGGTTTTCCCTCTTTGGCGAATTGGTTGACCGTTTGAACGAGAATCTCTTCTTCCTCTTCGGACCAGCTGTTCAGACGGGGTTTGGTGTTGCCGGCGGAAACGGCCGTGAAACGTTCGGGGCGTTCTGCCCGCAATTTTCGGACATGGGCGATGATCCCGGCATATCCCCGGTTCAGTTCGTTTGCCAGTTCACGGATGACTTCCCTTTCCGGCCTTCCCTTCGCCAATTCTTCGTTTAATGCGGTGATGATCCGTTCGTTTTCCTCTTCGGAATATTTCCCTTTTTTTGTATCAAACATGGCGGATTCCCCCCCGTATACACTTCACTTTTTTTCAATATAACAGAAATTTAATCTAATTTTCCAGGGCAATACTTGTAAAAATTCATTGTAATGTGAATACATTGCAGAAAAAGGCTATCAAACCTTTATTTTTTCCGGGGGTTTTCCCATTCAAAAGTATAATTGTGCCTGATTTCGCCCATAAAGGTATTATAGACCTTAACTTATATTCATCACAACCTTTTAGTCTGTGTCAAAATCTTCGATTCTGCTGCATGATCATCCCCAGAAAAGCCCATTTCGCGTGATCCGACCACCGGTGGGACAGAGAAGGAGGGGTTTGTGGATGGGCAAATTGTCCGTCGGAGAGATCAGTTCATTGATTCCAGAAATACCCAAAAGAAGGGTTAATGTGGATAAAGAGGATTCTCCCGTACATAAAAATTGGGACCCGGTGACGCGTTCGGCGCTGGTGATCCTGTGGGGACTTTTGGTGTACCCGCGACTGGATCCCGAGATGAGAAAAAGGGGAGAGGAACCGATCGCCGACCGCAATGTCGTCTATGAACACTTCCATGAACATATCGGAAGCCGGGAAAAGTGGGAGGAAATCCTGGATAAACTGAAGCAATACGACTATATCCGCTATTTGGACGGGGACAAGCTGACGGCGGGAACGAGGTTGCTGACCACGGTGGACGCGGCCAAAATGTATAAGGTGTACCGGACGTCGGTGCTGGTGCGGCGTTTAAACCAGCTGTCGACGCACACAAGCGAAGATTGACGAATCATCGTCGAATCCGCGGGGAGGCGCTGGCCTCCCCATTGTTTGAAAAGGAAGGAATTTGTCGCAGGGAATGGAATCGATCAGGATTTTTCCCGTTTTTTGAGGTTTATTTGTTTGGAAAAGGGGTATAAACACAGTGGGAAAACCATGGACGAGACTCATGGTTTTCATCTTCTGCGAACGGGGTGGTTCCTCATGGTGGAAGAATTGCGCGAAATCGAAGAAAAGTTGCGCAGTATGGAGAGGGAGTTTCGATTGGCCGTTCTTCGCCACGAGTTCCTGTACCAGCATGATCTGCGTGAGGAGATCGAACGGCTGAAAAAACTTCGTCGCCAGCTGAGGATGAAGGGAGCCAGCTAACCCCGCCGATTTCGAAAAAAAACCTTCGGGTTTCAGTGAGACCGGTTGTGAAAAGGTTACTTCCTCGCCCCGGTCGAGGGAAGACCGGGGCAAGGGTTGCGCATAAACGGATTCTTTGATGAAGGCACTTATGGGATTTCTTCTCGGATAGGGGCCGCCGGCCGGATGCCGGCGGCCCCTTCCCTTTGGGAGCAGCCTGCGGCTTTCTTCACTTTATAAGGTATCCAGCGGAAGGCGTTTCATTCCCATCGGGTTACCGACGAAGAAAATGCGCTTGAAAACGCATAGGGAGGGAGCGGATTTCACCATATTATGCTTGATGCGCGCCAAAGGAGGTGTTCAAGATGGGAGAAAAAAGCATCATCGCCTATTTCCGGACGGAAAAAAACGCTCAAAAGGCGGTGCGGGAGCTTAAGGAGAGGGGATTCGACACGGTCCGGATGGATCATTTTTCCCAATTTCCGGGAGAGAATGTGGTCGATCTGGATAATCCCATTTCCGAATCCCCCTCTTCCCTGGCAAGCATCACGATGGGAGCGGCGATCAGCAGCCGGGATGCGGGCGTGTTGGCCGCGGCCCATCCCGATGCGAGCGGGATGGCCGGAGCCGATGGGATGGAATCGCCGGAGAATGTGATTGTGACGGTGGTCACCGAAGAGGACAGGGAAGAGGAGGCCCGCTCCCTCCTGGAATGGGCGGGAGGGCGTCTGTGAAAGGAGCGTGCCTTTCGAGGCGAAAAGAACGATGTGTAACCAAAATTTCACTCGTATCATGCCCTGAGAACTTCACAAGATAAGAGTACCATCTACCAAGGAGGTGAAAAAGATGGCCCAACAACAACAGCAAGAACGCCGGCGCAACAACAACCAGCTGCTGGTTCCGGGGGCTTCCCAGGCCCTGAACCAGCTGAAGTATGAAATCGCTCAGGAATTCGGTGTGAACCTCGGTCCGGACACCACTTCCCGGGCCAACGGATCTGTGGGTGGAGAAATCACGAAGCGTCTCGTCGCTCTGGCTCAGCAGCAACTGGGTGGAGGCGCTGTTCGGTAACCAAAAATAAACCGTTTTGGAGGCGGGAAAATCCGCCTCCTTTTTGTTGGGTATAAAAGGAAAAAATCGGTTTGCAAAAAGGACAGGATCCTTTTGTGAAGATGTAGAATGAAACATGTAAAGGGCATTTTCTCAAAGGAGGGAATTCTATTGGAAATAAGAATTCCGGAATATTACAACATGACCCAGGACATCGACCGCCATGCGGCGGACCGGGACAAGGTGGCGATCCGCTGGGAGAATGAAGGGGGGGAACAGCGGACGCTGACCTACTCCGAATTGAAGGAGCGCTCCGATGCCCTGGCGAGGGGGCTGCTCAAGTCGGGGATGAACAAAGGCGACCGGATCATGATCCTTTTGCCGCGCGTTCCGGAGGCCTACATCGCCTATATGGCGGCGTTGAAGGCGGGTCTGATCGTGCTTCCCTGCTCGGAGATGCTCATGCCCTCCGACATCCGTTACCGGATGACGCATGCGGAAGTGAAGGGAGTGATTGCCGACGGGGCGCTCACCGGACGGGTCGACGAAGCGGCGAAAGAATATGCCGGATTGGCGCTGCGCGTTGTCCGCGGTGAGAAAAAAGGGAATTGGGAACCGATGGAAAGTCTCGCCGTATCGGATGATTCGGTTGCTTTGCCCCGCGTGCGCAGCGATGATATCGCTTTCATCTCCTACACTTCGGGAACGACGGGCGGTCCCAAAGGCGTCATCCATCACCACAGCTGGGCGATTGCACACCAGGCGGTGGCGGCCAAAAATTGGCTGGGCATCCGGGAGANGGACACGGTNTGGGCGACGGCCGGTCCGGGATGGGCCAAATGGGTGTGGAGCCCCTTCATCTCCACTTTGGGCTCGGGGGCGACGGGATTGGTTTACCATGGCCGGTTTGATCCGGAGAAATACCTTTCCCTGATGGAACGTTACCGGGTCAATGTCCTTTGCTGCACGCCCACCGAGTACCGGATGATGGCCAAGGTGGACCAACTGGACCGGTTTGATCTTTCATCCCTGCGCAGCGCGGTGAGCGCCGGCGAACCCCTCAACCGGGAGGTCATCGACANCTTCCGCAAGCATTTCGGCGTGGAGGTGAGGGATGGATACGGGCAGACGGAGAACACCCTGCTGGTGGGCAACCTTCTGGGGATGGCCATCAAGCCCGGATCGATGGGGAAGCCGACCCCGGGCAACCGGGTGGCGATCATCGATGAAAACGGTCAAGAGTTGCCGCCGGGACAAGTGGGGGACATTGCGGTCCACAAGGATGCCCCGGCCCTGTTCAAGGGGTATTTCCGGGATCCCGAGCGGACCGCCAAGGCCTTCCGGGGGGATTGGTACATCACCGGGGATCAGGCGAGGATGGATGAGGACGGATATTTCTGGTTCGAGGGTCGTGCCGACGACATCATCATCAGCTCCGGCTACACCATCGGCCCCTTCGAGGTGGAGGATGCATTGGTGAAACATCCGTCCGTGCGGGAATGCGCCGTGGTGGCCAGCCCCGATCCGGTGCGGGGATCGATCGTCAAGGCCTTCGTCGTGCTGAAACGGCCCGAGGAGGCGTCGGAAGAACTGGTGAAGCGGCTCCAGGAGCATGTCAAAAGCGTGACCGCCCCCTACAAATATCCGCGGGAAATCGAATTTGTCACGGAGCTGCCCAAGACCACCAGCGGAAAGATCCGCCGCGTGGAGCTTCGCATGCTGGAGAAACAGAGGAAGCAAAACCTTTCTTGAATCGGCGGACCCCCTCCGGTATAATCGGGGCGGAAGGGGTCGGTCATCATGCGAGTGTTTCCCCACGGCAACGTGGTCAATTTTCAAGCTTCTGTCCGTGAGATGTTTGCCGCCGATCTGGAGCGCCTGCTCAATCGCGCGGTCAAAGGGGCGTCGGCACTGACGGGAACGATCGACGCGGATGAGGGGAAGCTTCTGCTGTACGGCCGCGTTCGCGAGGTCGTCATCGATGAGCAGGCGGACCGGTTTGCCATCCGCTTCCGGGACATGGAAGACGCAGCCGACCGGGAAGCGGTGCGCTCCTTTTCGCGGCTTTCGATCAGCCACGAAGCGCATTTTGACATTGAGGATTCCGATCGGGGAACCGTCCGTTATTCGGTCTATTATGTGACATTTGAAGGGGAAGACGAAGAAGAGGAGACCTTCTTCTTTGCCGGGGAGAAGGCGGTGTCCCGCCCCCTCGACTGCGTCGTCGCCTTTTGGGAGCAGGTGCGGGACGTGGGAAGGGATGCGGATTTTGCATCCTCCGGTTGCGCCGCGAAATTCCGTCCTGCCGGAAAGCGTTGACCGCAGGCGATCCAAAGGACGGACCCGGCGGCAAAACCGCCGGGTTTTTAATGCCTTCTGCGGAGGCCAAGTTGGCCTCCGCCTTTTTTTTTGCCCATTGGGTGGATAACGTGTGCATTTTCCCAAGACATACATAACTTGTATCCCGTAAATTGTTTATCTTCTTCGGCGAGTGGCCGGCGGGGTCATTTCCGCCTCTTTTTCGCCATCACTTTCTCCACGATCTGGGTGAAGTTCGGCGCATTGATGATGTCATACAAGCTGTCTCCGTCCCGGGATACCGGGCGGTGCGGCANGGGGGGATGCCGCGAATTTTTCGCCGAATTGCCGGAGCTTGCCTGTTTGCCGCCCTTCGAATCCCTTTGCCAGTTGTACAGGAAGGAAATGAGGTCGTCCAGCGTTTTCCGGTCCTGGACCATTGAGGACAAATTGTTGAGGGCTTTGATCCAGCGTTCCACTTCGCTGGTGGTCACTGACAGTTGCTGCGCCAACAGGTGCAGCTTTGCGAGCCGATCGGAGATTTTCGGGATTGAGGAGTGATCTTCGCTGCTGCCGACGGTACTCCGTGGAGATCGTTTGTTGGGTGGCAAGTTCACTACCCTCCTTTGGCATGCCGAATCGGTCTCAATATATGCAAACCCAGCCCAAAAAGTGAGGATGGGGAGTGTTCACCATGATGATGCCCTGGTATGATCCCCGACCCTGGATCGGTCGAAAGAAAAAAGTCCGCCGCATTTTTCATCTCAAGGAATCCTGCGATCCCGAGGAAGTCTGTCGGGACCTTTACCGGTTTGGCGGTCGGCCGGTCCGGGTTCTGCGCCATTTGGGGATGGTGATCGGCGAGTTTGTCCACGATGTGGAGACGATCGGCCTTTTGGAGGGGCATCCTTATGTGCAGCATTGGGAACCCGACCTCCGCGTCACCATCACCGAGCCCTATGCCGGAGAAATCTCCGACCGGTCCACCCCGAGCATTCCCTGGGGGGTTCGGCAGGTGGAAGCCAACAGGGTCTGGTCGATGACCCGGGGAAAAGCGGTGAAGGTGGCGGTGATCGACACGGGCATCGACTACGATCACCCGGCGGTGAAGGAAAATTACCGCGGGGGTGTCAACATCTTGTCCCCGCTGCTTTCCCCCTACGACTACAACGGTCACGGAACCCACGTGGCGGGAACGATTGCCGGTTGCGCCGTGGAATCGGGACTGATCGGCGTGGCTCCCCGGGCCTACATTTATGCGGTCAAAGCATTCAATCGAAAAGGAACCGCCAACCTGTCCGATCTGCTCAGCGCCATCAACTGGTGCATCGAGAACAAGATGCAAGTGGTGAACATGAGCTTCGGGATGGAGAAGATGAGCGAATCCCTGAGAAGGGCGATATACAAAGCGTACCGGAAGGGGATCGTGATGTTGGCCGCCGCGGGAAACAAAGGCATCTACGGAAAAGTCGATTTTCCCGCCCGGTATCCGGAAACCATCGCCGTCACCGCGACCGACAAAAGGGGACAAATCGCCGCCTTCAGCAATCACAGCCGGGATGTGGATGTGGCCGCTCCGGGGGAGAAGATCCCCTCGTCGTGGACCAACGGTGGGACGAGGGAAATGAGCGGGACGTCCATGGCCGTCCCTCATGTGGTCGGCACGGTGGCCCTGCTGCTGTATCTGAGGCCGGATCTTACCCCTGAGCAGATTCGCCGGATTTTGACCGCTTCTTCGGTGCCGGTGGCTGGGGCGGGAGTGGGGCGGGTGAATGCATTCCGGTCCGTCCAAATGTTGATGCACGCGCGGATATAAAAAAATGCCGCTGAATAACGGCATTTCAGATCATTCGGCGGACACGGCCCGGAGGGCGTCGACAAGCCCCTTCCCCTGTTCGTTGGGGGAAAATCCGAGATCCCGGGCGGTGGACAGCAATCTTTGCTTGACTTGATCCGGGGTCAGTTCCGGATGGGCGGACAGAATCAGGGCTGCGATCCCCGACACGATCGGTGTGGACATGGAGGTGCCGGACAGGGTGAGGTATTGGGAGCCCGTGCGGTTGTNGGGGCTCATTTTGTCCAGATAGGAACCGGGGACCCGGAGAGAGGTGATATCCACCCCCGGTGCGACCAGATCCGGTTTCTCCACTCCGTCTGCCGTCGGACCCCGGCTGGAAAAGGAGGCGATGGTGTCGTTTCCGGGGTCTGCGGTGTCGTTGTCGTCCGAGGCCCCCACGGTGATGATCCGCGGATGATTCCCGGGGCTGGATATGGTTCCCGGCTCCGGTCCGCTGTTTCCCGCGGCGGCGACGACGGTGATGCCGTGGTTCCAGGCCTCTTCGACGACCCGGCAGACGGGGTCATCCCGCCAGGAACCGCTGGGCGGGCTGCCGAGGGAGAGGGAAATGATCCGGATGTTGTACCGGTCGCGGTTGTCGATGCACCACTTGATCCCGGCAATCACATCGGACAAGTTCCCGGCTCCGGTTTTGTCCAGCACCTTGACGCCCACCAGCCGGGCCCCGGGAGCCGTTCCCCGGTATTTTCCGTCCGAAGCGTATCCGTTCCCGGCGGCGCATCCGGCGACATGGGTGCCATGTCCGTTGTCGTCGTAGGGTTCGGAGAGGCCGCCGACGAAATCCTTAAAGGCGACGATGCGGTTGTCGGGTCGGGTCAGATCGGGATGGGGGTCGATGCCGGTGTCGACCACGGCGATGGTGACCCCTTCCCCCCGGTTTTGCCCCTCCCACACCTGGGGCGCCCGGGTTGCGGGAGCCGCCGTGTCCAAAAGGGCGTACACTTTTCGATCCAGGTAAATTTTGCTCACTTCCGGACGCTCCATCAGTTCCCTGATTTGTCGCAGGGAAAGCCGGCAGGAGTACAGGCCGAGGTTGTCAAACACCCGCCTGACCGGAAATTCGAGGGCGTGATGTTCCGCGGCCGCGATCCCGGTCTTGCGGGAGGCATCCAATTGGATGAGAACCGGGACGCGGGTCAGGTTTTCCATCACACCGAGAGCGGTCCGGTGCAGAAAACAGGGAATCCATCGCAGCAGGTGAAGCCGGCGGATCAGATCGTTGCGCAGGGCGGAATCCATGCGCCGGCCATGCACGCGCAGCCAGTGATGTCTGGTCTGGTTCATTCATTCACCCACTTAAAAGGTTTTGATATGTTCATAGAATATTTCCGAGCGGTCCGAAGGGGAACGATATCCGTCCAATTCTTGAAAAATCGGGCCTTCGTCCCTTCTTTTCTGTGCTAAACTAATACCAGGGATGCGGCAAATTTTTTGAAGGAGGTGAAACGGTGCAGGCTTCGGGGATTTTTCGTCGACTGACCCTGATGTTTACCAGCGGGCTCTTGGTCATATTGCCCCTGGCCGGAACCGTTTATCTGCTTCGCTACGTATACCTGCTGGTCAACGGATGGGGTCTTGCCTTGCTTCCGGAGAACCTGCGCTTTCCCGGGCTCGGCTTGTTGGTCGTGGTGGGACTCGTTCTGCTCATCGGTTTTTTGGCCCGGATCTGGTTGACCCGGAAGGTGTTTGACTCAATCGACCGCTTGATTCACCGGCTTCCCTTCATCAAAGGCGTTTACGGGACCCTGAAGGATACCATCCACTCCCTGTTCGGCGAGAAAAAATCCTTCGACACGGTGGTCTTTATCCCGGTGGCCGGCACCAGGCGAATCGGTTTTCTGACGGTGAAGGAACCCTGTTTCAGAACTGCGGACGGCAAGGAATACGTGGGGGTTTATCTTCCGCAGAGCATGCAGTTTGCCGGGGACCTGCATTGGTTTGAGCGCGGGGAGATCGAAGTGCTGGATCTTTCCGTGGAGGAAGCGATGCGGATCATCCTGTCCGCCGGGGTCTCCAAAGGAACCCCGAAAAACGAATGACCCATCCCGGAAAACTGGGATGGGCTTCATGGATATATCGGTTATTGTTGGTTTTGTTGTTTGCGAGCTTCGGCTTGTTGGTTTTGCTGGCGAACCTGTTGCGCATCCGTCTCGGCAGCGAACTCATTTTGAAATTGTTGTTGTTGCTGCTGAGCCGACTGCCGATTTTTTTGGCGGACCTGCTGGGCATCGGTTTGGGCCGGTCCTTTGGGTTGGAAAGCCATTTTTTTATCACCTCCGATANGTATTGTGCCCAGGAAAATATGATTCACTCGTCGAGTTCCATTCTAATTTGTTCTAGGGAGGGTTTTTGAAGGAAAAATGAAGGACCGTTTCCTCTTGTCCCTTTTTTATCTTGTTCCCAAACATGCCCTGTCCAGAGCGGTGGGACGCTGGGCCCGCACTCCGATCAGCCGGTTGGCGATTCCCCTTTTTATCCGCCGGTACCGAATCAATCTGGAGGAAGCGGAAAAGCCGTGGAAGGATTATCCAAACCTGCTGGAGTTTTTCACGAGGAAACTGAAGCCGGAAGTCCGTCCCGTGGATCCTTCTCCCGACACGGGCATCAGTCCCGTCGACGGGGTGATTTCCCAACTGGGGGAGATCAACGAAGGCACCCTGATTCAGTCTAAGGGCATCACCTATCGCGTTGAGGAGCTTCTGGGAGGAGACATCGAACAGGCGGCTGCGTTCGAGGGCGGAAAATTTGTCACCATTTACCTCAGTCCGCGGGATTACCACCGGATTCACGCTCCGGCCGGCGGAGAAGTGATCCAGGTGTCATACATACCGGGGCAGCTGTTCCCGGTCAACGAGTTCGGGGTGCGGGCCATCCCCCGTCTGTTCGTGCGAAATGAGCGCCTGATCACCTATCTGCGCACCTCCCTGGGGAGGATCGCCGTGGTCAAAGTGGGGGCGACCAACGTGGGAAGCATCCGCCTCCATTTTGATCCGGAAGTGTCCACCCGTTCCGCCGGGGGAAGCCTCAAAAAGCTGTATGAACCGCCGCTTGCTTTGTCCAAGGGGCAGGAGATGGGGCGGTTTGAATTCGGCTCGACGGTGATCCTTCTGTTTGAACCGGGAAAAGTGGATTGGACCTCCGATTGGGTGCCGGGAACAGCTTTGAAAATGGGTCAGCCGATCGTCCGGGGCGTCGGATCGGCCGAACACTGAGGAGGGGTCTTATGTTCAGCCACACACACATCCCCTTTCGCCAATTTCCCCGTCTGTTTCCTGTGGTGACCGTCCTTTTTTCGGTGCAAGCGGTTTTCTTTTTGGTCATGACCTTGCTGGGCGGGACGCAGTACATACCGAATCTGATCCGCTTCGGGGCTTTGGAACCGCATCTGGTCAGCACCGGGGAGTGGTGGCGGCTGGTGGTGCCGATCTTCATCCACATCGGCCTTTTTCACTTCCTGTTCAACAGCTTCGCCCTGTATCTGTTCGGTCCCCAGCTGGAATGGCTCTTCGGCCGGATCTCCTTTTTGTTTTTGTATTTGTTCTCGGGCTTTGTCGGAAACCTTTTGACTTACTGGTTCATGACCTGGTCCGGTCAAAGCGGGGTGAGCGCCGGGGCGTCGGGATCGATCTACGGTCTGATGGGGGTTTATCTTTATCTCATCATCCGGCGCGCCATCGAGCCGGAAGTGAGCAAGGGATTGCTTGCCATGATCGGGATCAGCGTTCTCATCAGCATTCTGGATCCGCGGATCAATCTGATCGCCCATCTGGGGGGGCTGGTCACCGGATTTCTTCTCACGGGGATTCTCCTTCGGCTGAAACCGTGAAGTCGGGGGGCTTTCGGGGGTTGGCACGAAACGGGGCTGTTAAGATGAGACCGGTTGGTTATGCTAACCCGTGGTGAGGCGTTTATGGAGTTGAATGAAGGCCGGAGGCGATTGGACAGAGAAGCGTGGCTTCTCCTGCTGATCAGCGGGCTCTTCGCCGCAGCCACCGCTTTGTCCAACACCTTTGTCAATGTGTATTTGTGGAAGATCAACGGCCGGTTTGCGCTGATCGGATGGTTTAATCTGGTCAGTTACGTGGCGATGGCCGCGGCGTTTGTGGCGGCCGGACGGCTGGCCAAGCGGGTGGATCGGGTGGTGGTGGTCCGGTTGGGGGTGGCCCTACAGGCGGTCTTTTACCTGTCCGTGTTGATATTGGGGCGCGAAAGCGCCGGGCATGTGACCCTGCTGGGCGCCTTTATGGGAATCGGGGCGGGATTTTTTTGGCTGGCGTTCAACCTTTTGTATTTCGAGATCACCGAGCGGGACAACCGGGACGTTTTCAACGGCGTGAACGGCCTTCTGATCTCGGCGGCGGGGATTGTCGCCCCGATGTTGTCGGGCTGGATCATCAAGCGGCTGGATCAACTGACGGGGTATCGGATCATTTTCAGCCTTTCGCTGGGAACTTTTTTGTTGGCGGTGCTCATCAGCTTTTTTTTGAAACGGCGGCGCGCCGCGGGGCGATTCCGGCTCGCGGACATTTTGAGGCTGGGGGTTCGCCGGGGAAGCCGTTGGCATTGGGTCAGCCTGGCCATGATCGCCCAGGGGGCCCGGGAAGGCGTTTTCGCTTTTCTCATCGGCCTTCTCGTCTATATCGCCGCCAAGGACGAGTGGGTGCTGGGCACCTTTTTGGCGGTCTCCTCCCTGGTCTCCCTGGTGACTTACTATTTGGCGGGCCGGTTGATGCGGCCCGGCTGGCGGGACGAGTGCATCCTGGTGGGCGCCTTGATGGCGGGGGTGGCGGGCTTGCCCATCCTCTGGGAACTGAACACCTGGACACTGTTCATCCTGGGGGTGGGGGCCGCCCTGTTCTCCCCCCTGTACCTCGTTCCCCTCACTTCGACGGCGTTTGATGTGATCGGGGAGAGCCAAAAGACCGCCCGTTTCCGGGTGGAGTTCGTGGTCTGTCGGGAATTGTTCCTAAGTGCGGGAAGAGTGCTCAGCCTCCTCCTTTTTCTCTGGTGGGTGGAGCGGGCTCCCTCTCCGGAGCAGCTTCGCTGGCTTGTACTGGCCGTCGGTTTTGCCCCGGTTTTCGCTTGGCTGGCGATCCGGCATGTGCCTCTTCCCGAAGGAAAGGGGCGGTAGATCCCTTACAATTTTTTTGCCCATTGGCTGGTGATGGGGTAATGATATTCCCAGCCGGAGAAGGCCCGAATCACGCCGATGACGGTGGTGACGGCGTAGAAGAGAAAGGCGATCACGATAAGCAGGAATCCGATCAGGATGATGAAGAGCAGTTTGCACACAAATATCACGGCGATCATGAAAAGATGAAAGACGAGGGCTTCTCTGGCATGGCTGCGCACAAAGTGGGAATCCCTGCTCAACAGAAGAATGATCAGGGGGAGAAGGACGGGAAAGAAAAGGGCGCTGGCGTGGCAGAGAGCGGCCAGCAGCTTTTCCTCACCGGAAGGGGCGAGTGCATTCATAGGGCAAGACTCCTTTCGTGAATTTCCTATATTTTATGCCGTTTTCGCCTTTGCCGGCAAAGGCGCGGACCACAAAAAAAGACCAGGGAAAACCCTGGACAGGATGAAGTTGATCATCGCTTACGCAGAGCCATCGGCCGGACAATGCCCGGCGGATGGCGCCTCTTTCCACGGAAAGGGACGGGACGCCCTCCAACAGG
>JGI1652J44930_10000551_pt1 | contig 14573 bp, 13 predicted proteins | sample NewIslsDNAsample_FD_44930 | JGI IMG/M metagenome (IMG submission 44930)
GCCAGGATCAAACTCTCCGCAAATAGTTGCAAACGTTATCCTTACGCTCTGTCTTATCAGGCGTTGCTTGGCGTTTTGTTCAGTTTTCAAAGAACCATGTTCTTGATTGTCGCTCGTTAAGGCGACTTTTTTATTTTAACATAATAGCATTTAGCTTGTCAAGAAATTTTATTTTTAATTTTTTTCTTTTGAAAGTTGCTGTNTCACAGCGACATTTTNTAATATAGCACGCTCTTTTTATTCCGTCAACTACTTTTTTAAAAATTATATTTAAACAGTTTTTGCCTAATTCAGTCAGCCATTTCGATCATTTGCCGAAATGGAAATTGATAATGTTCTCCAGTTCATTTAAGCATGTTTTTACGTCTTCTTTATCTGTATTATACATGGACGAAATAGATTCGATTGAATGTGGAAATCCGGCTGTTCTTTCACTTTTAATATGTATCGCTGCTGCAATTGTTTGCGGCGTATATTCAGGTAAAGGAAAAGGAAATAATGCAAGCACAAGATTAGACAGCATCTGAATGCTGAATTCATATAATGTCGGGTTTTTGCTTTCAATGACTTCGCTTAATTGATTGCTTATTTTTTCAATTAGCGGGTCATTATCTAAAGGTTGAATGAATGTTGGATTGATGATCATTCGCCTTGAAAATTTTTGGATTTCTAAAGCAGCGTTCACTTTTTCTTTAGCCAGCTCTTGAACGATTACCGTTTTCACAATCGGATCATTCGCGTCATCTTTTAAGTATCGATTTAATTGCTCTAGCACTTTTTCATTTGGATGATTCGCTAATTTTTTGACAGCAAGCATTTGTTTTTCAAACGAATGGCCATTTAGCAGCTTGACCAGATGTTCAAGTTCATTTTGGCTGATTGATTCATTTTTTGTATTTAGCATTTGATTGCAAAACTGAAGCATTTGTTCATAATAATTTCTTACGGTTTTTGGCAATTTTTCTTCATTTAATGTGGTTTTCAGCAAATCAGCGGCTTTTTTGTACTGTTCTAGTTGAATGAGAATGGAAACATACACCTGAATGACTTCTTGCATATTTGCCATTTGTTCATCGAGCATAAATTCACAAATTTCTGCTGCATCTTGAAACCGGTTTTGTTGAATCAAACAAATGACTTTTCCTAAATTGGCTTGTGGATGTTTCGGATTAATATCTAACAGTTGATTAAAATGCTGGAGTGCATCTGGATAATTCTGATTTTCAAGCGCCGTCATTCCTTTTTCGGTCAATGTTTCCATCAATTTTGGAAATGGGATAATGTTATTTTCTTTCATTTTATCGCCTTCTTAACTGTTTCAATATGTAGCTTGCGTTTCATTCAGTTTAACAATTGAATGTAAGCTTGACAACCACAGAAATAAAAAAAGCCTTAGCTGCGTTTGATGAATCAGCAACTAAGGCCTGTTTGCTTTATCGGTGTTTTGCCTCGTAAGCGGCAATTTTATCTTCATACTGCAATGTTACGGCAATTTCATCCCATCCGTTGAGAAGCATCTGTTTCCAATACGGATCTATTTCAAATGTTGCATGAAAGCCAGACGCATCTGTAACGGTCTGTTCTTCCAGGTTGACTGTCAATTCATAATCAGCCGCTTCCGCTTTTTTCATCAACTGTTCGACTTCATCATGTTTGAGGCGAATAGGAAGAATGCCGTTTTTCATGCAGTTGTTGTAAAAAATATCAGCAAAGCTTGGAGCAATAATGACGCGGAAACCATAATCCAACAATGCCCATGGCGCATGTTCACGGGAAGAACCGCAGCCAAAGTTTTCACCGGCAACGAGAATGGTCGCTCCCTGATTTTCCGGTTTGTTCAATTCAAACTCTTCGTTTAGCACGCCTGGTGCTTTATATCTCCAGTCAAAAAACAGGAATTCACCAAAACCTGTACGTTCGATTCGTTTTAAAAACTGTTTTGGGATAATCTGGTCTGTATCGACATTCACTCTATTTAACGGAGCGACTTTTCCTGTATATACGTTAATTGGTTCCATACTGTGCTCCCTCCTTTTTAGGACACGACTTCATTCTGCAATGTACGTACGTCAGTAAATTTGCCAGTGATCGCTGCAGCAGCTGCCATAACCGGGCTGACTAAATGTGTTCTTGCACCTTTCCCCTGGCGGCCTTCAAAGTTCCGGTTTGACGTCGATGCACAGCGTTCGCCTTCAGGGATCGTATCCGGGTTCATGCCGAGACAAGCGCTGCAGCCAGAGTCTCTCCATTCAAAACCAGCTTCAATGAAGATTTTATCCAAACCTTCTTTTTCCGCTTGTGCTTTTACATTTTGTGATCCAGGCACAACAACAGCTTTCACTGATTTTGCAACTTTTCTTCCTTTAACAATTTCTGCCGCAGCACGCAAATCGCTAAGCCGCGAGTTTGTGCAAGAACCGATGAATACGTGCTGGATTTCAACTTCCTGAATCGGCGTTCCTGGTTCAAGACCCATATATTCTAATGCGCGGCGAACAGCAGCCCGTTCTGCTTCCGTTTCAAAGTCGTCTGGATGTGGAATCGTTTCGTTAATCGAAATTCCCATCGATGGATTCGTTCCCCAAGTTACCTGAGGTTCGATTTCGTTTGCATCAATAATGATCGTTTTATCGTATTCAGCGCCTTCATCTGTAGCAAGTTTTTTCCATTCTTCAACCGCTTTATCGAATTCTTCGCCTTTCGGTACGTATTTCCGTCCTCTTAAATATTCAAACGTCACTTCATCCGGACTAATGATGCCAGCTTTTGCACCGCCTTCGATCGACATGTTGCAGATCGTCATGCGTTCATCCATCGACATGGAACGAACCGCTTCTCCTGTATATTCCACGACATAACCCGTGCCAAAGTTTACTCCATGCTTGCGGATAATGTATAAAATGACGTCTTTTGCTGTAACATATGGCTTAAGTTTACCGTTAATTTGGACATTTAACGTTTTTGGTTTTGCTTGCCACAACGTTTGCGTTGCAAGTACGTGTTCCACTTCACTCGTACCAATGCCAAACGCCAATGCGCCAAACGCTCCATGGGTTGATGTATGGCTGTCGCCACAAACGATCGTTTTTCCAGGTTGTGTTAAACCAAGTTCAGGTCCGATAACGTGGACAATTCCTTGTTCAGGGCTTTCCAAATCAAACAACGGAATATTAAATTCTTCACAGTTTTTCTTCAATGTATCAATCTGTTTTTTCGAAATTAAATCTTTAATGTTAAACCGATCGACTGTCGGTACGTTATGGTCCATCGTTGCAAATGTCAAATCAGGACGTCTCACTTTGCGGTTGTTCATTCTTAAACCTTCAAACGCTTGTGGAGACGTTACTTCATGAACAAGATGCAAATCGATGTAAAGCAATGCGGGTTTATTTTCTTCCTGCACAACAACGTGGTTTTCCCAAATTTTCTCAAAAATTGTTTTTGGTTTCACCATCCATCCTCCTCTCCTCATGGTTAAAGAGCTTCTACAACTTTCTCGGTAATCTCTTTCGTTGATACAACTTTCGAATCCGATTCTGCAATATCCGGCGTGCGGAATCCGGCATCCAACACTTGAATAATTGCACGTTCGATCGCTTTTGCTTCTTCGTCGAGCTGGAAAGAATATTTTAACATCATTGCCGCAGATAAAATCATTGCGAGTGGATTTGCTTTTCCTTGGCCAGCGATATCCGGCGCGGAACCATGAACCGGTTCATACAGGCCTGGTCCGTCTTGAGACAAACTTGCCGATGGCAGCATGCCAAGCGAACCAGCAAGCATCGATGCTTCATCGCTTAAAATATCGCCAAATAAATTTTCCGTCACAATCACATCAAATTGTTTCGGATTGCGGATGAGCTGCATCGCAGCATCATCAACGAGACGATGTTCATATTCCACATCAGGATATTCTGGTGCGATTTCGTCTACGATTTCACGCCACATGCGGCTCGACTCAAGCACGTTTGCTTTGTCCACGGACGTTAATTTTTTTCGTCTAACTTGAGCTAGTTCAAACCCTTTTCTAACAATCCGTTCAATTTCGTAGCGCGTATATTCCAGCGTATCGACGACGCTATCCTGATTTTCGCCGCGGCGTTCGCTCGGACGGCCAAAATATAGTCCGCCCGTTAATTCTCTTACGATCATTAAGTCGACGCCGCTGACCACATCATATTTTAACGTTGAAGCGTGAGCGAGGCTGTCAAAAACGGTTACCGGCCGCAAATTGGCAAACAAGTCTAACGCTTTGCGCAATTTGAGCAAACCTTTTTCTGGACGCAAATCACTAGGCAGTTTGTCCCATTTGTAGCCGCCAACAGCCCCTAGCAAAATGGCATCGCTACTGCGGCACATCTCTAACGTTTCATCGGGTAAGGGTGTGCCTTTTTCATCGACCGCACACCCTCCGATTAAACCTTCAGTAAATTCAAATTTGTGCCCGTACTTGTCTGCAATTTTTTCTAGAACCTTGATTGCACTTTCAGCGACTTCCGGTCCGATGCCGTCACCTGGAAGTACAGCTACTTTGATTTCCATCGTTTTCAGCCACCTGCCAACTATGTCTAATTAGCAACTTGCTTCTTTATTTGAGACGTTGCCATAACGCGATTGACTGCGTTCAAGTAAGCTCTTGCAGAAGCTTCAAGCACATCTTGAACCGTTGCATGCCCGTTGATTTCTTTGCCATCAATTTCAAGTTTGACGTTGACTTGCGCAAGCGCATCTTTGCCTTCGCCGACAGATTGAAGTTTGTAATCTTTTAATACGACTTTCATGCCAATTAATTTTTCGATCGTTTTATAAATGGCATCGACGCTGCCGCTGCCTTTTTCAGTCTCTTTAATCGTCGTTCCATCTGCCGTCTTTAAAGCGATTGTAGCGCTCGCTGAATTGTTCGATTCAAACTGCACTTGCAAATGTTCGATTTCATAGAAAGGCTCAAGCGTCGTATTAAAACGGTTTTCCGTTAAAATTGCATAGATGTCGTCATCCGTAATTTCTTTCTTCTTGTCAGCAAGATCTTTAAACGCTTTGAACGCTTTTTGCAATTCTTCTTTGTCTAACTCAAAGCCCAACTCTTTCGCTTTTTCATTAAAGGCATTGCGTCCTGAAAGTTTGCCAAGCACGATTTTCGTCTCAAAGCCGACAAGTTCTGGCGTAATAATTTCGTATGTTGTTTTTTCTTTTAACATGCCATCCTGGTGGATGCCGGATTGATGCGCAAATGCGTTTGCCCCGACAACGGCTTTGTTTGGAGGAACGATCATGCCTGTCAATTTGCTGACAAGATTGCTCGTACGCTTAATTTCTTTAAAATTAATGTTCGTTTTTGCTTGATAATGATCCTGACGGATGTGAAGCGCAATCGCAATTTCTTCAAGCGATGCGTTGCCTGCACGTTCTCCGATTCCGTTAATCGTACATTCAACCTGTTCGATTCCGTTTTCGATTCCAGCCAATGAGTTTGCTACCGCCATTCCCAAATCGTCATGGCAGTGTGCAGAAAGTTTGACTTTATCGATGTTTGGTACGTTTTCGCGCAAATATTTAATCAATTCGCCATATTCAATCGGGGTAATGTAGCCGACCGTGTCAGGAATGTTGATGATTTTTGCACCTGCATCAATGACTTCTTTAATGATGCGCACCAAGAAATCGCGATCAGAACGGCATGCATCTTCTGCGGACCATTGAACGATCGGGAATCGTTCTGCCGCATATTTCACACCTTCAACAGCCGCTTCTACGACTTCGTCCGGTGTTAACATCAATTTATATTTCATATGAATCGGAGATGTTGCGATAAATACGTGAATTCTAGGTTCCTCTGAATGCTTTAACGCTTCCCATGCAGTATCGATATCGCTTTTTAACACACGAGACAAACCTGTTACCGAGCTGTTTTTGATCATGCCGGCAATTGTTTTAACAGATTCAAAGTCTCCATTGGAGGAAGCCGGAAAACCGGCTTCGATAATGTCGACTCCTAAACGTTCAAGCTGCTTGGCAATTTCGATTTTTTCAGCCAAATTCAAGCTCACGCCAGGAGACTGTTCACCGTCTCTTAAAGTCGTATCAAAAATATCAATTTTTCGCACTACCTACCACATCCTTTGATTTAGATTTCACAAACGGCATCATATCTCGCAATTTTCTGCCCACTTGTTCGATAAGGTGTTCGTTTTCGCGACGATTAATTGCTTTAAATTCTGGACGGTTTGCTTGGTTTTCAAGAATCCAGCCTTTCGCAAATTTACCTGTTTGAATATCTTCCAGCACTTCTTTCATTCTTGCTTTCGTTTCTTCATTAATTACGCGTGGACCAGATACAAAGTCGCCCCATTGAGCAGTATCGGAAATGGAGTAACGCATGCCTGCAAGTCCGCCTTCATACATCAAGTCAACGATCAGTTTCAATTCATGCAGACATTCAAAGTAAGCCACTTCTGGCTGATAGCCAGCTTCAACAAGCGTTTCAAAACCTGCTTTTACAAGTGAAGTCAAGCCTCCGCACAGCACTGCCTGCTCACCGAACAAGTCTGTTTCCGTTTCTTCTTTGAACGTTGTTTCTAGTACGCCAGCGCGCGCTGCACCGATTCCTTTTGCATAGGAAAGTGCAAGTTCTCTAGCTTTTCCAGTTACGTCTTGATGAATTGCAAATAACGCTGGCACACCTGCTCCTTCTGTGTACGTTCTTCTTACAAGATGTCCTGGTCCTTTTGGAGCTACCAACAAAACATCGACATTGCTTGGAGGTTCGATTTGGTTGAAATGAATGTTAAATCCGTGTGCGAAAAGCAGAGCTTTTCCTTCAGTAAGAGCTGGTTCAATTTCTGCTTTATAAACTTTCGGCTGAATTTCATCTGGAAGAAGAATCATGATGACGTCTGCTTTTTCAACCGCTTCTTTTACTGAATATACGTCAAAACCATCTTCTTTTGCTTGTTCCCATGATTTTCCTTTTCTTAATCCAATAATGACATTAACTCCGCTGTCTCTTAGGTTTTGTGCGTGAGCATGTCCTTGAGAACCATATCCGATAATTGCAACCGTTTTTCCTTGCAGTAGATCTTCTTGAACATCGCTATTGTAATAAACTTTTGCCATAATCCAATCTCTCCTCTTCAATAATTTTTTTTATTTTTATTTTTAATTGATAATTGAAAATGGTTTTGTTTCGGTTTCAAGTTTTTGTGTACCGCGTGTGAGTGCTGTAACCCCTGTACGGCTCAGTTCTTTGATGCCGAACGGGCGCAGCAGTTCAATTAACGCGTCGATTTTATCCGGATTTCCAGTCACTTCGATCGTCAGGCTCGAAGTGCTTACGTCTACGACTGTCGCACGGAACGGCTCGATTAGACTAAACAGCTCTCCGCGCGTTTGCGGCGTTTGAGTCATCACTTTGATAAGTGCCAACTCACGGGCAACAATTTTTTGATCGGTAATGTCTTGAACTTTTAACACATCGATCTGTTTGTGCAACTGTTTGATTACCTGTTCGAGTTTCGTTTCACATTCAACGTTGACAACGAACGTCATTCGAGATATATCAGGTGTTTCTGCATGACCGACTGTAATGCTTTCAATGTTGTACTGACGTTTCATAAACAATCCGGTAATGCGGTTCATAACTCCCGCCCGATTGTTGACCGTTAGTGAAATGATGCGTTTCATAAAGGTTTCACTCCAATCATTTCGTGTGAGCCACTGCCTGGTGCTATCATTGGATACACATTTTCATCAGCCGTTACACGGCAATCAACGAGAACCGGACCATCAGATTCAATCACTTTTTTCAACACTTTTTCTGCTTCAGCCGGCGATTCGATGCGCACCCCTTCGATACCGAATGCATCTGCCAGTTTTACGAAGTCCGGCTGAACTGGAACGAGTGATTCCGAGTAGCGTTCTTCATAGAACAATTGCTGCCATTGACGAACCATACCGAGTGAGAAGTTGTTAATGATAATGATTTTGATTGGCAAATTGTACTGCTTAATGATGCTTAACTCTTGGTTCGTCATTTGGAAACCAGCGTCGCCAACGATTGAAATGCATGGACGGCCTGGATTTGCCATATGTGCACCGATAGCCGCTGGAACTCCAAAGCCCATCGTTCCTAATCCACCAGACGTAACGAGCAAATTCGGTTCTTTGAATCCGTAATATTGAGCTGCCCACATTTGGTGCTGGCCAACGTCGGTCGTTACAATCGCTTCACCTTTTGTAAGTTCATGAACGATTTCGATAACTTTTTGCGGTTTTAGCTCATCGCCTTCCTGTTTGTACCAAAGCGGATATTCTTTTTGATATTCTTTCAAATGTGCGTTCCATTCCGGGAATGAAAAACTTTGTTCGATTTCATTTAATAGAGCTTTTAACGCTTCCTTTGCGTCGCCGACAACCGGAATATGCGTTTCAACGTTTTTGCCGATTTCAGCTGGGTCGATGTCGATATGAACGACTGTCGCTTTTGGTGCAAAATGTTTTAAATTCCCTGTTAATCTATCATCGAAACGAGAACCGATGTTAATTAAAAGATCACATTCATACAAAGCCATGTTCGCTGCGTAAATTCCGTGCATGCCAGCCATTCCGACATATTGTTCGTGGTTATAAGGCATTGCCCCTAAACCGTGCAAAGTAGAAACAACCGGAATATTCGTGACTTCAGAAAACTTGCGCAATTCTTCATGCGCTTTTGCAAAAATGACACCTGCACCGCACAAAATAACCGGTTTTTTTGCTTTTTTAATCGCCGCGACAACTTTTTTGATTTGCATCTGATTCGGTACGATCGTCGGTTGATAACCCGGCAAGTGCACTGTTTCCGGATATTCAAACACCGCTTCGCTAGTCGCGATATCTTTCGGAATGTCGATTAAAACCGGACCTGGTCTTCCTGTTGATGCAATGTGAAATGCTTCCTTTACAATGCGCGGCATGTCTTTAACATCGCGAACTTGATAGTTATGTTTCGTAATCGGCATCGTGATGCTGATAACATCCGTTTCCTGAAATGCGTCCGTTCCGATCACATTTGTTCCAACTTGCCCGGTTAAAATGACAAGCGGCAAAGAATCCAGCATTGCATCTGCAATCCCTGTAACTAAGTTGGTCGCTCCTGGACCAGATGTCGCCAAAACGACTCCCGGCTTTCCAGAAACACGCGCATAACCTTCTGCAGCGTGAATCGCGCCTTGTTCGTGACGAGTTAAAATATGTTTAATCGACTTGCCGTATAAAGCGTCGTATATTGGTAATGCCGCACCGCCTGGATACCCGAAAATCACTTCAACGTTTTCCCGTTTTAATGATTCAATGAGAATTTCCGCACCTGTCATTTTCTTTTTCGCCGTTTCCGTTTTGTTTTCGACTTTCAAATTAGCAGCCATTTAAAGAAATCTCCTCCCTGTTAAATTTCCCTATCGGTTCCCGTTCAAGAGAATTTAAGCAATTAAAAAAACCTTTTCAACCCTACAAGACCATTACAGTCTAAAGGGATGAAAAGGCAACGCTTCATGGTACCACCCTTCTTCGTGGCGCCCTTTCGGTACACCACCTCACGGACGATCATTACGATTTCGTCCTTTTGATAACGAGTGCGGAGAACACACTCGGACTAACCTAATGGCGATCGAAAACGATCACGTTCAGCTAGTCACTCAAAGGCGATGTCGGTACGGGGGATACCACTGGTTTCCAGCGACCCAGCTCTCTGTAGATATCCTGATCCCGCCCTTTTACCTTCTCATCGTGTTCATCGATATGCGATTTTCTTTCATCCAATCAGTATTATTTGTATGAACGCCAATGCGTTTTTAGTCCAACAATTTACGTGTCAATTTTGATTATAATTGATTTTCAAGAATTACTCAATGAATCAATTAAATATTATTTAAAGATAATCATACGCTTATTTTCTATTTTGTCAACCGTTTTGATGAAAATATTTTGCTTTTGTGATTTTTACCTGCTCGATTCTTCAAATGGCAAGGCAAACAGCCGCAAACAATACAGGCCGCTTAAACCGACCAACGCATAAATTATCCGCGATGCAACTGCATCTTGTCCACCGAAGATCGCCGCAACTAAATCATACTGGAAAAATCCGACGAGTCCCCAGTTGAGAGCGCCGATAATGACTAGCGCCAGCGCGATGCGAGATAATATGTTCACAAAACCACTCCTAACCTAAAAATATTTTTAGTGTTAGGATGAACCATTCATAACATTTTATTCAAGAAGCGATTTTCTATCTCGCAACGCAGCCACTATCGCCAAAAAATAAAAAAACTTACAAAAGTTGATAAAAATCAACATTTATAAGTGTATAAAAATGGCGTCCCAGGAGAGATTCGAACTCCCGACCGACGGCTTAGAAGGCCGTTGCTCTATCCAGCTGAGCTACTGGGACGCAAAAGATATTAATTTTTATGGAGCGGGTGATGGGAATCGAACCCACGACCAGAGCTTGGAAGGCTCTTGTTTTACCACTAAACTACACCCGCACAAAAACGTCAGCCTACCGAGGCGACGTTTTATAATATAGCTCATTTTTTTAAAACTGTCAATGCTTTCGAAATAAAATAGTTGAACGTTATAATTGCAAATGTTCATCCCAATATTTTTTTAGCTTATCGAGCGCTTTTTTGCGGTGGGAAAGTTCATTTTTTTCTTCCAAACTAAGCTCCGCCATCGTTTTTTCTTTTTCAGGAACATAAAAGATAGGATCATAGCCAAAGCCGTTGTTCCCTTTTGGAATTTCTGCAATGTAGCCATGGCACTTGCCTTCAAATATTTTCGTTTCCTTCCCGGGAATCGCTAGTGCAAGCACACATACGAAAGCCGCTTTCCGATCCTGAAACGGAATCCCTTCCATTTCAGCCAACACTTTTTTAATATTGTCTTCATCGCTTTTATGTTCTCCCGCATAGCGGGCGGAATAAACCCCCGGTCTCCCGTTCAATGCTTCAATTTCAAGTCCGGAATCATCCGCGATGACAATCTGGTTGTAATAACGGCTTAACGTTTCCGCTTTTAAAATAGCATTTTCCGCAAACGTCGTTCCCGTTTCTTCGACTTCGATCGCATCATCGAGATCACGCAAAGATAATACCTGCATGCCTTCTTTTTCAAGCAATTGTTTAAAGTCGTTTACTTTGCCTTGATTTGTCGTGCCAATCAAAATCGTTTTCACGTCGTTTCCTTCTTTCCGATTTCATCCGCTAGTTGTCCAAGACATTCTTTTTGAACATTGATTAACTCTTCGATTCCTTTTGCGGCAAGTTTCAACAAACTATCCAGCTGTTCAGATGAAAACGTTGCTTCTTCACCAGTCCCCTGCAATTCTACAAACTGTTTTTGTCCTGTCATAACCACGTTTAAATCGACGAGTGCTTTGGAATCTTCTTCAAAATTCAAATCGAGGATTTCGCCGATGCCTTCGACCACACCGACTGACGTTGCCGCTAAAAAATCTTTCACCGGCATTTTTTCTATGACTTCCTGTTCCATCAAGCGGTGAAATGCAAGCACCATTGCAACGAATGACCCCGTTATCGAAGCTGTCCTCGTTCCGCCGTCGGCTTGAATGACGTCGCAGTCGATCCACAGCGTTTTTTCACCGAGCAGTTCAAGATCGACGACCGAGCGTAATGCTCTTCCGATAAGCCTTTGGATTTCCATTGTCCTGCCTGAAACTTTTCCTTTCGTTGATTCCCGCGCATTTCGCTGTTCAGTTGCCCGCGGAAGCATTGCATACTCAGCAGTTATCCATCCTTTGCCTTGTCCTCGCATGAAAGGAGGGACCCGATCTTCTAAACTGGCAGTACAAATCACTTTCGTATCGCCTACTGAGATCATTACTGAGCCTTCCGGATATTTTAAATAATCTTTATGTATGATTACATTGCGTAGTTCATCTGCTTTTCTTCCGTCAACTCTCAATGAAGTTCCTCCTTCAATTAAAACGGCGTTGTTCTCTTTATAAATTATCAAAAAAAGAGGCAGCGTTCGCCAGCCTCAACCAATTAATCACAATTATATGCAATGTCTTTTTAAATCGCAAATCTCTAAAACTGAATCGCGTCAGTAACGACTTTTCTCGTTACCGGCTGCGTCAGCGGATCGCCAGACTCCGTCATTACATTTTTTTCTCCGTTCACCTGAATGGCAACCTCATTTACTCCTTCCAATTCAGTCAATGACAGAACCAATGAATAAAGTGATGCATTCGAAATCGCTTTTTGGTTGTCCAAAATCGCTTCATTAAAATTCAACGTTACAAGGCCATTCGCATCTTTGTGCGCTTTTAACAGTTTCGTATCACTCGGAATGTCGGAAAACAATCCCGACTGCAAGCTCGGTCCTTCAATTAGTCCCTGCACAGTCGCAACAATTTTATCACTTCCATCGGTTTTAGGAATCCGTTTTGTTACAGGAACGTAATAACTGTCATCCCCAGATTGCGCCAAAAAATAAACGAGTACACCGATGCTGTTTGTAATGTCTGCTGTGTTGCTGGCATCGATGTTGATTCCATCTTCCCGGCTGACACCATCAGAAATCGGCGTGCCGTCAACAGGCATCGTATCCTGATCGTGTCCATTAATACGGATTTTTACTTTGTCAATATTATCAAACTGTGTCAACGTCCACGTAATTGCTTGTAAAATTTTCAATTCATCTTCCGGACGGTAATCTTTAAATTCTTCTGAAAAATCGGCAATCGCAACACCGTCTTTAATGTTTACGCCCAAAATCTCCGTGCCTGGCGGGAGAACGGCTTGAAATCCATTCGGCAACATTTCTGTGACCGGACCATCTTTCACCAAATATTCTAACGCCTGTGTAGCCACTTCTTTGGAATCAGGAACTGGCAGCTCAAGCGTTTGCGGAACGACGTAGCCATTTTCATCGATTAAATACAACTGTCTTTTTACCGTTTTTCCACTTGCTTGTTTTTCATTTTCTTTACCGTCATCAATCAATTGCTCCTCTTCGTCGACGTATTGAACGTCTTGAGGTGGATCAATATTTGCATTTTGTTCTTTTTGATAGAAGTTGCAGCCAGCGATCATTATCAGCAATATAAAACATAACGCTCCAATGAACGGATGAGAAAATCGCTTACGCATTCACATTCCCTCCCAAGCTAGTTTGTACTACTATTTATACGAGCCCTAAACGCATTTAGACCTTAAAATTTTGGGTGCACCTATCGTTGCGCTTCCGAGCATATGCTTTCAGACTTTCAATCATCCGTTCTTTTGCACTTGTTAGTTGAAAAAACAACCGATATTTTTTCTGTCAACTTGTCGAGTATTCCTTCTTTAGCAGCGTTACAATGAAATACAGAAAGGCGTGATAACTTGTTAAAAGAATTAAATCAAGTGATTGAATTTATTGAAGAGCATTTAACAGACGATCTTTCCCTAGAACAAATATCGAAATATGCCGGCGTTTCCGATTATCATTTAAGAACAGTTTTTTATTATCTTTCAGGATTAACGTTGGCTGAGTACATCAAAAACAGAAGATTGTCAGAAGCAAATAAAGATTTATTAAACGGCGAAAAAGTTACAGATGTTGCTTTTAAATACGGCTACCAGTCGGTTGACGGGTTTTCTAGAGCATTTAAAAAATGGAGCGGCTTTTTGCCCTCAGATGCAATAAAAAAAAGAGTGAGCAAATGGTTTCCAAAACTTTCATTTGTCATAACCGTAAAAGGGGGAAGTGCGATGGAATTTCGAATAGTAGAAAAACCAGCTTTTTATTTGGTCGGCGTAAGNAGACGAGTTCCAATGCAATTTGAGGGAATTAATCAAGAAATCGTAAAACTTGCCGAAAGTATAACAGACGAACAAAAAGCAGAAATGCGTTCTCTACAAAATATCGAACCGTATGAAATCGTTAATGCTTCTTATGACGCCGATTATCATTTTTTAAAAGAAGAAGGTTATTTAACTCATCTAATCGGTGTATTGACGACGAAAAGTGAAGTCAGCGAGCGCTTGGAAAAAGTTCCAGTCGAAGCCGGCACATGGGCTGTCTTTCCAGTTGAAGGACCGTTTCCAAGCGCTTTGCAAGAAACTATGGCGAAAACATATGCCGAATGGCTCCCTGCGTCGGATTATGAAGTGATTCAAGCTCCTACTTTTTCATTTACAAAAATGGATGGGCATAAAAAAGATTATGCTTATAGCGAAATTTGGCTTCCTGTCCGAAAAAAATAAAAAAGAAAAAGCAGCGTAAGTTCGATCCCTGCGCTGCTTCTTTTTTTCATGTTTTGTAAAAGAAAAACTGCCAAAAAATTATTGTAGCGCTCTGCTTAAGTAACAATCACTCCATTTTTTGGGCACAATCATAACGGACCATTCTCGAGCCCAAGCAGGCATTCTATGTTCCCGATTGCGATTCTTTGTTCAAATATTGCCGGCTCTTCGACGAAAAACGAAAGTGAAGGCAGGCGATACATACGTTCCTAAATCCACTTTATGCACACCTTGTCATCATGAACATCCCGTTCGGAAACATTGTCATGATGATGCGTCCAAACCATGCAA
>JGI1652J44930_10000552_pt1 | contig 14556 bp, 15 predicted proteins | sample NewIslsDNAsample_FD_44930 | JGI IMG/M metagenome (IMG submission 44930)
AAAGCGCCGGAAGATATGGCAATCGTCAATGAAATTTTTCGTTCCGCCCATACGTTAAAAGGAATGTCAGCGACGATGGGGTTTGATGATTTAGCCAATTTAACCCATCAAATGGAAAATGTGCTGGATGGCATTCGCAATCATAAAATTGCCGTTANCCCGGAAATATTGGATGTTGTATTTCAAGCAGTCGATCACTTAGAAGCGATGATTATGGCGATTGCTGCAGGNGGCGACGGCAAACGCGACGTAAAAGAAGTGGTGGAGCANTTAAAGCGGATTGAACAAGGAGAAGTCCCCTCCNNNGCGGAGCGACCGTCCAATACTTTTTCGGTACCGCTTAGGCAAACATACGGGGAATTTGAGTATAATGTGCTGCAGCAGTCCAAAGAGCAAGGCTTTTCCGCCTATGAAATCCGCGTGAAATTGCGGGCAGACTGCTTGTTAAAATCGGCGCGTGTCTATATGATTTTTGAAGCATTAAACGAGGCGGGCGAAGTGATTAAATCAACTCCCCCTGTCGAGATGCTTGAAGAGGAGCAATTTGATCAAGAGTTTTTGCTAACGGTAGTGACAAAGCAATCAGCGGAACAATTATATGAGCGACTGATGAAAGTTTCTGAAGTAGAAGAGGTAGAAGTTGTACCGCTCGATATCGATAGACGGAAGGAAACGGACGGTGCGGGAGAAGAACATGAAACCGCGCTTAGGCAGCAAGCGGCGGCCGTTCAAGAGGAAAAGGGGAAAACGACGGAGAAAAATGTGGCGGCAAGACAATCGGCGCCGCCGAATAAAACGATTCGCGTCAATATTGAACGACTCGATATTTTAATGAATTTGTTTGAGGAGCTCGTCATTGACCGTGGGCGGTTAGAACAAATTGCCCGTGAATTGAATCATCCGGAATTGAATGAAACGGTGGAACGGATGTCGCGTATTTCTAGTGATTTGCAAACGATTATTTTAAACATGCGCATGGTTCCGGTAGAAACCGTGTTTAACCGTTTTCCACGCATGGTCCGGCAATTGGCGCGCGAATTAGGGAAAAAAGTAAACTTGGAAATCATCGGCGCGGAAACTGAGCTCGACCGTACTGTCATTGATGAAATCGGCGACCCGCTCGTCCATCTTCTCCGCAATGCGATCGACCACGGCATTGAAACGCCTGATGTACGCCGGGCAAGCGGCAAGCCGGAAGAAGGAACCGTGAAGTTAAAAGCATACCATAGCGGCAATCATGTGTTTATTGAAATTGAAGATGACGGAGCCGGCATTAAGCGGGAAAAAGTGCTGCAAAAAGCGCTCGATCGTGGAATCGTCTCCCAGCAAAACATTGCTAATTTAACGGACAAGCAAGTATATGAACTAATTTTTGCGCCAGGCTTTTCCACCGCCGATCATATTTCCGATATTTCTGGGCGCGGGGTGGGGCTTGATGTTGTCAAAAGCACGATTGAATCGCTTGGCGGAACGGTGACGGTAGATTCGGAAGAAGGGAAAGGGTCGATTTTTTCNATTCAATTGCCATTGACGTTATCGATTATTTCTGTATTGCTTGTAGAGATTCAGCAGGAAAAATACGCGATTCCCTTATCATCGATTATTGAAACAGCCATTATTAAAAAAGAAGATATTTTACATGNGCATAATCAGCAGGTGATTGATTTCCGTGGAAAAGTAGTTCCGCTTGTATTTTTGAAAGACATTTTTGAAGTGCCAGCGGCAGCGGCGGAAGAGGAAGTGGTTTCCGTGGTGATCGTTCGCAAGGGGGNAAAAATGGCAGGACTTGTTGTCGATTCGTTTATCGGGCAGCAGGAAGTCGTATTAAAATCATTAGGAAACTATTTAACATCCGTCTTTGCGATTTCCGGTGCAACGATATTNGGTGACGGCCAAGTAGCGCTTATTATCGACTGCAATGCGCTAATTAAATAATTTGTTTGATTGGNAGGGGAAACGTAAAATGACGGCGATTCAAGGAGTCGAATGGAAAGTAATTGCTTTCCNGTTAAAAGATGAAGAATATGCCATCCCAGTTCAATATGTCCGCTCTATTGAAAAAATTCAGCATATTACCCGCGTGCCGCGCACGGCGCATTATGTCAAAGGAGTAATCAATTTACGCGGTGTCGTTACGCCGATTATTGACTTGCGGGAGCGGTTTGGCTTTCCTTCCGTGCCGTACTCTGAACAAACGCGCATTATTATCGTCTCCATCAAAGATTTCGAGGTCGGATTGATCGTCGATGCGGCCAATGATGTGCTCGACATCCCGTCATCAAGCATGGAGCCGCCGCCGGAAGCGATTGGAACGGTGGCAGCCGATTATATTCACGGGGTTGCCAGATCCGGAAAAAGGCTATTAATTTTGTTAAATTTAGAAAAAGTACTGGAAAAATAAGTCGGTTTCCCGTTGATTTTTCGCATTACTGGAGAGGAGCTGCTGCTTTATGGATCATATTCGCAAACTTACCGGCACCCATATTGATATTTTAAAAGAAATCGGCAATATCGGGGCGGGAAATGCGGCGACGGCGCTGTCCAAGCTATTAAACAAAAAAATTGAAATGGCGGTTCCGCATGTGCAAATTGCTGCATTTGATGAAATGATGGAGCTGATCGGCGGGGCCGAGCAAGTCGTAGCATGTGTGTATTTGCGCATTGAAGGTGATGCGCCGGGAAATATGTTTTTCGTCTTGTCACTCGAGCAGGCGGAGCGTTTTATCCGGCAGATGACCGGTGATGAAACGTTTTCGTTTCGTGAACATTCGACTGAACTAGGACAATCCGCATTGCAAGAACTAGGAAACATCCTTGCCGGTTCCTATCTTTCCGCTTTGGCCGACTTTACTCATTTAGTGCTTTATCCGTCCGTCCCGATGCTTACCGTCGATATGATTGGCGCTATTTTGCAGTATGGGCTGCTCGAATTGTCCCGCGCCGGCGATTATGCCATTTTGATTGATACTGCAGTATATGATGAACGGCGTCCAGAAGACAGTGTCAATGGCCACTTCTTTTTGCTCCCTGATCCAGATTCGTTTGCCTCTATCTTTCGGGCGTTGGGTGTGGAGNTTCCATGAGTGAAACGATCCATATCATAAAAGTTGGCATTGCTGATATGAATGTTGTGCGTGCACCAAATGTCATTCGTACGACTGGATTAGGGTCGTGTGTCGGTGTNGTGATTTTTGATCTGATGAAAGAGGTGGCTGGAATGGCCCATGTGATGCTTCCCGATTCCGCGATGGCAAGATCGGAAACGNTCAATGCGGCCAAATATGCTGATACAGCGGTGGCGGCGCTCATCGNGCTTGTTCTCGAGGCAGGGGGAAGAAAAGGAATGTTAAAGGCAAAAATAGCCGGCGGGGCGCAAATGTTTTCCTTCCCTTCGCAAAGCAGCGACATGATGCGGATTGGGGCGAGAAATGTCGAAGCGGTAAAATGGCAGTTAAAGCGTTTTCGTATCCCGATCGTTGCCGAAGACGTCGGTGGCAGCAGCGGCAGAACGATTGAGTTTAACCCGCAGACNGGCGTTTTATCGATTCGCACGGTTAATCAAGGAGTCAAGGAAATATAACAAAGGAAACAGCGGCATTTTCAAATAAACGGGGTGGAACAATATGGCACATGTGTTAGCGGACGAAGAACGGAAATATTGGGATAGCTGGGTAGAGCACCGCGATCCGCAAGCCGGAGATAAGCTCGTACAGATATATATGCCGCTCGTTCATTATCATGTGCAGCGAATTGCGGTGTCGCTGCCGAAAAATATTCACAAACAGGAATTAGTCAGCCTCGGGCTGATTGGTCTTTATGATGCACTGGAAAAATTTGATCCTTCGCGCGACTTAAAATTTGATACATATGCGTCTTTTCGCATCCGTGGTGCCATTTTGGACGGGCTGCGCAAGGAAGATTGGCTCCCGCGCAGCATAAGAGAAAAGGCGAAAAAAATTGAGGAAACGATCGAAAGGCTGGAACAGCGGTATATGCGCTCCGTGACAGCAAAGGAAGTCGCCGCTGAATTAGGGATGACAGAAGAGGAAGTGTATACGGTAGCCAACGAGAACTTTTTCGCCAACGTGTTATCTTTCCAACAAGTTGTGACAGAGGAGGAAGAAGAAACGGCGCCTTTAGCCGTTCGCGATGAAAAAACGCCATCTCCGGAAGAAGAAGTGATCAAACAGGAGCTGTACGAAAAATTAGCGGAAGTAATTGAACAGCTAAGCGAAAAAGAGCAGCTTGTGATTAGTTTATTTTATAAAGAAGAATTGACATTTACAGAAATCGGCGAAATTTTAGGGCTTTCTACCTCAAGAATTTCCCAACTTCATTCTAAAGCGATTTTTAAGTTGCGCAAAATTTTAGAAGCGGCGCTTTAAGACGGAAAGGAAGGTAGATGGCATTGGATATGAAGCTAGCGGAGCTGCAAATCGCTTTCCCGAAGACATATGGCGCCGGGAATATGCAAAATGTGCTGCACCAGCATTCACAAATCGTGCAATCGCAGCTTGCAGAAGCGGCAAAAAAACAAGATGCCCGCACGCGTAAGCAAGTAACCGAAAAGCGCACAAGCGCGAATATCGGCCGCAAGCGACATGGCGGCAATATTCATCCATATAAAGGAAAAACAATTGACATTAAAGGATAGTGGAAAACCATGCTTGCATTTTTGCTCACGATTAGTTTTCTTCTTCATGCGCTTTCCTTATGGATCATTATTTTGCTTTATTTGCGATTAGCCAAGGTAAAAGAAATCGAAAAGCAGCAGCAGCAAATGACGGAAGAGATGGAACAAACATTTTCTGCCTATTTATTAGAGTGGAAGGAAGAAAACGAACGCTTCTTAGCAGAGCTGGCGGCAATATTGCCAAACCGCACTCAGACGGACCATTCGCCGCCAAAAGACAGCGCCGAGCCGCAGGCGGAAGGCAACGAAACAACGGCGCCAAGCGAAGAAACGGAAACGGAAGCGCTCCCTAGCTATTTTCCAAACATCGATGAGATAAAAGATGTTGTAGATATACGTCAACAGCCGGCTTCTTTCGCCGCCGCTCGCGTTCGGCAGCTTTACGAACAAGGAAAAACAGTAGAAGAAATCGCGAAAATCCTAAAGAAAGGAAAAACAGAAGTGGAGTTATTGTTAAAATTCCGCCAAAAGTAGGCAAATAATTGCTTGATTTGTCACAGGCAGTTATGATATATTTTTACATGGTGTGAATACACACGTCCATCGATTTAAGCAACGGTGCTGACGTAACATCGTCAGTCTTGCTTAAAGATGACATGGGCGGAGGAATAAAAACCAAAATATAGGAGGAACCAACATGTCGGTCATTTCGATGAAACAATTGCTTGAAGCTGGTGTTCATTTCGGACATCAAACTCGCCGTTGGAATCCAAAAATGAAAAAATATATTTTCACGGAACGCAACGGCATTTATATTATCGACTTGCAAAAAACCGTCAAAAAAGTAGAAGAAGCATACAACTTCGTCAAAGAATTAGCNGCAAACGGCGGCAAAATCTTGTTTGTCGGNACGAAAAAACAAGCGCAAGAATCGGTGAAAGAAGAAGCAGAACGCTGCGGCATGTTCTATGTCAACCAACGCTGGCTAGGCGGTACGCTAACGAACTTTGCGACGATTCAAAAACGCATTAAGCGTTTAAGAGAAATTGAAAAAATGGAGGAAGACGGCATTTTTGACGTGCTTCCGAAAAAAGAAGTCATCCGCTTAAAGAAAGAGCAAGAACGTTTAGAGAAATTTTTAGGCGGCATTAAAGAAATGAAAGAATTGCCGGACGCTCTGTTTGTCATCGACCCGCGCAAAGAGCGCATCGCAGTTGCGGAAGCGCGCAAATTAAACATTCCGATCATCGGTATCGTGGATACAAACTGCGATCCGGATGAAATCGACTATGTCATTCCAGCAAACGACGACGCGATTCGCGCGGTAAAACTTCTTACTTCGAAAATTGCCGATGCGGTATTAGAAGCAAAACAAGGCGAAGAAGCAGTCGTTGCTGCCGAGTAATTTGGTTTAGAAAGGTGATAAGAGGGGGAAAGCCTTTTATCACCTTTTTTTGAGACAGAAAATCGCTCTTCTTGGCTATACTACGAATACGGCAGAAAACAAAATTTGCTTTGCGAATTTTGTTTAAACGATACATACATGCGATTTTAAAGGAGGATTTATTTGATGGCGATTACAGCACAAATGGTAAAAGAACTGCGCGAAAAAACAGGCGCGGGAATGATGGACTGCAAAAAAGCATTGATGGAAACAAATGGTGATATGGACAAAGCGATCGATTGGCTTCGCGAAAAAGGAATCGCCAAAGCGGCGAAAAAAGCGGACCGCATTGCNGCAGAAGGAACNACGCTTATTGAAACAGCNGGCAATACCGCCGTTATTTTAGAAGTGAATTCGGAAACAGATTTTGTGGCGAAAAACGAAGCGTTCCAAACNTTAGTAAAAGAGCTTGCCGCCCACTTGCTAAAACATAAGCCGGCTACGCTGGAAGAAGCGCTTGGGCAAACAATGGATAACGGATCTACCGTTCAAGATCATATTAACGAAGCGATTGCTAAAATTGGNGAAAAAATCACGCTGCGCCGCTTTGAAATTNTNGAAAAAGGTGACAATGACGTTTTCGGTGCGTACTTGCACATGGGCGGCCGCATCGGCGTATTAACATTATTAGCAGGTACGACAAACCAAGAAGTGGCGAAAGATGTGGCTATGCACATTGCGGCATTGCATCCGAAATACGTTTCCCGCGACCAAGTGCCACAGCAAGAAGTTGAACATGAACGCGAAGTGTTGAAACAGCAAGCACTAAATGAAGGAAAACCGGAACATATTGTCGAAAAAATGGTNGAAGGCCGTTTAAATAAATTTTATGAAGATGTTTGCTTGCTAGAACAAGCGTTTGTAAAAAATCCGGATGTAAAAGTGCGCCAGTATGTTGAATCGAACGGTGCGACGGTAAAACAATTCGTCCGCTATGAAGTCGGCGAAGGCATTGAAAAACGCCAAGATAACTTTGCNGAAGAAGTCATGAACCANGTAAGAAAGCAATGAAGCAAAGCAACAGGGAACACACNCCGTGTTCCCTATTTTTAAAATGGCATGTTGTAATCCTGCCAGAACATCGTTTTCAGTGATCACTGTTTTTCCTAATTAGCTGCATGGAGGTTTGACATGGAAAAACCAAAATACAAGCGTATTGTTTTAAAGTTAAGCGGTGAAGCGCTTGCTGGCGAACAAGGATTTGGCATTAACCCTGCGGTCATTCAGTCGATTGCAAAACAAGTAAAAGAAGTGGCCGAACTCGGCGTGGAAGTCGCTATTGTTGTCGGCGGCGGCAATATATGGCGCGGAAAAACCGGAAGCGAAATGGGAATGGATCGCGCCACTGCAGACTATATGGGAATGCTGGCGACGGTCATGAATTCGCTGGCACTTCAAGATAGCCTTGAAAATCTCGGAGTGGAAACGCGGGTGCAAACATCGATCGAGATGCGCCAAGTAGCTGAACCTTACATACGAAGAAGAGCGATCCGCCATCTCGAGAAAAAACGCGTTGTTATTTTTGCGGCCGGCACTGGAAATCCGTATTTTTCAACAGATACGACGGCTGCATTGCGCGCGGCGGAAATTGAAGCCGATGTCATTTTAATGGCGAAAAACAATGTGGACGGCGTATATAGCGCAGATCCGAAAGTGGATGCCAATGCCGTAAAATATGACGAACTATCGTATTTGGATGTCATTAAACAAGGATTGGGCGTCATGGATTCTACCGCTTCGTCGTTATGCATGGACAACGATATTCCNTTAATCGTTTTTTCGATTACAGAAGAAGGAAATATCAAGCGTGCTGTTTTAGGTGAAAATATCGGAACAATCGTAAGGGGGAAGTAAGGATGGCTCAACAAGTGATCAATAACGCGAAAGAAAAAATGGATAAAGCGGTGCAGGCGTTCAGCCGTGAACTGGCGACGATTCGCGCCGGAAGAGCGAATCCAAGTTTGCTTGAAAAAGTCACGGTCGATTACTATGGTGTGGCGACGCCAATTAATCAATTAGCAAGCATCAGCGTGCCGGAAGCCCGTTTGCTTGTCATTCAGCCTTATGACAAATCAGTGATTAAAGAAATGGAAAAAGCGATTTTAGCTTCCGATTTAGGGCTGACGCCATCGAACGACGGATCGGTTATTCGCATTGTCATTCCGCCATTGACGGAAGAACGGCGCCGTGAGCTGGTGAAGCTGGTGAAAAAATATTCAGAAGACGCCAAAGTCGCGGTGCGCAACATTCGTCGTGATGCGAACGATGAATTGAAAAAACTTGAGAAAAATGGCGAAATTACCGAAGATGAATTGCGTGGCTACACGGAAGATGTTCAAAAACTTACCGATGATCATATCGCCAAAATTGATGCGATTACCAAAGAAAAAGAAAAAGAAGTAATGGAAGTATAATCGAACAAGGAAAACCCTCTATATTTATGGAGGGTTTTTTTGTTATAATGAAGAGGCAAAAATAGGACAGGNGAAAAATAATGCAAAAATTGCGTTGGGGTACGCACTAGTCGCATAGTACATGAATGGNAAAATATTTTCATACGGAGGACTAGTATGTTTAATAAAATTTGGAAAAATAAAGTGGAGGAATCTTTTTCTCCCACTAGCTACACAAAAGAAGAAATACTGCAAAACCCGATCCCGAAACATGTGGCCATCATTATGGACGGAAACGGGAGATGGGCGAAAAAACGGGCGNTGCCGCGGGCAGCGGGCCACTACGAAGGGATGCAGGTTGTTCGTAAAATCACTCGTTTTGCCAACGAACTCGGCATTCAAATATTATCGCTATATGCCTTTTCAACAGAGAATTGGAAGCGNCCGAAAAGTGAAGTGGATTATTTAATGAAGCTTCCGGAACAGTTTTTAACGACATTTCTNCCTGAATTAATAGAGGAGAACGTAAAGGTGCGGGTCATGGGNCATACGGAGCAGCTTCCCGACCATACCCGCAGAGCGGTGGAAAAAGCGATTCGCGAAACAGAAAAAAATACCGGGTTAATTCTNAACTTTGCTTTAAACTACGGAAGCCGGGCGGAAATTACATACGCGGTGCAGAGAATTGCCAAAGAAGTGCAAAAAGGGACATTGGCACCGGAAGCAATTACAGAACAAATAATATCCTCTTACTTAATGACAAAAGAGCTGCCTGACCCGGATTTACTCATTCGCACAAGCGGCGAAATCAGGTTAAGCAATTTTATGCTATGGCAGCTCGCCTATACGGAATTTTGGTTTACCGATGTCCTATGGCCGGACTTTACCGAGCAACATTTATTAGAAGCGATCGCCGTCTTTCAACAGCGTGATCGCCGGTTTGGAGGAGTATAAACGCGATGAAACAGCGAGTCATTACTGGAGTGATTGCGGCCGCTTTATTTCTGCCGATTGTTATTTTTGGCGGATTTCCGTTTATAATAGTAACATATATATTAGCGACGGTCGGGCTGTTTGAATTATTNCGCATGAAGCGCCTGCGCGTCGTTTCTCCTGAAGGGGCGATCAGCTTTGTCGTTTTATGGCTGCTGCTTCTTCCCNAGCAATATGAAAGCGGGCTTGCGTCTTTCCACGNAACCAAACTTGGGCTGCTGCTGTTAGGCGCCTTCTTATTGCTTGCGTATACNGTGGTGACGAAAAACGCCTTTACCTTTGATGAAGCGGGGTTTATTCTTTTATCCATTCTTTACGTAGGTTTCGGATTTTATTGTTTTAGCGAAATTCGCTCCATTGGTTTAGCGTATATGGTTTATGCTCTGTTTATTATATGGGCAACCGATATCGGGGCATATTTTATCGGGCGTGCCTTTGGAAAGCGAAAANTATGGCCGGAAATCAGCCCAAATAAGACTGTGGAAGGTTCCATTGGCGGAATCATTTGCGCCGTCGCCGTCGCCGTAGTTTATCAATGGACAACAAATCTTTTTCACAGCATCGGTTTTGTANTGGTGATGACGATTGTTCTTTCCNTCTTCGGACAATTGGGAGATTTAGTCGAATCAGCATTTAAGCGGCATTACGGCGTAAAAGATTCCGGGAATATTTTGCCGGGTCACGGCGGGATTTTAGATCGCTTTGATAGTTTATTATTTATTTTGCCTATTTTATACTTTTTCATTAGCATGGCGCTATAAGGGAGTTAGGAGTGAAGACATTGAAATATATTAGTATATTAGGGGCGAGCGGTTCGATCGGTACGCAGACGCTCGATATCATTCGTTCCCATCCCGATGAATTTCGGCTAGCGGCTGTTTCGATTGGAAAAAATGTCGATATGGCGCGGGCGATGATTGAAGAGTTTGCCCCCCGTCTCGTTGCCGTCGCCGATCGGGATGCGTATGATAAACTGCGGAGCGAATATGCAGGCAAAGTAAAAATCATTTATGGGGAGGAAGGATTAATAGAAGCGGCCGTTTTTCCGGAAACGGATATCGTTGTAACGGCTGTTGTCGGCAGCGTTGGCCTCGTGCCGACGCTAAAGGCGATTGAAGCAGGCAAAACAATTGCGCTCGCAAATAAAGAAACGCTTGTAACAGCAGGACATATTGTGACGGAAGAGGCAAAAAAACGGGGAGTTTCTCTGTTGCCGGTTGACAGCGAACATTCCGCTATTTTTCAATGTTTGCAAGGGGAAAAACGAGAACAGGTGGAAAAAATTATTTTAACCGCGTCCGGCGGCAGCTTTCGCGATAAAACGAGAGAAGAGCTGAAGCACGTAACGGTAGAAGAAGCGCTCCGNCATCCNAACTGGTCGATGGGCGCAAAAGTTACGATTGACTCGGCAACGATGATGAATAAGGGACTGGAAGTCATTGAAGCGCATTGGCTTTTTGAACTGNCTTATGAGCAGATCGATGTATTATTGCATCGTGAAAGCGTCATTCATTCGCTTGTTCAATTTCGCGATACAAGCGTCATTGCCCAGCTTGGAACACCGGATATGCACGTGCCGATTCAATACGCGCTGTCTTATCCGGAACGCTTGCCGCTAAGCGTCAAACCGCTTGATTTGGCGCAGATTGGCACCTTAAACTTCAAACGGATGGATTTGGAGCGTTACCGTTGTTTGCGGTTTGCGTATGAAGCAGGAAAGGCGGGCGGATCGCTGCCGACAGTATTAAATGCAGCCAATGAAGAGGCAGTCGCCGCTTTCCTTGCCGGCCGCATCGCATTTCTTGACATCGAAGAATATATCGAACGCGCCCTTGAGTGGCATGAAATGATCAAAGAGCCATCGCTTGAGGAAATTCGCCGCATAGATGCGGAAACGCGCAAATACGTTCAGTCACTACTATAAAAAAGGTGGTTGAAACATTGGAACCAATTATTGCATTTGTTGTTATTTTCGGTGCGCTTGTCTTTTTCCATGAACTTGGCCATTTGCTTTTCGCAAAGAGAGCCGGAATTTTATGCCGGGAGTTTGCCATCGGCTTTGGCCCAAAAGTATTTTCCTTTAAGAAAAACGAAACGGTCTATACCATTCGTCTGCTTCCGTTAGGCGGTTTTGTCCGCATGGCCGGCGAAGACCCGGAAACGGTGGAAGTAAGGCCAGGGCAAGTGGTTGGCTTGGAGCTCGACCGTAATGGCAACGTCGATAAAATTATTATCAATCATAAGGACGACTATCCAAATGCGAGAATTATTGAAGTAGAGGATGCGGATTTAGAGCACCGCATGTATATTACCGGCTATGTAGACGGAAACGAGGAGCGGCTGGAACGATTTACAGTGAACGAGCCTGCTTTCTTTGTCGTTGATCATCAAGAAATTCAAATCGCTCCTTATCACCGCCAATTTGTGGCAAAGACGTTAGGGCAGCGGACGATGACGATTTTCGCAGGACCGCTGATGAACTTTGTACTTGCTTTCGCCGTGTTTTTAATCATTGGTTTGTTGCAAGGATATCCGGTTGACAAACCGATCATCGGGGAACTGACAGAAAAAGGAGCTGCGAAGGAAGCCGGCCTCCGGCAAGGAGATGTCGTCCTTTCGATTGACGGCGAGCCGGTCAAAACGTGGACGCAAATTGTCAATATTATCCGCGCCCATCCGGAAGAGNAACTGTTGTTTAAAATACAGAGGGATGGAAAAGTAATGGATATTGCGGTAACCCCTGAAGCCAAAACNGTACAGGGAGAAACCATTGGCTTAATCGGTGTGTACGGACCGATGGAAAAATCGGTGCTCGGTTCATTAAAACAAGGCATGCTGGAAACGTACTATTGGACGAAAGAAATTCTTGGCGGCCTCGGACAGCTAATCACCGGCCAATTTAAGCTCGATATGCTGTCAGGACCGGTCGGCATTGCTGTTTCGACTGGAAAGGTCGCGGAGTCGGGAATTTATTATTTAATGAAATGGGGAGCGATTTTAAGCATCAACCTTGGCATCGTCAACCTGCTGCCGCTTCCTGCCCTTGATGGCGGCCGCCTGCTCTTTTTCGCCATTGAAGCGCTGCGGGGCGAGCCGATTGACCGNCANAAAGAAGGAATGGTTCACTTTATCGGTTTTGCGCTCCTCATGCTGTTAATGCTTGTCGTTACATGGAACGATATTCAAAAATTTTTCCTATAAAATGGTGNGAAAGAAGGGGCATGTTCTCCCTTCTTTCCCNAAAACAAAAGAGATAGAGAAAAAAGAGGTGCNAGAAGATGAGACAAAGCCAGTCGTTTATTCCAACTTTGCGAGAAGTTCCGGCAGATGCGGAAGTAAAAAGCCATCAGCTTCTTTTGCGCGCCGGATTTATCCGGCAAAGCGCCAGCGGTGTATATACATTTTTGCCGCTCGGACAGCGCGTGCTGCAAAAAGTAGAAGCGATTATCCGCGAAGAAATGAACCGCGCCGGAGCGATCGAATTGCTCATGCCGGCGCTGCAGCCAGCGGAATTATGGCAGCAGTCTGGACGCTGGTATTCATACGGTCCGGAGCTGATGCGCCTGAAGGATCGCCATGAACGCGATTTTGCGCTCGGGCCGACGCATGAGGAAATGATTACGGTGCTCGTGCGCGATGAAGTGAAAACATATAAGCGCCTGCCGCTGACGCTTTATCAAATTCAGGTAAAATTCCGTGATGAAAAACGNCCGCGCTTTGGGCTGCTGCGCGGCCGCGAATTTATTATGAAAGATGCCTATTCGTTCCATACATCGCAAGAAAGCTTAGATGAAACGTACAAAAAAATGTATGAAGCTTATTCCAATATTTTCCGGAGATGCGGCTTAAATTTCCGCGCCGTCATTGCTGACTCGGGAGCGATCGGCGGAAAAGATACGCATGAATTTATGGTATTGTCGGATATCGGCGAAGATACAATCGCTTACTCTGATGCGTCCGATTATGCCGCCAACATCGAAATGGCGCCGGTCATTACGACTTATGAAAAAAGCGATGAGCCGCTTCGTGATTTGGAAAAAGTGCACACACCGGGACAAAAAACGATTGAACAAGTCGCTTCCTATTTACAAGTGANGCCGGAAAAATGCATCAAATCGCTGCTCTTCAAAGTTGATGACCGCTACGTACTCGTGCTTGTCCGCGGCGACCATGAGGCGAATGACGTCAAAGTGAAAAATTTATTTGACGCCTCGATCGTAGAGNTGGCAACACCGGANGAAACGAAGCAAGTGATGAACTGTGAAATCGGTTCCCTTGGCCCAATCGGCGTGGGAGAANCGGTTACCGTTGTTGCCGATCATGCGGTAAAAGCGATCGTCAACGGCGTATGCGGGGCAAATGAGGAAGGATATCATTATATCGGGGTAAACCCTGAACGCGATTTCACTGTAGCGCAATATGCTGATTTGCGCTTTATTCAGGAAGGGGACCCGTCTCCGGATGGAAAAGGAACGATCCGCTTTGCCCGCGGAATTGAGGTCGGCCATGTCTTTAAATTAGGGACAAAATATAGTGAAGCGATGAATGCGGTTTACTTGGACGAAAACGGCCGTTCGCAAACGATGATTATGGGCTGCTATGGCATTGGCGTCTCGCGTCTTGTGGCGGCGATTGCCGAACAGTTTGCCGATGAAAATGGTCTTGTCTGGCCAGCGGCGGTAGCGCCGTTTGACGTTCACCTTATTTCCGTCAACGCGAAAAACGACGAGCAGCGCCAGCTTGCTGATGAATGGTATGAAAAGCTCGGACAAGCCGGTTTGGAAGTGTTATATGATGACCGTCCGGAACGCGCCGGCGTCAAATTTGCCGACAGCGATTTAATTGGTATTCCGATTCGCGTGACGGTTGGAAAACGGGCAAGTGAAGGAATCGTTGAAGTAAAAGTGCGGCAAACGGGCGAAACGATGGAAGTATCGGTGAATGAACTNATTGATACGATTCGCCGTCTGNTGCAATGACAAACGAGAGAANTGGACAAGGGCTGTGCTGATGAAAAGTAGAAAAGATACTTTTCCGACAGCCCTTTTGTTATGATAGAAAAAGAGAGGAATTTTCGTTGAGAGGAGAAAGGA
>JGI1652J44930_10000553_pt1 | contig 14550 bp, 11 predicted proteins | sample NewIslsDNAsample_FD_44930 | JGI IMG/M metagenome (IMG submission 44930)
TATTTTGTTGATTATTTAGCACATAGTTTTGTTTATGATTAAAATAATGGAAAAAGCGGCATCTAACGCAAAAAGCGCGATGCCGTTGCCTTCGAGCCNCTATCCTATCAAGAATGGCACCAGTAGATATGCAAGANCCGATAAAACTCCGCANAATAAGGAAATGCGCAATTTATATTTGGCATAGCCCATTAAATNCATCTCCATAATCGACGCTGTGGTGATCGTCGTATCCCCTAGCGGAGATGCGAAAGCGCCAAACGTTCCACTTGCAAANACCGCTCCAATCGTCATCGCCAGCGGTGCTTCTGTCGCTTTGGCGAGCGTGATTCCAAGCGGCATAAAAATCCCCCATGTCCCCCACGAGGAGCCAATAAAATAAGAGACAAACGATCCGATCACGAATACGGCGGCGGGCACAATTTCTTTTGGCAGCCATGTCCCAAACCTAGAGGAAACGTAAGCGGAAAAACCTAACTCATCAGCGACCAATGATACGGCCCAAACGAGAAGAAGCATCCCAATCGGCGCCATTAATTGATTGCCTCCGGCAAAAAAATGATAAATCAGCTCATGCAGCGGTTGTTTGCGTACAAGATAAAAAGCGGCAGAAATCATGATCGTTACAAACAGGGCAATGAGCATCACCAACGTCGCATCGGCTAGCGAAAATGCGTCGACAAACGTTCTTGCACCTTTTCTTTTCCCATCATACCAAAAGAAAAAGAATGTCAGCACGAGCACAAGAAAAAGCGGAAAAAATAAATGAAGCGGTTCTCCTGCCACCAGTGCCAGCTCTTTGCGCAGCCCCAGCCCGTGAAGCTCGTTTGTCTTGTCTTTTTCTTTTTTTCCTCCCTTCTTTCCAATCTTCACGTTCATAAACGTGGTAAACAGCCCGACTCCTAACGCAATAATGGCAAAAAAGTTGTATGGCAGGCTTTGCAAAAACAATTGATAGGCTGATGCATCGATTTTGTTTTGCTTCAGCNCCCCTGCCACAACCGACGTCATAAAGCCGACAAATGCGGTCGCTGCCGGAAGAAGGACGATAATCGGCTCGGTTGACACGTCGATAATATAAGCCATTCTCCTTCTGTCGATCCGGAACTTTCCAAGCACTGATTTCATCACTGGACCAAGCAGCATAATGCGAAACATCGGCATGAAGAAAGTAAAGGGGACGGTGAGCCAAATAAATAACAGCAGTCTCCGCTTCGAATGAAGTTTTTCCGCAATCCACTCCACAAAGCCTTTTATTCCGCCGGTAATCTGCATCATCCCAATTAAGGAACCAAACAAATACAAAAACACCACCACTTTAATATGCTCGATATCGCTGATCGTTTCGAGCATTGCCAATACAGCGTGTTCCACCGCCGCAAGCACGCTTTTTTTCAAACAAATCGCTCCGACGATCAAACCGATGACAAGACCCGGCAAAATTTCTTTCAGCCAAATCGCCAGCGGAATGATGATGAGAAACGGCAATAACGACAGCCATGTTCCTTCCATTCCATTCACCCTTTCATCGTTAAAAGGATGGCCATAATTACGGAAATTTATGATCGTTAGAATTGATTATTTAGAACATAGTTTTTTAAATTAAATAAAAATAAAAAAGAAACAGGCATTTGCCTTCAATAAGACAAATGCCCATTTACTTGCGCCGCGCAAAATCAACAAAGCGGAATTTATCAAGCCGGTGCCGCGACTCCGTATATTGAAACAGTGTCGCGTCATTTAAATAAACGTAGTTTTTGACCACGACAATATAGTCATATCCGCTGATATCTAAATATTTTCGGTCTTCTTCATTCACCCGGTCGACAAATATTTCTTTTTTCGCAAAGCTGATGTGTAATTTCAGCTCTTTCTCTAAATATTCGTAAATGGAATCTTCGCATATTTTTTTTGTCAGTGTCGGCACATATTTTTTCAGAAAAAAGTCTTTGTCTAAAATGATGCGTTCTCCTTCGATTTCACGCGAACGGATGACTTTCCATATTTCGTCTCTGCCTGCCGCCTGCAGCTGTTGNTTTAAGTACGAATTGGGTTTGATTATTTCCAGCTCATGGACAATCGTTCGCACCGGCTGTTTCATGTTTTGCGCCAGTTCNTTAAAACTAACNAGCCCAGAGANAGGAAAATTATACTTTCCGACATCTAAAACAATCGAGCCTTTTCCTTTCATTTTTTGAATATAGCCATGCTCAGAAAGCAGATTAAGCGCTTTGCGAATCGTCTCCCGTGACGTGTGATAGCAACCGGCTAGCTCATGTTCGGACGGCAGTTTATCATACGGCTTCCAATGACCTTGGCGGATCTTTTCGACAAGGTCGTGATAAATCGCTAAATATTTATTTTCATGCATCTCGCTCACCGACATGTATTGTATCACGATTTACTTAAGTAATAAACTATCGATTCATACGGACGAAGTTGGATCGTGCGAAACTCGCTTGGCGAGTCGGCGTAGTTCGACAGCAATATTTCTCCCGCATAGCCGTCGATCTCTACGTCATCCGGCAGGACAAACGTCGTCTCTTTGCCGTAAAAATTGTTGACAACAAGCAGCTTTTCCTTCTCGCCGTTGCGCAAATAGGCAAAAATTTGCGGATGGTCGGCAAGCAATAGCTGATAGTCTCCGGTCGTAATAATGTCATATTGTTTGCGCAGCTGAATCAAGCGCTGATAATGNTAGAAAATCGACGTCGGATCCTCGAGCGCTTTTTTGACGTTAATTTGTTTATAGTTGTCTGCGACGCGAATCCAAGGGGTTCCGGTCGTAAACCCGGCGTGCTCGCTGTCATCCCATTGCATTGGCGTCCGTGAATTGTCGCGCGATTTTCGTTTTAAAATTTCCAGCACTTCTTGTTCGCTTTTGCCTTGTCCTTGCAAAATGCGGTACATATTGAGCGACTCCACATCGCGGTAATCGTCAATGCGCTCAAATTTCGGATCGGTCATGCCGATTTCTTCGCCTTGGTAAATATACGGAGTGCCTTGCATCAGATGAATGACGGTAGCGAGCATTTTCGCCGACTCTTTATGATACTTTCCGTCATCGCCATAGCGCGACACAATGCGCGGTTGGTCGTGGTTGCACCAAAAGAGCGCATTCCAGCCCCCGCCTTTATGCATTTGGACTTGCCATTCCGATAAAATCCGTTTCAAGGCAAGAAAATCGAAATCGGCGACCGCCCATTTTTCCCCGTTCGGATAATCTACTTTTAAATGATGGAAATTAAACGTCATGTTTAGCTCATGGCGATTTGGATTCGTATATTTAATGCAATGGTCAATCGTCGTTGACGACATTTCCCCGACCGTCATAATATCGTACTTTGAAAATACTTCGCGGTTCATTTCTTGCAGAAACTCGTGAATGCGCGGCCCGTCCGTGTAAAATTTGCGGCCGTCCCCCGGCGGCACCGAACCGTCATCATCAGGAAAACGCTGATCCTTCGAAAGCAAATTAATGACATCCAATCGGAACCCATCGACGCCTTTTTGAAACCAAAAATGCATCATATCGTAAATGCGGCGGCGGAGTTCCTCGTTTTCCCAATTTAAATCGGCTTGCGTCACGTCAAACAAATGCAAATAATACTGCCCGGTTTGTCCATCATATTCCCATGCCGAGCCGCCGAACTTTGATTGCCANTTTGTCGGCGCGCTTCCATCCGGCTTCGGATCGCGCCAAATGTAAAAGTTTCGGTATGGACTTTGTTTTGACGAACGCGCCTGCTTAAACCATTCATGTTCCGTCGACGTATGGTTGACGACCATATCCATGATCAGCTTCATGCCGCGTTTGTGCACTTCTTCTAGCAGGCGGTCAAAGTCTTCCATCGTCCCATATTCATGATGAATTTGAAAATAGTCGCTAATATCATAACCGTTGTCGCGCTGTGGTGACTTGTAGATCGGCGTCAGCCAAATGACATCGACGCCAAGAAGCTTTAAATAATCGAGTTTCTCGATGATTCCTGGCAAATCGCCGATTCCGTCACCGTTTGTATCGTTGAAGCTTTTCGGATAGATTTGATACACAACCGCTTTTTTCCACCATGGTTGCTGTTCCATGCTGTCATCACCTCATTTAATTTATTGGATAAAAACGATACCATTGGTGGGGATGCACCAATGGTATGTTCGATTGATTATTTAAAACATAGTTTCAATAGTATANATTGACTGTCATTAACGGTCCGCTTTGCGAACTTTNCCAAGTATAAAGGTTAGAATAAACGGAACAATGATTGCGATCGCCATGCCGATAAAGAACGGCACCCATTTTTGCGGCACGATCGATAAAAATCCTGGCAAGCCTCCAACCCCAATCGATGGCGCGATGACTTTATTTAACGTAATAAACATTCCGGCAATCGCCGCCCCCGTCATCGCTGAGATGAATGGGTAGCGGAAGCGCAAGTTCACGCCGAACATCGCTGGCTCGGTAATGCCAAGATATGCGGATACCGCCGATGTAAAGGAAAGACCTCTTAATTTTTCATCTTTGGCAACAAACATCATCGCCAATGCCGCCGAGCCTTGGGCGATGTTGGACATGACGAGGATCGGCCAGAGGAACGTGCCGCCTGTGTTGGCAATCAACTGCAAGTCAACCGGCAAGAATGTATGGTGCATTCCCGTCACGACAAGCGGCGCATATAACGCTCCGTATAAAAAGCCNCCGATCGCTGGAACATTGTCAAAAATAGTCACAAANGCGTGCGTAATCGCATTACCGATCGCAAACGTAATCGGTCCAATCGCGATAAACGCTAAAAACCCTGTAATTAGCAGCGCGAGCGGAGCAACCAGCAGCAACTGGAACGCATCTGGGATGCGCTTGCGCAAAAACAGCTCGAGTTTTGCCAGCACGTACGATGCAACCAGCACTGGCAACACTTGGCCTTGATAGCCGACTTTTTGCACTTCCAAGCCAAACAAATTCCAAATCGGAATTTCTCCTTTTTCTTTCGCTGCTCCCCATCCCCATGCGTTTAACAAATCTGGATGGACCAGCATTAAACCAAGAACAATTCCTAGCAGCGGACTGCCGCCGAATTTCGTCACGGCCGACCAGCCGATTAAGCCTGGCAGGAACACAAATGCCGTATTGGCAATTAAGTTGATCATGCCCGCAAGATCGGCCCATTCTTTATGCACTTCCACAAACGACTTGCCTTCATAGAAAATGCCCGGGCCTGTTAATATGTTGTTAATCCCCATGAGCAAACCGGCCGTCACGATCGCCGGCAAAATCGGAATAAAAATGTCGGCCAATGTTTTAATGGCGCGCTGCAGCGGATTTAAATTTGCTTCGGCGGCGTCTTTAATTTCTTGCTTGGTCGCCCTGCCGATTCCCGTTACTTCGACCATTTCGTCATATACTTTATCCACCAGCCCTTGACCGATTACAACTTGAAATTGGCCGTTCGCGGAAAATGATCCTTTCACAATATCGATGCTTTCTAATGCTTCTTTATCTACTTTTCCTTCATCTTTCAACGCGAATCGCAGCCGCGTCACACAATGGGTAGCGGCGATAATATTTTCTTTCCCGCCAACCGCTTTGACAATTTTTTCAACGGATTGTTGATATGCCCCCATAAGAAAGCCTCCTCTTCCTCTCATGTAGCCTCGAAACCAACTAAACCGCTTTCAGCAATCGTTTTCAAAAAAACCTGTATATACAAGTCATGTTTATTTTAACCTGTATATACAGGTTCGTCAACAATTTTTTCTCAACATGTATGTTCGTTTTTCGACATGCATGTTAGTTTTTCTCTAAATTCCACTTCTTTTGTTATGTTTTGTCAACCGGCAGGAAAATAACTTTACTAGTTGGAAAATAAATAGAGAAAAAATCGTGAGGAAAGGATGGACAAACACAGATGAAGACATATACGCTTCGCGAGGCGGCAAAGAAATTGGGGGTAGCGCCACACATACTGAAACAGTGGGAAAAAGAGTTTGCCGAGTGCGTGACCATCCCCCGTACCCAGCAAGGGGCTCGCATTTATACAGAAGAGCTGCTAACGCAGTTTTGCCATATTAAAGAATGGCTGGCGAATGGGCGCCATAAACGAGACATTATCCGTCATTTCAAACAGCAGCCACAGCAAATGGAACTGGATCTGCCCGTCATGGAAGGGGAAATTATTGACGCTCCCCGTTCTTCACGTCACGATGCCCAATACATAGCGGAGCAGTTGGCAATGCGAATGAAAGAAGAAATTGTCGGAGCGCTGAAAAAAGAAACGACGGAAGTTTTGCAGCAGGCAATGAACGAAGTGAAATCCTATATGAATGAGATTCAAGAACAGTCCGCTGCTACCAAGCAAACCGTTTGCGATTCATTAGCGCAATATGCAAAAACGTTGCAACAGGAAACCGAAGAAATCCATGAACATCTCGAAAATGTCGCTACGTTTTTACAGGAAGAAAAAACAAAACAGGAGCAAGAGCGAAAACGCCTCGAAGAACAAATTATCGAGCGGGAAAAAGCATTTCGCGAACTCGTCCTTTCTTTCCGCCAAGCGGCGGCTGGCGCCAGCGCGAAACGTTCAAATAAATGGTGGAAATTTTGGTAAAAAACAACTCGGCAGGAAGCCGAGTTGTTTTTATTTTCGTTTGCGATAAAGCGCGGCGTGCCGCTTGATTTCGCGAATAAGCATTTCTTCTTCAGCGGACACGAGCAAGCGCATCCCATAATAATGCGTCCGCCCGAACGGTTTCTCTCAAACGATCTTGCCGAAAAAACGAAGAGGTGCATTGTTGATCGAAAAAGCGATCTCCACCGTCGTCTTACCATGCTCATAAGGGATGCGCTGCAAGATTTCTAGCTTCATTCCGTGCGGGCTAAGATTATGAATATAAGCCGATGTATTCTTCCTCCTTCTGCTGCCCGCCGATTCCCGCCACGCGCAACAAACATGCGAGCGGCTGGCCAAACTGATAACGAAATGGCTCTTGACGCTTAAATCTCATTCCATTTCCTCTTTTCCTAGCTTGGACGGCGCCTTCCACATATCAACAACATTTCCGGCTTCATCGCTGTCGATGATAAAGGAGCCGTTGCTGTAGCGGTCGGAACTGCGCAGCGATGCAGCCGAAAGCGTCTCGACCGTCCCCGTTTCCGTGCGAATGAATAGTGTCTCATCCTCATCCGCCGTTAACACGGAAGCAACGATCCGATGCGGGTTTGTCTTTAACTCACGGAGCATAACGACGCCGCGTTTGGCACGCGATGTTTTTTCAAATTCGCTAAGCGGCATTTTTTTCACGGCCCCGCGCTGGGTGGCGATGACTAAATACCGCTCCTTTTCGCCCGCGACTGGATGCGCGGAAACGACGTAATCTCCTTCTTTTAAATTAATTCCTTTCACGCCGGCGGCGCGCACNCCGACGGNGCTGATTTCCGCTTCGTCAAACCATAATCCGTATCCTTGATTCGTCACAAGCAATAAACTTTGCTTACCATCGGTGCTATATACGTGTATCACTTCATCATCTTCTTTAAGATTCATCGCCACGAACGGCCGCGTATGGCGCTGCACTTTATATTGCGCAAGCTCGGTTCGTTTTACCATGCCTTGTTTCGTGNCAAACACAAGGCTTAACGCTTNAGTAAATTGTTTCACCGGCACTGCGGCGATAATGTCATCGTCGCGTTCGAGCGGAATGAGATTGGCAATATGCTGGCCGACGTCCTTCCAGCGGATATCCGGCAGCTCATAAACCGGACAATACAGATAATTGCCGCGGCGGGTAAACAATAACAATACGTCGGTTGTGTTCATTTGCAACTGCGCGAGCAGCCGGTCCGATTCTTTCATGCCGAAATCTTGACCATTCGACGCGCTGTACGAACGATAGCTCGTTCGTTTCACATATCCTTCTTTTGTGACGGTGACAATTACGTCTTCTGCTGGAATCATGACTTCCAAGTTGATTTTAATTTCTTCAATTTCTTCTTCAATTTTCGTTCTCCGCTCATCGGCATATTGCTTTTTCATCGCTTTTAACTCTTTTTTAATGACGGAAAGCAGCTTTTTTTCCTCGCTTAAAACCGCAGTCAGTTCCTGAATCGTCTTTTCTAGTTCTTCCGCTTCCTGCTTTAGCGCGGTAATATCAGTGTTTGTTAAGCGGTATAGCTGCAGCGATACAATCGCTTCGGCCTGCGCTTCGGTAAACTCATACTTGGCGATTAAATTGTCTTTGGCGTCGCGCTTATCGCGGGAAGCGCGGATCGTTGCGATTACTTCATCTAAAATGGATAAAGCTTTCATCAGGCCTGCGACGATGTGCTGGCGCTCGTGCGCTTTTTTCAGCTCATATTGCGAGCGGTTCGTCACCACTTCCTTGCGGTGCTCAATATAGGCATCAAGCAGTTCCGGAAGGCTTAGCAGCTTCGGCCGGCGCTGATGAATCGCCACCATATTAAAGTTGTACGGCACTTGCAAATCGGTGTTTTTGTATAAATAGTTTAATATGCCTTCCGCATCGGCGTCTTTTTTCAACTCAATCACGATGCGCAGTCCGGTGCGGTCCGTTTCGTCGCGGACGTCGGCAATGCCGTCGAGCTTTTTGTCAAAGCGAAGTTCATCGATTTTTTTGACGAGGTTCGCTTTATTGACTTCATACGGAAGCTCTGTAATGATTATTTGCTTTTTCCCGCCTTTTCCTTGTTCAATCGCTGCTTTGCCGCGAATGATGATTTTCCCTTTTCCCGTTTCATACGCTTTTTTAATGCCATCTTTTCCTTGAATAATGCCGCCGGTTGGAAAGTCTGGACCGTGAAGCACGGTCATCAGCTCATCGACCGTGCAAGCGGGCTTGTCAATTCGCATCAATACGGCGTCAATGACTTCCCCTAAAGGATGCGGCGGGATTTCGGTCGCATATCCGGCAGAGATGCCGGTCGATCCGTTCACTAATAAATTCGGAAACATCGCCGGCAGCACAACCGGCTCTTTCGTCGTATCATCAAAGTTTGGTACAAATTCGACCGTCTGCTTGTCAATATCGCGAAGCAATTCGGCGGCAATCGACGACAGGCGCGCTTCCGTGTAGCGCATCGCCGCCGGCGGGTCGCCGTCAATGCTGCCGTTATTGCCGTGCATTTCAATCAAGACGTTGCGCAACTTCCAGTCCTGGCTCATCCGCACCATCGCTTCATAGACGGACGAGTCGCCGTGCGGATGAAAATTTCCGATCACATTACCAACCGTTTTCGCCGCTTTGCGAAACGGCTTATCCGCCGTGTTTCCATCGATATACATCGCATATAAAATGCGGCGCTGCACCGGTTTTAACCCATCACGGACATCGGGAAGCGCCCGTTCTTGAATAATGTATTTGCTGTAGCGGCCGAAGCGGTCGCCAAGCACGTCCTCCAGCGGTAAGTCTAGCAGCCTTTCTGCCATCAGTAATCCCCTCCTGCGACAAATACGTGCTCATGATCTAAAATATTTGGATCATCTTCTAATCCGAATGCAACGTTCGCTTCAATCCACTTGCGGCGCGGCTCAACTTTATCGCCCATCAGCGTGGTGACGCGGCGCTCCGCTCGGGCCGCATCTTCAATGCGCACGCGAATGAGGGTGCGCGTCTCCGGGTTCATCGTCGTTTCCCACAATTGGTCGGCGTTCATTTCGCCAAGCCCTTTATAGCGCTGCACCGTATAGCCTTTGCCAAGTTTCTTCGTAATTTCTTTTAGCTGCGCATCGGTCCATGCGTACTTAACAATTTCTTTTTTGCCGCTGCCTTTGCTTACTTTATAGAGCGGCGGAAGAGCGATATATACTTTTCCTGCTTCAATGAGCGGCCGCATATAGCGGTAGAAAAACGTCAGCAGCAGCACCTGAATATGGGCGCCGTCCGTGTCCGCGTCCGTCATGATGATGATTTTGTCATAGTTAATGTCCTCAAGCGAAAAGTCCGGTCCGACGCCCCCGCCGATCGCGTGGATAATCGTGCTGATTTCTTCATTTTTTAAAATATCGGCGAGCTTCGCTTTTTCCGTGTTAATCACTTTTCCGCGCAGCGGCAATACGGCCTGAAAGCGGCGGTCGCGCCCTTGTTTCGCCGAGCCGCCCGCAGAATCCCCTTCCACTAAATACAATTCGTTTTTTTTCGGATTGCGCGATTGCGCCGGCGTTAATTTTCCGCTTAACACCGTTTCTTTCCCTTTTCGCTTTTTCCCGCTTCGCGCTTCCTCGCGCGCTTTGCGGGCCGCCTCNCGCGCCTGGTATGCCCGGATCGCCTTTTTAATCAGCATCGTGCTAATGTCTGGGTTTTCCTGCAAAAAGTACGTTAAATGCTCGGATACGATCGCATCGACGGCGGAGCGGGCTTCGTTCGTCCCCAGTTTTCCTTTTGTCTGCCCTTCAAACTGTAATAGGTGCTCCGGAATTCTCACCGAAACGATCGCCGACAGCCCTTCACGGATGTCGGTGCCTTCGAGGTTTTTGTCTTTTTCTTTTAACAGCCCCGTCTTGCGCGCATATTCATTAAAGACGCGCGTCATCGCCGTCTTGGCGCCCGCTTCATGCGTGCCGCCGTCTTTGGTGCGCACATTGTTGACAAACGACAATACGTTTTCCGAATAGCCGTCGTTAAACTGAAAGGCAAATTCGACTTCAATCCCATTTTGTTCCCCGGCAAAATAGACAACCGGATGAAGCACATCTTTNTCTTCGTTTAAATAGGCGACAAACGCTTCAATCCCATTTTCATAATGGAATACATCGCGCATCCCGGTCCGTTCATCCACGAGCTCGATTTTCAGCCCTTTTAGCAAAAACGCCGATTCACGCAGACGCTCGCTTAACGTCTCATAGTTAAACGTCGTCGTGCTGAAAATCGTTGGATCAGGCTTAAATTGAATGATCGTCCCCGTTTTGTTCGTCGTTCCGATTTTTTCAAGCGTCGTCACCGGCTTTCCGCCATTCTCAAAACGTTGCTGATAAATAAAACCATCGCGATGAATCGTCACCACAAGCCATTCCGACAACGCGTTAACGACCGATGCGCCGACCCCGTGCAAGCCGCCGCTCGTTTTATAGCCGCCTTGGCCAAACTTTCCGCCGGCATGTAAAACCGTTAAAATCACTTCCGGCGTCGGTTTGCCAAGCTTATGCATTCCNGTCGGCATGCCGCGCCCTTCATCAAGGACGGTAANGCTATTATCTTTATGTATTTTTACGAGAATATAATTTCCGTATCCCGCTAACGCTTCATCAACAGAATTGTCGACAATTTCATAAACCAGATGATGCAGTCCGCGGCTATCGGTGCTGCCGATATACATTCCCGGCCGTTTTCGAACTGCNTCGAGTCCTTCTAACACTTGAATCGCATCATCGTTGTATTCATATACGGATTGTTTTGCCACATGCATACCCCTTTCAACCAAAAACAAGAACATCTGTTTCTATCTGTTTCTGTTTTATTGTAACATAAAATTCGCCAGCGTCTACGCTTATTTTACCGTTTCCGACAAAATTCCCTCTAAAAATGGAAATGACCATCTAAAAAGATGGTCGTTTCCATTCCACTCAATGTTGTTTCGTTAACGCGTGTTCCACTTTAATGCAGCGATCCATCACAACCGTATACCCTTTTTCTTTTAAAAATTCATAGGCTTCCTCATTGACGACACCAAGCTGCGCCCAAAAGACGTCGGCGTCAATTTGGACAAATTCGCGGGCGATTTCCGGCAAATGTTCGGAACGACGGAAAACGTTGACGATATCAACATGTCCTTCAATATCAGTCAACTTTTTAACAGCAGGAATTCCTTCCCACTGTTCAATCATTGGATTGACCGGAATAATTTCATAACCCGCGTCTTTCATTGCTTTTGCCACCATGTACGACTCCCGTTCCGGGTTGTCGGATAATCCGACGACGGCGATGCGTTTTGCCTTCCGCAAAATTTTTCCAATCTCTTCCCTGCTTGGATTGGTAATTGGCATAAGCACTCTCTCCTTCACTTTGTCTTTGCCGTACTATTTCTCCATGAATACGCAGAATCCTGCTAGCAGTTTTGAAAACATTTACAAAAAGCTCATTCAAACAACTGCTTGGCAACAGACTCTACGTCCGTCGTCGGCTGTTGGCAGGAAAAATTTTCGCACACGTACACGGTCGTTTCCTCCCCAAGCGGTTCATATTCTGCTGCAAATGGAGCGATCTTCGCAAAATCATCCGGGAGTTCCGCCGCTAACAGAAAAACGTTTGGCACAAACGCATCCTGCCACTTCTGAATCAATTGCTCCCGTTTTTCGTCGCCTTGTTTTCCAAACAAAACGACTTCGACGGTTGGAGCCTCGAGAAGCAACAACCCTTGCAAGAAAAACGTATGGCCGCTTTCGTATGCTTCCACTTGACGTTGGAAGACTTTATACATCGTTTCTGCTTTTTCTAATACCGTTAAATCACCTGTCAGCCTTGCCAGGCGAATCAGTTGCACCGCGGCGACGCTGTTTCCCGATGGCAGCGCGCCATCGTAAATTTCTTTTTCCTGAACGATGAGCTCCTCCGCGTCGCTTCCGGTCATAAAAAAAGCGCCATGCTCTTCATCCCAAAAAAGGCTGATCATTTGCTCCGTACATGCTTTCGCTTTCTGTAAATACGACAACCCCAACGTCGCTTCATACATTTCGATATATGCCCAGACGAGAAACGCGTAGTCATCAATGATTCCTTTATGTTTCACTTCCCCGTCACGATAGCGCACCATCAGCCGCCCGTTTTGAAAAAGGTTCGTTTCGACGAACGACAGCGCGCGCTCCGCCATCTGTAAATAGTCGCGGCGCTTATATACTTTTGCCGCTTTCGCCAGCGCGGCGATCATCAGCGCGTTCCATGCCGTTAATATTTTATCATCCACATGCGGAAAGACGCGCAACGAACGCTCGGCAAACAGCCGTTTTCTTGCTTCTTCGAGCTTTTCGTGCAGCTCTTCTTCCGCCATGCGATATTGTCTTGCGATGCGGTCCATTCTTGTATGAATGAGGTTTGGCACGTTTTTCCCTTCAAAATTTCCTTCTTCGGTAATATCGTAAACGCGACAATACAGTTCGCCTAGTTCTGTACCAAGCACGTTGATCACTTCATCAGGCGCCCATACGTAATATTTTCCTTCCACCCCTTCGGAATCAGCGTCAATCGCTGAATAAAACGCACCGTCATTAGAAGTCATTTCCCGCTTGACAAATTCAATAATTTGTTCCGCAATCTCCTTATATCGTTCGTTTTTCGTTAATTGATACGCTTCCGTATACGCGATGGCTAAAAGCGCGTTATCATACAACATTTTCTCAAAGTGCGGCACAAGCCACATCGCATCGGTCGAATAGCGGGCAAAGCCGTAGCCGATATGATCGTAAATGCCTCCGTTGGCCATGCCATTTAATGTTTTTTCGACCATCAAAAGCGCGCGTTCATCCCGTTTCCATTGATAATACCGCATTAAAAACATCAGCATATGTGGAATCGGAAATTTCGGCGCGCCGCCAAAGCCGCCGTATACCGTATCAAAGCTGCCGGAAAGCTGACGGTACGCCTTTTCCACCGCTTCGAGAGACAACCGCTCCGCGCCCGCCGTTTGGACCGACTGCCGGAGCGCTTCGGTGATTTGTTCGGCCATCCGCTCGATTTCATTCGGATTTTCCCGATATTTGTGATACAGCTTCGTCAGTACGTCGATAAACCCCGGCTGTCCGTAGCGGCTCCGCTTCGGAAAATACGTCCCCGCATAAAACGGCTTCCCTTCCGGCGTCAAAAACACGCTGAGCGGCCAGCCGCCATGCCCCGTCAGCATTTGGCATACACGCATATAAATAGAATCAATATCAGGGCGCTCCTCGCGATCGACTTTAATCGATATGTATTTTTCATTTAAGATCGCCGCGACTTCCTCATCTTCAAAACTTTCGTGCGCCATTACATGACACCAGTGGCAAGTCGAGTAGCCAATTGACAAAAAAATCGGCTTGTTTTCCTTTTTTGCTTTTGCAAACGCCTCCTCCCCCCACGGATACCAATCGACGGGATTATAGGCGTGCTGCAGCAAATACGGTGACTTTTCACGAATGAGTCGGTTTGGTTTTTTGTTTGTCTCCATCTCTCACACCTTCCTTTTTTCCATATTATCGTAAAAAGAAAAAAGACACCAACTTTCTTTAGCTAGTCATTTAATTTCAAAAGTAACAGTGCCCCCTTCTCTACTTGATGAGCAAATCCCATTACAATCATTACCATGTATACAAAAGAGATAAACTTAGCCATAAAAAATCCCCTCCAAAGTAGAACCCGAAAAACACCCTATCCAAGATTCGGTACCGTCAGGAATTTTATGTATGCAAGATAGATGGGGTATCTCTGAATAGATTTGGAACGGATAGTAGGGTGGTTTCCCCCACACAGGAGACTGAATATTCAGTCTCCTGTGTGGAAAGGGAGAATCCCCTTATTTGTTTATTTACAATATATAGTTAATTGAAACTCTCTTCAAACATTCGCTGGAGAACT
>JGI1652J44930_10000561_pt1 | contig 14451 bp, 16 predicted proteins | sample NewIslsDNAsample_FD_44930 | JGI IMG/M metagenome (IMG submission 44930)
GTGTCTCCCGTTCGTTCGCCACTAGGCACTCGCCTCCGCTTTTAAATTTTTCCTATGCTTATTTAATTCGATTTGGAGACAATATGGATAAGGGAGGGTTTTTAATGGTTGTCAAACAATCAAAGGTTGAAGTAACTGATCGAATTGTAGGGAAGTTAAAAGACGGTTATATGGAACTATATTTAGACAATGAGCGTATTGGCAAGTTAGAGTTGCCCCAATCAGGTTCTTTGAAAATTCAATTAGATCCTTCCTTTGAAGTCGACGGACAAAAAATTTATAAACAAATAGATACGGTTGAAAATCCAAATATAAAATATACCGATTGTGACGATGAAGCAGGATGGTGTTAAAAGGCAGTGGTTTTCCGCTGTCTTTTTCTATAATATTAATAATAAGTGCAGCTTTCATTATATGATAAGATGATAAAATGAGAAAAAAGTTTTTATGGTGATCATATGGATGATAAAGTCATTATTGTAGAGGGGACAACTGATAAGAAAAAAGTATTGGAAGTTATAAATGAAGATGTTGAAATCATTTGTACAAACGGAACAATTAGTATTACTCGATTAGACGAATTAATTGAAGAGTTAGTTGATCGAGAAGTATATATTTTAGTTGACTCCGATCATTCAGGAGAAAAATTAAGAAAATTATTCAAACGAGAGTTTCCAGAAGCTCATCATTTATATATTGATAAAGAATATCGGGAAGTAGCGGCTGCCCCTCAACATCATATTGCCTCCGTCCTCTTAAAAGGGAATATTGAAGTTCAAACCAAATATTTACTTTGAAAAACTTTTTCCTCGGAATTTTCGTAAAGGATGTTTATAATGCAAGAATGGAATTACGAGCAATTGAAAGATAATTTATTGAAAAATAAACGATGTGCATTTTATTTGTATACCCCTTTTTGTGGGACATGCCAAGTAGCTGGGAAAATGTTAGAAGTTGTATCGGAACTTTTGCCACATTTACCGATTGGTAAAGCAAATCTTAACATAATCCCAAGAATTGCGAATGACTATAAAATTGAAAGTGTTCCTTGTCTTCTACTTTTTGAAAATGAGCAAGTCATCGAAAAAATTTATGCCTTTCGATCTGTCCCATATTTATTGGATAAGTTAAAAAAGTAATCACCCGTGCGGTGATTTTTTTATTGAAAATAATATTAGTTTCTCCTTAAATTATTTCATTCTTTTTCACTTATTAGTCTTTTCAAAAAAGTGAAAAAAGAGTTGCGTTTTCTTATTGGAGGAGATAATATATTTAGGGATACGAAATAAATGAGGGGCGGAATAGCGACAATGGCTTTTTTTCATGAATGGTCAAATCAATTAAAAAGTTATAATCGTAATATAAAACTTGCGTTGTTAGCGAATATATTTGCAAACATCGGACTTGGCATTTTTATGGTTATTTATAATTTCTACATTCGAGAATTAGGATATTCCGAAAGTGTGAACGGTCAAGTAATTGCTATGACATCTTTAGCTACGGCACTTGCTCTTGTACCGGCAGGAATTTTAAGCGACAAACTTGGAAGAAAAAAAGTCATGGTGTTTGGAATTGTTACGTCTTGCATAATTTTATTTACACGAAGTATAGTAGAATCACAAGATTTGCTAATTGCAACCGGTTTTGCTACAGGTTTGACAGTTGCTTTTCTTCAAGTGTCTTCGATTCCTTGGTTGTCTGAAAACTCAAGTGCCTCACAACGGGTACATTTATTTAGCCTTCATTCCGCTATAATGACTGCCTCTACCGTTATTGGAAGCACATTAGGTGGTATTTTAACGGATTTATTCTCTCTTTTTACAACAGAATTACAAAGCATTCGAATCGTTTTATTAACAGGAAGTGTTTTTTATTTGTTGGCTTTTTTCCCGATTGTGAAATTAAAGGAGAGGAAAAAACAAAAGGTATTACCTGATACGAAAAAAGCTTCTTTCTTAAATTTGAAAGAAAATAAAGGAAGTATAAAAATTATTGTTCTTTTTGCTATCGCTCAATTAATCATTGGTGTCGGTGCAGGGCTGGTCATTCCATATTTAAATTTGTACTTTGCGGATCGTTTTCATGCTTCTACAACCATCATCGGAATGATTATTTCATTAGGCCAGGCAGTAACGGCTGTTGCAATGTTTATCGGACCAATGGTTGTTAGAAAAGTAGGGGAAGTAAAAGCGGTTGTATATTTACAAATGCTATCGTTGCCATTTCTTTTATTGACAGCTTATACTCAAAATTTATGGTTGGCTGCCATCGGATTTTTATTTAGGCAGGCGTTAATGAATGCTGGAAATCCTATTCAAATGTCATTAATGATGTCAAAAGTGGATGATTCTGTCAAAGGGTTGGCAAATTCGGTCAATCAGATGGTATTTAATTTAGGATGGGCGTTAATGGGACCGGTTTCTACCGGAATCGTCATTCAGTACGGTTCTTATTGGGGATACGCAACCGTGTTCACAATAACGGCTATATTATATTTCATTGGTTCTCTCTACTTTTATATTGTTTTCCGGACTTATAATAAACAGAAATTAGAAAGTACGATTGCAAAAACAAGCTAATATTAATTATTTGAAATATTCATAATTTACTAACTTTAATAATTGTTATTGACGTTCATTTGTGAGGATGATAGAATCAGTTTCATCAATTGCATATCGTGAACGTTCTCTTATCAAGAGAGGTGGAGGGATGTGCCCTATGAAGCCCGGCAACCGTCAATGAATTAGTCATTGAAATGGTGCCAATTCACACAAAGCGTATGCTTTGAGAGATGAGAGGAAAAGGTTAGTTTAATTATGTGTGCTAAGCTTATCCCTTTCTGCTCTTAAAGCAGAAAGGGATTTTTTATTGGACGTTCAAATACAAATTCTTTGATTCGGGGAAACTTTACGATAGATAGTATTTTGAGTTTGGAAGGTGAGGTCATGATTTCGATTCAAAATGTAAAAAAAGTGTTTCGAACAAAAAATGGCGAACTTACTGCTGTTGATGATATAAACTTAACCATTCAAGAAGGAGAGATTTTCGGAGTAATTGGTTACAGTGGAGCTGGGAAAAGCACCCTTTTACGAATGCTGAACGGCTTAGAGACTCCAACGTCCGGAACGCTTCAAGTGAATGGGAAAAACATTTCAAAAATTAGAGGGAAAGAATTAAGAAAAGCTAGACAAAAAATTGGGATGATCTTTCAGCACTTCAATTTACTTTGGTCAAGAACTGTAAAGGAAAAGAATTAAGAAAAGCTAGACAAAAAATTGGGATGATCTTTCAGCACTTCAATTTACTTTGGTCAAGAACTGTCAGTGAAAACATTGCTTTCCCGTTAGAAATTGCTGGCATCCCGAAAAAAGAAAGAGAAGAAAGAGTAGCCGAGTTAATTAAACTTGTAGGATTAGAAGGAAAAGAGAAAGCATATCCTTCACAATTAAGCGGTGGGCAAAAGCAAAGGGTAGGGATTGCAAGAGCGCTAGCTAACCACCCAAGCGTATTACTTTGTGACGAAGCAACAAGTGCGCTTGACCCAGAGACGACCGATCAAATATTAGATTTACTTGTCAATATTAATAAAAAATTAGGTTTAACCATTGTTTTAATTACTCATGAAATGCACGTGATTCGTAAAATTTGTCATCGTGTGGCCGTCATGGAGAATGGAAAAGTCGTTGAAATGGGACCAGTACTAGAAGTGTTTAAACATCCGAAAGCACCTATAACAAAAAGATTTGTTCAACAAATTACTGAATCAGAAGAGGCGAAAGATGCCGTCCAACATTTAATTGAAAAATATCCGAATGGGAAGATTGTAAAACTATCTTTTGTCGGTGATGTAGTAGAACAGCCTGTAATAACGAACCTGATTAGAGAATATCCCGTCACTGTAAACATATTACAAGGAAACATATCGCAAACGCAAAACGGAGCATACGGGACATTATTCATTCATTTAGACGGAGAAGAATCATCTATTCAACAAGCGTTGGATTATGTTAAAAGCAAGAGCGTTGGAATTGAGGTGATTAAAAGTGAATAGTATTTGGGAAGATTTCTATTCCTCGGAGTTGGGTTTATTTCCAAACGTTAATTGGGAAAAAACTTTTGAAAAAACACAAGAAACTTTGTACATGACAGGTGTTTCTATCGTTTTTATCTTTATTATTGGGATTCTATTAGGTCTATTATTATTTTTAACATCTAAAGGGAACTTATGGGAAAACCGTTTTGTTAACCAATTCATTGGTGGAATTGTGAATATTTTTCGTTCCATTCCGTTTGTTATTTTGATTGTACTATTGATTCCATTTACAAAAATTTTGGTCGGAACAATGATTGGGAAAGAAGCCGCGATTCCATCTTTAATCATCGGTGCTGCACCATTTTATGCAAGAATGGTTGAAATAGGATTGAGAGAAATTGATAAGGGGGTGATTGAAGCGGCTAGAGCCATGGGGGCAAGCACAACAACGATTATATTCAAAGTGCTTCTTCCAGAATCGATGCCAGCACTGATTTCAGGAATCACTGTTACCGCCATTGCATTAGTTGGTTATACAGCAATTGCAGGAGTTATCGGAGCTGGTGGACTAGGTGACTTAGCATACTTAGATGGATTTTCACAAAACAATAACGATGTAACATTAATTGCAACAGTATTTATTTTACTTATAGTTTTCATTATTCAATTTATTGGAGATTTTCTTACTAACTTAATTGATAAACGATAGGAGAGAAATGAAATGAGAAAATGGATAGCCGTATTAGTTACTTCAATTTTCATTTTAGCATTGGCTGCATGTGGAAATAGTGATGATAAAGACAATAAAACATTAGTTATTGGAGCAACAAATGAACCTCATGGAATGATTTTAGAAAAAGCAAAACCACTATTAAAAGAAAAAGGAATTGACTTAGAAGTAAAAGTGTTTAGTAAATATGAGTTGATTAACCCAGCACTCGCAGATAAATCTTTAGACGCAAACTATTTCCAACATATTCCTTACCTTGAAGCACAAATGGAAAAATTCGGTTATGAATTTGAAAATGCTGGCGGTATTCATATCGAACCAATCGGTGTATATTCGAAAAAATATAAAAGTTTAGAAGAGCTACCTGACGGAGCGACGATTATTTTAAGCAATTCAACACCAGATCACGGAAGAATTTTAACTCTATTAGAAGCAAATGGTCTCATTAAATTAAAAGACGGAGTAGATAAAATTACTGCATCTTTTGATGATATTGCTGAAAATCCTAAAAACATAAAATTCAAATATGATTACGCTCCAGATTTGTTACCAACTATTTTCAACAATAACGAAGGTGATGCGGTAGTCATCAATTCGAACTATGCGATTGATGCTGGTTTAAATCCAGTTGAGGATAATATTGCCATTGAAGATGCAGATTCTCCATATGTGAACGTGATTGCTGTTCGTAAAGGGGATGCAAAAAAAGAAGAAATTCAAGCGTTAATCGAAGTACTCCATACAAAAGAGATAAAAGATTATATTCTTGAAACATGGAATGGTGCAGTGGTTCCAGTTGATCAAGAATAATGAAGGGAAAAAGAATTTGTCCAAATACGGATAAATTCTTTTCTTATTATATATAGGAAATTTCTAGTACTTATAGCTAAAGCATAGATGTCATTTAGAATAAGCATACTATCCTTGAAAAAAAGGATAGGAGAGATGAAAAATGGAACAATTTGAACCTAGTAATAGTATTGAAGCTGCCCTTCATGAATTTAAACAAGGTTTAGGAACTTTTACTGAAAAAATGCCAAAAATAGCTAAACATTTTAATGAATTTAGTAAAGCTTGTTTTGAAGATGGAAAGTTATCGAAAAAACATAAACAATTAATAGCATTAGCCAATAGTGTTATAACCCAAGACGAATATTGTATCATTTATCATACAAAAGGATGCTTAGATGAAGGCTGTTCTGAAGAGGAAATTTTGGAAGCGATAGGGGTTTCAGCAGCATTTGGTGGTGGAGCGGCATTAAGTCAAGCAGTTACGCTTGTCCTAGAAGCAATTGAGACATTAAATCAGTCTAATCAATAATATTTTGAAAAGAGAGTTCTTTTCAACTCTCTCTTTTTTTGTATCTTACATAATGAAGATATAGATGTTATATTGGTAAAGTAAAGGGCATGAGTAGACTCTTGCATACATATGATCATACCCTTATTAAAGGATTGAAAAAGTTGCTAACACTTTTCATTTGTTATAAGATTGTAATGAGAATAAAATGAGAATGATTTGAAATCTTTCATTAAATAAGATTACGGAGGTATACAAATGGCAGTATTAACGATTAAAGATCTACATGTAGAAATTGATGGAAAAGAGATCTTAAAGGGAGTTAACCTTGAAGTTAAAGGTGGAGAAATACATGCAATTATGGGGCCGAACGGTACAGGGAAATCTACCCTTTCCTCCGCTATTATGGGCCATCCTAAATATGAAGTAACTAAAGGATCCGTTACATTAGACGGACAAGATGTATTAGAAATGGAAGTAGATGAACGTGCAAGAGCAGGATTATTCTTAGCAATGCAATATCCTAGTGAGATCAGCGGGGTAACAAATGCTGACTTTTTACGTTCTGCAATAAATGCTCGTCGTGAAGAAGGCGATGAAATTTCCTTAATGAAATTTATTCGTAAAATGGACGAAAAAATGGAATTATTAGAAATGGATCCTGACATGGCGCAACGTTATTTAAATGAAGGATTTTCTGGAGGAGAAAAGAAGCGTAATGAAATTCTTCAATTAATGATGTTAGAGCCAAAAATCGCTATTTTAGACGAAATTGACTCCGGATTGGATATTGACGCGTTAAAAGTTGTATCAAAAGGAATTAATGCTATGCGTAGCGATGACTTCGGTTGCTTAATTATCACCCACTATCAACGTTTATTAAATTACATTACTCCTGACTACGTTCATGTAATGATGCAAGGACGAATTGTTAAATCAGGTGGTCCTGAGCTTGCTCAACGCTTAGAAGCTGAAGGATACGACTGGATTAAGCAAGAACTAGGTATCGAAGATGAGACAGTAGGGCAAGAATCGTAAGTGTTAGGAGGATAAAAATGACCTTGGATATTAAATTACCATTTGATCAAGAGTATGTTCGCTCTTACTCAAATAAAAACAATGAACCAGAATGGTTAATGAATATACGTACAAAAGCTTTTGATTTAACTGGTACATTACCATTACCTAAACCGGATAAAACGAAGATCGATAAATGGAATTTTACTCAATTTAAAAATCATACTATTGAAAGTCAACCATTCAATTCTATTGAAGATCTTCCGGAAGAAGTAAAAGCGTTAGTTGGTGCAGATGAAGAGCATAAAAGTTTATATATTCAAAGAAACAATACCCCTGCATATATAAAAATATCACCAGAACTGAAAGAGAAAGGTGTTATTTTCACTGATATTTTTACAGCGGTAAAAGAACATGAAGAATTAGTGAAACAATATTTTATGACGAAAGCGGTCAATGTCGACGAACACCGCTTAACAGCGTTACATGCTGCGTTTATGAACGGTGGGGCATTCCTATACGTTCCGAAAAATGTGGAAGTAAAAGAACCAATTCAGGCAGTATATATCATTGATGATGAAAATACAACTTTATTTAATCATGTCGTTGTTGTAGCAGATGACAACAGTTCTGTAACATTTGTGGAAAACTATATTTCCACAGCTAATGCTGAAGAAATGATTGTCAATATTATTAGTGAGGTAATTGCTAATAATAATGCTAAAATCCTTTACGGAGCAGTAGATAATCTGTCAAAAGGTACAACAACTTATGTTAATCGTCGTGGTGTGGCTGAAAGAGATGCTCGAATTGAATGGGCATTAGGTTTAATGAACGATGGAGACACTATTTCTGAGAACGTCACAAATTTAATTGGTGATGGTTCATTTGGTGATACAAAAACTGTTGTAGTTGGTAGAGGAAAACAAACACAAAACTTCACAACAAAAGTTGTTCATTTTGGTAAAAACTCTGAAGGTTACATTTTGAAACACGGTGTAATGAAAGACGAAGCTTCTTCGATTTTTAATGGAATCGGTAAAATTGAACATGGGGCAACAAAAGCGAATGCAGAGCAAGAATCTCGTGTGCTAATGTTAAGTCCTAAAGCTCGNGGAGATGCTAATCCAATTCTACTTATTGACGAAGATGATGTTACTGCAGGTCACGCAGCTTCTGTCGGTCGTGTTGACCCTGTACAATTATATTACTTAATGAGTCGCGGTATTCCTAAAGATGAAGCCGAACGATTAATCATTCATGGATTCTTGGCTCCAGTCGTGAATCAACTACCTATTGAAGGTGTTAAAGAACAATTAATTCAAGTAATTGAAAGGAAAGTAAAATAATGAATATCCGCGATATTCGCTCATATTTTCCAATACTGGATCAAGAAGTAAATGGTAAACCTCTTGTATATCTTGACAGCGCTGCAACATCACAAAAACCTGTTCAAGTGATTGAAGCTTTGAATAAATATTATCGTGAATATAATTCAAATGTTCATAGAGGTGTTCATACGTTAGGAACAAAAGCTACAGACGGTTACGAAGGCGCAAGAGAAAAAGTTAGAAAGTTTATCAATGCCAATACNGTTCAAGAAATCATATTTACTAGAGGAACAACATCAGCNATTAANTTAGTAGCCGCTAGTTACGGATTGGAACATGTGAAAGAAGGAGATGAAATTGTCATCTCCTACATGGAACATCATAGTAACTTAATTCCATGGCAACAAGTAGCTAAGAAAACAGGAGCAACATTAAAATATCTTCCAATGCAACAAGATGGAACCATTACGTTGGAAGATGTTAAAAACACGGTCACACCTCAAACAAAAATTGTTGCTATCACATATGTTTCAAATGTNCTTGGTACGATTAATCCTATAAAGGAAATTGCTGAAATTGCGCATCAAAACGGAGCGATCATCGTAGTTGACGGTGCCCAAGCTGCTCCGCATATCAAAATTGATGTTCAAGAATTAAATTGTGATTTCCTTGCTTTTTCCGGTCATAAAATGTGTGCTCCTACCGGCATAGGTGTTTTATATGGAAAGAAACAATTATTAGAAAAAATGGAACCAATCGAATTTGGTGGCGAAATGATTGACTTTGTTGATTTATATGATTCAACATGGAAAGAACTCCCTTGGAAGTTTGAAGGTGGAACTCCAATTATAGCCGGAGCAATCGGTCTTGGTGCTGCTATCGATTTTCTAGAAGAAGTTGGTATGGAAAATATTTTGGAACATGAACACCATTTAGCTAAGTATGCTATGGAAAAAATGTCCACTATTGAAGGAATAACCATTTATGGACCAGCTGCGGATAAACGTGCTGGGGTAGTAACTTTTAATATCAAAGATGTACATCCACATGATGTCGCAACAGTGTTAGATTCAGAGGGAATAGCTGTTCGTGCCGGACACCATTGTGCACAACCATTAATGAAATGGCTAAACGTTTCTGCAACAGCTAGAGCTAGTTTCTATTTATACAATACCGAGGAAGATATTGACCGCTTAGTGGCCGGACTTGTTAAAACAAAGGAGTATTTCAGCGATGTCTTTTAATCATTTAGATCAATTATATCGTCGAGTCATCATGGATCATTACAAAAATCCTCGCAATAAAGGTAAGTTAGAAGACGGTAGTTTAACCGTTGATATGAATAATCCTACTTGTGGTGATCGTATTCACTTAACTTTAAAAGTAGAGGAAGGAAAAGTAGTAGATGCAAAGTTTGAAGGAGAAGGATGTTCCATCTCAATGGCATCTGCATCTATGATGACTCAAGCCATTAAAGGAAAAGATATAGAAACTGCATTGAAATTGTCTAAAATTTTCTCAGATATGATGCAAGGAAAAGAAGTTGACGATTCCATTGATTTGGGAGATATCGAGGCTCTACAAGGGGTTTCGAAATTTCCGGCTCGAATCAAATGTGCAACTTTAGCTTGGAAAGCCTTAGAGAGAGGAATCGAGCAAGAAAAACAATAATAGGCAACTAGCCGAAAAGAAATGGAGGAATCGATCATGGCGAAAAAAATGCCGGAAATCGGGGATTATAAATACGGCTTTAGAGATAAAGACGTATCGATATTCCGTTCAAAACGAGGCCTAACGAGAGAAATTGTAGAAGAAATTTCTCGAATGAAAGAAGAACCACAATGGATGCTTGATTTTCGTTTAAAAGCTTTAGAACATTTTTATAAAATGCCTATGCCTCAATGGGGTGGGGACTTATCAGCTTTAGATTTTGATGAAATTACGTATTATGTCAAACCATCAGAACATACAGGTCGTTCATGGGATGAAGTGCCTGAAGAGATTAAACGTACGTTTGACAAATTAGGTATTCCAGAAGCAGAGCAAAAATATTTAGCAGGGGTATCTGCACAATATGAATCAGAAGTTGTTTATCACAATATGAAGGAAGACTTAGAAAAATTAGGGATTGTCTTTAAAGACACGGATTCCGCATTAAAAGAAAACGAAGATATTTTCCGTAAATATTGGGCAACTGTTGTTCCACCTACAGATAACAAATTTGCAGCATTAAACTCTGCTGTATGGAGTGGTGGATCATTCATTTACGTTCCACCAGGTGTAAAAGTAGATACGCCACTACAAGCATACTTCCGCATTAACTCTGAGAATATGGGGCAATTTGAACGTACATTAATTATTGTTGATGAAGGTGCTCACGTTCACTATGTGGAAGGATGTACAGCTCCAGTTTATACGACAAACTCTTTACACAGTGCAGTTGTTGAAATTATCGTTAAAAAAGGCGGATATTGTCGCTATACTACGATTCAAAACTGGGCAAACAACGTTTATAACCTAGTTACTAAACGTGCAGTTTGTGAAGAAAACGCAACAATGGAATGGATCGATGGTAACATTGGTTCTAAATTAACGATGAAATATCCAGCTGTTATTTTAAAAGGTGAAGGTGCTCGCGGTATGACCTTATCCATTGCTCTTGCAGGAAAAGGTCAGCATCAAGATGCCGGAGCGAAAATGATGCATTTAGCTCCAAATACTTCATCTACGATAGTATCGAAATCAATTTCTAAGCAAGGTGGAAAAGTCACATATCGTGGTATTGTTCACTTTGGTAGAAAAGCGGACGGTGCAAGAGCCAACATTGAATGTGACACTTTAATTATGGATAATCAATCCACTTCCGATACCATTCCATATAACGAAATATTAAATGATAACATTTCGTTAGAGCATGAAGCAAAAGTTTCTAAAGTTTCAGAAGAACAATTATTCTATTTAATGAGTCGTGGAATTTCTGAAGAAGAAGCGACTGAAATGATTGTAATGGGCTTCATCGAGCCGTTTACAAAAGAACTTCCAATGGAATATGCGGTAGAAATGAACCGATTAATCAAATTCGAAATGGAAGGTAGTATTGGATAAGACTTAATTTCTAATTCAAATACCGCTGATATAATTCCAAAGCGTCATCCTCTATCTTATTGGTGACGTGTAGGCATATATCAGCGGTTCTTTTTATGCTTGCACGCTTCAATTTTTCAGAAAAAATATTTTAGATTTACTGCATCATTTAGTGCGCTACTATAAATGAGATGTATCCACCGAACTGTGCACCGCTGTATTTCCCTTAATGTGTTAATCCACGATTCACATTCATTGATAAAACACCCAATAAATAGGAGTATATGGTAATATTGTTAATGTAATTAATAAATAGAAGGTTCGAAGTTATAAAATATGATTGGTATTTTCATTATGTAAATGAATAAGTAGGAAATATATGGAATATAAGGTTTGAATATACATTCTAGTCGTTCGAATTGCAAGAATAAAAAACAAAAGAAAAACAATATAATTTTCACAGACAATTTGCTCATGGTTTTAAAACACCGTAGAACTTGAATGTCATAACCTTATTAAATAAAACAATTGTTGGTGTCTAAAGAGGTGTATTTAATGATTAACATTGAATTTTTAAGACCAATTTTTTATACCATTCTTTTATTTTCATTTTTTATAATGCTAGCTTCCATCATTAAGAAAAAATCAAATCAAGCTTCAAATAATAATTTTTATATATATACTTTTTCTGTGTTTTCGATTGTCATTGCTAGTATAACGATGTTTCAAATCGGAGTAATTGCAGATGAAACTGGAAAAGCAGGGGATCCACAAAGTTTTTATTTATTTATTTCAATAGTAGTGATAAATATTATGAACATACTTTTTAGTTTATTTAAACAGTATGTGTCTAGATAATATTTTTATAAAGGAGCTATCCTAAAAATCATGCTAAAATGATTTCTGGTATACCGTTTTTTGATAAAAATCTCCTCAAGTGACAAAATAGCAGATATAGACGTAATAAAATTCTAAAATCGAAAATTTTGTCATTATTATTTGTGGGCGCACCCACAAAACATCTATAAAATTGAAATTCTTTATCAAAGGTTTTTCTAGTATTAATCGTTTTGGGTGGTGAACAGATGAAAAATGAAAAAACCTTAAGAATCTGTGAAAAGGGGCATAAATATTATAAAAGTAGTAGTTGTCAAAGTTGTCCAATTTGTAATCGAGAGAATAAACCAAGTACAGGCTTTTTATCAAAATTAAATTCACCTGCAAGAAATGCTTTACTTAAAGAAGGAATTGATACTTTACAAAAGCTTTCCCAATTTACGGAAAAAGAAATATTAAACCTCCACGGTATTGGACCTACTTCTATACCAATCATGAGAGCAGCACTAGAAGAAGAAGGGTTATCATTTAGAGAATAGGCTAAGGAAAGTGCATAGAATGTCGTAAAGTTCTTAAATGATTTGAGATGAACCAATAGAGTTCATCTTTTTCTTTTTATGATAAATTTTAATATACTTATAGTATCTAGGTAAAATAAGATAGGGGTCTAGCAATAATGATTTTTATCGGTGTAACTGGATGGGGTGATCATGACTCGTTGTATGATCAACCGAATACGAAAAACAAATTAGCTGTTTATGCTTCCCATTTCCCAATTGTTGAAGTCGATACAAGTTTTTATGCCATACCACCTATAAAAAATGTAGAAAAATGGGTGAAAGATACTCCAAGTAATTTTCAGTTTATCGTCAAAGCATTTCAAGGAATGACGCTACATACAAGAGGAGAAATTCCATTCTCATCTAGAGAGTTAATGTTTGAGGCATTTAAGGAATCTTTGAAACCATTTATTAATAGTAAAAAGTTAGCAATGGTATTGTTTCAGTTTCCACCGTGGTTTGATTGTACAAAAGAAAACGTTCAATATTTGAGATGGTGTAAGCAACAAATGGGCAATATCCCATGTGCGTTAGAATTTCGACATCAATCTTGGTTTTTCCAAGAATATATGGATAAAACAATTTCTTTCATGAAAGAAGAAGGGTGGATTCATAGTATTTGCGATGAACCAGATGCAGGAATGTATTCAATTCCTACTGTACTGAAAGTAACCGATAAAGAAAAAGCGTTAGTTCGTTTTCATGGGAGAAATGTACATGGATGGAACCGAAAAAATCATGAAAATTGGCGGGAAGTCCGTTATTTATACAATTACAATGATCGTGAACTATTAGAATGGAAAGACCATTTATTAAAATTGCAAAAGGAAAGTAAAAATTTGTACGTTCTATTCAATAATAATTCGGGTAATGATGCTGCAATTAATGCCAAAAGATTGATTGAACTGTTAGGGATTGAATACGAATGTTTAGCACCGAGACAACTTGAGCTTTTCTAAAGTATAAAAAGAGGGTTGAATCATGACAGAACATATCTATATTTATCATACTAATGATTTACATAGTCATTTTGAGAATTGGCCGAGAATCCAACAATTTGTTTTAGAAAGAAAAAAAGAACATTCACTTAAAAATGAAACGGTGTTTACATTTGATATCGGAGATCATACAGACCGTTGGCATCCGTATACAGAAGGAACAAAAGGGAAAGGGAATGTTCGCTTATTAAATGAAGCAAACTTCGATGCTGTTACGATAGGAAATAACGAAGGAATTACATTTTCTTATGAAGATTTAAACCGACTGTATCAACATGCAAATTTTGATATAATAATTGGAAATCTTTTTCAAAATAATAAAAAAAGACCTCATTGGGCAAAGCCTTATAAAATTTATGAAACGAAGCAAAAAGCGAAGATTGCAGTCATTGGTTTGACTGCGGATTTTACTCCTTTTTATGAAAAATTAGGATGGAAAGTAACGGACCCTCACGAAGAATTAGCAAAGATTCTTCAAGAAGTTGAGAACCAAGCCAATATCATTATTTTATTGTCTCATTTAGGTTTACCGGATGACGAAGAAATAGCAAAAAAATTTCC
>JGI1652J44930_10000563_pt1 | contig 14436 bp, 14 predicted proteins | sample NewIslsDNAsample_FD_44930 | JGI IMG/M metagenome (IMG submission 44930)
GTCGCCGAAGAAATGTCCACCCCGCGGTAATAATATTTGACGATTTGGTCGTACGTCTTTCCTTCCTGCGCCATAAAATTGGCCCCATATTGGCTCATGCCGACGCCATGGCCGTATCCTTTCGTTGTAATAATAATTTCATTGCCTTTGCGCATCCATGTGAAATCCGTCGAGCTTAAATCCAGTTTTTCGCGCACTTCTCTTCCTTTCAATTTTTTGCCGTTGATTTCGACGACATCGACACGTTTCCCAGGCGTTCTTGATAAAATAACGCCAACCGAGCCGTTCTCCGGCAGTTTCACTCCTAGTTTGCGTTCAAATTCCGCCACCGAAATTACTTTTTGGTGATAGAATTTAGGCGACTTTTTATCCCACGGGCTGGCTACGCTTTTTAAGTACGGAAATTCATTTTGCCAATATGCTTCCGAGTTTTCCGTATAGCCGTTGCTTGTCGAAAAAAACGACGCTTCGATCGGCTGGTTGTCGTACGTTAAAATTTGCCCTCGCGTTTCTAGCACCGCTTTCGTAATCTTTCTGATTTTCCAATCGTAGTCGCTGCCCCATAAACGTTTCAGCTCGTCATCGCTGTAGTATACTTGGTGCATCACCGTATCGGTGACATTCGCTCCCTTTGGCAAGCTGATCGGCTGATCGTTTAACAACTGTTTAACAATATATGTTCTCGCCGTCAGCGCTTGTGCCTTTAATGCTTCCAGCTCGAATTCGGCCGGCATTTCCGCCGCGACGACGCCGATGACATATTGTTCGAGCGGAATATGTTCAATGCGCTTTTGTTTGCTGCGGTATACCGCAACTTCGACGGTCGGCCCGCTTTCGACTGCTTTGGCATGTTGCTTCGTTTCTTGCTGGCGCAGTTCTTCCGCCAATTTTTCCACTTTCCCATCGTGGAATGGGATGACTAATATCGTTGGAACGAGCAGTACGACGACAAATAAACACGCAAGGAGTGCCATAATTGGTTTTATCCGTTTCATATAGCCGAGCCTCCAATATTCATTTTTCCGGCACAAGCGGACATCGTTCCCATTCAGGGGCAGTCGCATCGATGTTCGCTCTGGGAGTGCCTGCGTTTGCTTCGTTATATAGTTATGGGCTCGGACAAGTATATATGACAATTTCTTTTCGCAGGGGCTTGTTTGGCCGGCAAAATAAGCGGCGGTTCCGCTCTTTTCTCTCCTTTTGCCCGGCATGGATTCTTTCTTTTCTCCTTCTCATAGAGGTTGGCATGTACGAGGGAAAAACAGCAGCAGTTGCCGCGTCCATCCAAAATAAAAAACGACCATTCACTACATATGTAGCTGACGGTCGTTTTTTTATCTTTTATAGGTTCAAATCTTTCACTTTTACGTCTCCAAGTACTGCATCCGTTTCTTTGACGCGTTCGATATCAGCGCCGAGCGCGGCCAGTTTTTCATGGAAGCGGACATAGCCGCGGTCAAGATGTCTTAATTCCGTCACGCGCGTATAGCCTTCCGCCGCCAACCCGGCTAAAATCAACGCTGCTGCGGCGCGCAAATCGGTCGCCGCCACTTCCGCGCCTTGCAAATTGCAAGGGCCATTAATAATAACGGAACGTCCTTCAATTTTAATGTCAGCGTTCATACGGCGGAATTCTTCGACATGCATGAAACGGTTTTCAAATACCGTTTCCGTCACCATGCTCGTACCTTCCGCTTTCAAAAGCAATGCCATCATTTGCGATTGCATGTCGGTTGGAAAACCTGGATAAGGCATCGTTTTAATGTCGACCGCTTTTAATTTTTCCGGTCCAATGACTCGTACTCCATTTTTTTCTTCGATGATGGTGACACCCATTTCTTCCATTTTGGCAATCAGTGAGCTTAAATGTTCCGGAACGGCACCTTGCACGAGGACATTGCCGCCGGTAATGGCCGCTGCAACCATAAATGTACCTGCTTCAATGCGGTCCGGGATCACGGTATGTGTCGTGCCGGTTAATTCGTCTACTCCTTCGATGCGAATCGTACCGGTGCCGGCACCGCGCACTTTGGCGCCCATTGCGTTTAAAAAGTTGGCTAAGTCGACAATTTCCGGCTCTTTCGCGCAGTTTTCAATGATGGTGGTGCCCTCAGCCAACACAGCCGCCATCATAATATTTTCCGTTGCTCCAACGCTTGGAAAATCCAAATAAACTTTTGCCCCGCGCAATCTTCCTTTTACTTCGGCATCGATAAATCCGTTGCCCACTTTCACGGTCGCTCCCATTGCTTCAAATCCTTTTAAATGCTGGTCAATCGGGCGCGAACCGATGGCGCATCCTCCTGGCAGCGCGACGCGGGCTCGACCATTTCGCGCCAAGAGCGGACCCATGACGAGCACCGATGCCCGCATTTTCCGCACATATTCAAACGGCGCTTCCATCTTTAACGGGCCGGTAGCGTCAACAGCGATCCTATTTTTTTCTATGTTTATGTCCACTTCTGCGCCTAAATAGCGGAGCACTTCACTAATTGTATATACATCGGAAAGAGCAGGCACATCATGAATCTCACTTTTTCCATTTGTCGCTAACAATGTTGCAGCGATAACAGGCAAAACGGCATTTTTTGCTCCCTCTACTTTCACGGTGCCGCTCAACCGGTTTCCGCCACGGACGATAATCTTTTCCAAGGTATTCCCCTCCGCGTCCAATTTCTCTATATTAATATTCAATCGTAATGATTGGGGTTCCAATGACGACGGTTGTCTTGCCGCCCAATCTTTCCCTTAAGGCAATCTGCAAATTCATCGGATGGTTATTGGTTGGAAGAACGTTCTCCCACTGCCCAGTATATGCAGAGAGAGAAACAAGTGACTCTTCCTGCAAAGACTCGACTGGTGTTGCCTGAAACTCGCGTGATAAATGTAATGCATAATCGAACAAACCACTTTCCATATTATCACTGAAATCTCCTTCAATACAAGTGAAAAATGTAGGTTGTTTCACAAATAGTTGTTTCGACTTTTTCTCTATTTTTTCGACCACTTCTTTCCATATTTTTTTATTCCAATGCAGTCCTTTGACTTCATAGAGGATATACGTCTGTGATTGGTTATTTGTGACCGTCCTAACGAGCTGAATTTTTTCTTGAAAGAAGGGGTGTTGATACGTGCCGGTTGCTTTTTGCATATGGTGGTTTGTGTCGAAAGACCAGTGAAAAGCGCGGTTTTCTTTCTTCAATTCCTCTAGCTTTTTGAAAAATGCCGCATCATTTTCAATATAGTGGGCATACTCTCTTGTGTAAACGGTCCATTGCCGAATGTCCACTCCATTATTTTCGAGGACGCGCGCGATCGTTTTCACCGGCTGAAGCGACCCGTTCCCCATTGCTTCTCCCGACTTATATTGGCACATGCCGAGGATGACGAACAACGCCAATAAAAAAGTGAAGGCGCAGGCTTGTCCTTTTTTCATATCCGTTTCACTTCCTCTCCTTACCTGTTATTGTTGCCAGATCGGAAGTGAACATACATAAAAAAAATCGACAAAACGAAAAAATGTAAGCGCTATCAATACAGGCAAGAGAACGAAAAAAGACGAGTAATGACTTACTCGCCTCGAAAGAGAAACGGAAGTTGTGTCGACCATGATAAATAGTCGAGAAAAAAGTTGGCGACTGTCGAACCGATCGCGATCGTCAATAAAATGTAAAGCAGACGTCCTTGAAAGACGCGGTTTGGCTTGATCATCGCCTCGAGCCGTACCCCTTGCAGCGTCCACCATGTAACGGCGATAAAGGCAAGATGGACAATAATGCTCACTAACGCTTGCTGGCCCAGTATCGGCATCATTGCTTTTCACCTCTTTCTGCCGCNCAATTGGCGGCCTATTCGTCGATAAACAACAAAAGAAGGGGAAATTTCCCCTTCTATTGTAACGTTATTGCAGGAAATCGCCAAAGTGTTCGAACTGGGTAAGAACCTGGTACGCCAAACTCGGGAAAATGCCGAATAGCAGCGTGCCAAGCGCGCAAAGCACAACGGTAACCGTCAGCCCGACCGGCAGTTTGACCGATGCTGCTTCGTCGGCAGGGCGGAAGAAAATTTGCACAAACACGCCGAAGTAGTAGACGTAGGATACAACCGTGGTGGCGATCATCACCGCGGCGAGCATGTAATGGCCGGGCTCGGTCATCAATGCGCCGAGGAAAATGTTAAGCTTGCCGATAAAACCGGCCGTACCCGGGATGCCGGCCAGCGACAGCAGGAAAATTCCCATCGATACCGCAAGCAGCGGATTCCGCTGATACAGGCCGGCAAAATGGATCATATCGTCGGAGTCCGCTTCATCCGACAGGCGCTGGATGATGGCAAACGCGCCAACGTTCATCAGTACATAGGCGAGCAAATAAAACCAGATCGAGTCGATCATCACCCATGACATCGCGGCAAACCCGACAAGGAGATAGCCGGCGTGGGCGATGCTCGAATACGCAAACAGACGCTTCATGCTCCGCTGTCTTAACNCGACCGTATTGCCGATGATCATCGTAAGGCCGGCTAATACGGCGATATAATTTTGCATCGACAACAAAAGCGAAGANGGATCTTTTCCATGCGCAGGCGCAGCGGCAAAAATCGTAATAAACANCCGCAGCAGGATGACAAAACCGGCTGTTTTTGAAACGACGCTTAAAAATGCCGTCACCGGCGTCGGCGCTCCTTGATAGACGTCCGGTGCCCACATATGGAACGGGACGGACGAAATTTTAAACGACAGACCGACGAGCAGCAGGAGAAAGGCAAGCGCAAGCAGGTATTGGTAGTTGCTGTCTGCCAGCTTTTGCACTTCGAACGCCATTTCTTTCAAATTCGTCGTGCCGGTTAACCCGAAAATATAGCTCATGCCAAACAGCGTGATCGCTGTTGCAATGCCGCCGNTAATGACATATTTCAGCGCGGATTCGTTGGATTGCGCCGACGTCTTGCGGATTCCCGCCAAAATATACGAGGAAACGGACAACAGCTCCAGCCCGACAAACAACGTAATCAAATCGCCGCTCGAAGCCATGATCATCGCGCCGAGCAGCGCGCAAAGGAGCAAATAGTAAAACTCGCCGCGATGCGAAAGCCCTTCTTTTGGACGGTAATCGAGCGCAAGCAGGAGGCAAAGCGCCCCTCCGGCCAGTACCAGCAGCTTAAACGCCTTGCTGAAGGAATCGANTCGAAACGTATCGTACAAAATCGACACTGGTTTTGCCGGAATGAGCCCTGCGGTCGCGATCAGCGCGATNACGACGCCGACCACNGCGATCCACGCAAGCGGGCGCCGGTTTTTATCATTTGGCATCCATAAATCGGCCAGCGAGAGAATGAGCGCCGTGATCAAAACGATAAACTCCGGTGTCATCATGCTCCATTTGTATTGCAATAAGGTATGCATGCTCATCTCTCTCACCCTCCTAACCCATTCATCATCATTTCAATCGCCGCTTGCAATGGCTTCGCTAACATGTACGGATAAACGCCGACGGAGACAATGAGCGCGAGCAAAATGAACACCGGAATCGCTTCGATCGTGCTCATATCGAGCGCTTGTACGTCATTGCGCATAGACGGGCCAAACGTCATATTCAATACGGCGCGCAGCATGTAAACGGCGGTCATAATGATGCCAAGCGTGCCAATCGCGGCGACAACAGGTTTCGTTTGGAACAGCCCTAAAAAGGCAGTAAATTCGCTGATAAATCCCGACATTCCCGGCAGGCCAAGCGATGCCATCGCTCCGGCGAGCAAACACCCTGCCGTCAGCGGCATCACTTTCGCAAGCCCGCCCAAACGGTCGATCGTGGTCGTATTCGTCCGTTCGTATAAAATGCTGACGAGCAGGAACAGAACGCGGCAATCAACCCGTGGGAAACGGCCTGGAAGATGGCGCCTTGAATCCCCGCTTCATTCAGCGCGCCTAATCCGATCAATATAATCCCCATATGCGAAACGCTCGAATAGGCGAGCACCATTTTGAATTCCTCTTGCACGAACGCTAAAAATGCTCCATACAATAGGTTGATGACCCCTAACACGGCAATCCAAAAGGCGAAATGACGAAACTGATCGGGAAACAGTCCGATGCCAAAGCGAATGAGACCGTACGCCCCAATTTTTAAGAGCACGCCGGCGTGCAGCATGACGATCGATGGCGGCGCTTCGACATGGACGCGCAGCATCCAGCGGTGGAACGGTACGATCGGCAGTTTAATGCCAAAGGCGATAAACAAAGCGACAAACAACCATAATCGAAGCTCCTCAGAAAGCGGTGCAATCAGCTGCGCCTGTGCCACCGGATTGTGCAGCATTTCGTTTAACAGCTCAAGATTCGACGTTCCGGTGCGGGCAAATAACACAAGGATGACAATGAGCAAAATCGCTGAACCAAGCCCGTTGTACAGCAAGTAGCTGTAGGCGGCGCGCTCCCGGTCAAACCCGCCCCACTTGCCGACTAAAAAGAACATCGGAACGAGCGTCATTTCCAAAAAGATAAAGAACAAAATCATATTTCCTGCTGCAAATACGCCAAGCATGCCGATCTCCAGCAGGAGAAAGAGCTGAAAATAGCCTTTCCATTCTTTTTTAATGTGAATGGAAGCAGCGGCGGCAAGCGTCGCCAATAATGAGGTCAAGACGATCATCACGAGCGAAAAGCCATCGATATTCAGCTCATAGCGGACCAAGTATGTCGACTCGGTAAGAAACGGAAAATCAGTGAAGCGAACCCAATCATGCTTTTCCGCCAAATGCTCGAGGCGATAGCCTCGCAAATATTGCCAAAAGGCAAATAGCGATAAAAGAAGCGGCGGCAGCGTCGATAAAAAGCCGAGCAGTTTGACCGTCCGCTCTTGCGTCTTAGGCACAAACGCAAGCAGAATCATGCCAAGCAGCGGGGAGAAGATTAAGAGTGACAGAAAGTACGTTCCATTCATTATAAGTACCCCCCTGTGAACGCGAGAATGACGACGAGAAGCGCAAGACCGACAAACGTAACAGCGCCGTACATTTGCACTTGCCCGTTTTGCATTCGCGACCCGAGCGATGCGGACGTATGGACTGTCGCGGTGATCAAGCGGGCAATGCCTTCGACGACAAAGCGGTCTATATACGAGAGTAATAGACTGATTGCCGTTGCCGCATAGCCAACGGTGCGCATATACAACTCATCGATGTAATACTTATTCCACAGCAAGCTGTACGTATACGGAACGCGCGAACTGAGCCAATCCCGCGCAAGCGATCGTTTTCCGTACATAAGCCACGCCAGGAAAATGCCGAGCAAGGAAACTGCCGTCGCCACCGCCATAATCCAGCCTGGCGCTGTTTCATGCGCATAGGCGCCGTCTGTCAGCCAATCGCCAAGAAAGGTGCCGAACCAAGGGGTATGAACGTACCCGGCGGCAACAGCGAGCACGGCGAGCACGATCATCGGCAGCGTCATCACTGCCGGCGCTTCATGAACGTCTTTTTCATCATGCCGCTTTTCCCCGCCAAAGACGAGGAAAAAGAGGCGGAACATGTAAAACGCGGTGAAAAAGGCGGTTACCACCGCGATCCAGAACAAGGCGACATGCCCGTGCGTCCAGGCGGCCACCAAAATTTCATCCTTGCTGAAAAATCCGGAGAAGAGCGGGACGCCGCTAATCGCTAACGTGCCGATGAGGAACAGCGGTCCAGTAAGCGGCATTTTCCGCCAAAGCCCGCCCATTTTTTCAATGTCTTGCGTATGGACGGCATGAATGACGCTTCCCGCCGCTAAAAACAAGAGCGCTTTGAAAAACGCATGGGTCGTTAAATGGAAGATGCCTGCCACATAGCTGCCAGAGCCGAGCGCCAGCATCATGTAGCCGAGCTGGCTCACCGTCGAATAGGCGAGCACCCGTTTGATATCGGTCTGCACCAAACCAATCGTAGCGGCAAAAAGCGCCGTAAATCCCCCGACCACTGCCACTGTTAACATCGCCGTTTCGCTCGCTTCATATAGCGGGAACAAGGCAGCGACTAAGTAAACCCCGGCAGCGACCATCGTGGCCGCGTGGATTAATGCCGACACCGGCGTCGGGCCTTCCATCGCGTCCGGCAGCCATGTATGGAGCGGGAACTGGCCCGATTTTCCGACGGCGCCGATGAAAATCAAGATCGCCGTTAAGGTCACCATCGTCTGCGACAGCGTGCCGTCTTCTGCTGCTCGGAAAATATCGTCGTATGCAAAACTGCCAACTTGCCAGAATAATAGAATCATGCCGATGAAAAAGCCGACATCGCCGATGCGTGTCATAATAAACGCTTTTTTGGCAGCTGCCTTTGCTTCCTCTTTATAGAAGTAAAAACCGATTAATAGAAACGAACCGAGGCCGACAAGTTCCCAAAACACGTACGTCTGCAGCAAATTCGGCGAAAGCACAAGGCCAAGCATCGCAAAGGTGAACAGCCCCAAATACGCATAGAAAACGGAGAAGCGCTCGTCCCCATGCATGTATCCTTTCGAATAGATATGTACGAGAAAGCTGACGAGAGAGACAACGACGAGCATCCATGCGTTTAGCGCCGTCACCGCAAACCCGGCCGTTAATTTCACGCTGCCGATGGTCAGCCATACATGTTCCGCTTTGTACGTCGAACCGCCGAGGCGGTCAAACAGCACGGCGAGTGAGAGGAGAAAGGAAAGCAGCGTCATAAGGATGCCGACGTATGCGCTCGTTTCTTTCATTTTTTTCCCTACTGCTAACAAGAAAAAAAAGGAAAACAACGGAAAAAGCGGTACGATCCAGGCAATTTCCATCATGATATCACAGTCCCCTTTTATGAAGAGCTTTTTTCGGCAAAAGCTCTTTTCATTTTCCACCCTATTTTTTAATGCTTTAGCGAATCGATCTCGTCGATATGCACCGTTTTGCGGTTGCGGTAAAGCGCCATTAACGCCGCCAGGCCCACCGCCGCTTCGGCCGCCGCTACCGTGATCGTAAACAGCGCAAAAATCTGCCCGGTAATGCCGGGATGGGCCCCGTATTTGGCAAACGCCACTAAATTAATATTGACCGCATTCAGCATTAATTCAATGCAAATAAGGNCAATGACGGTATTTCGCTTCGTCAGCGCGCCGTACAGACCGATGCAAAACAAAATGAGCGCTAACACGAGATATACAGATAAAGAAACGGAGCTCATGATTTCGGTGCCCCCTCATCATCTTTTTTCGCCAGTATAATTGCCCCGACGAGCGCGACAAGCAAAATGACGGACGCAATTTCAAACGGAATTGTATAATGGGAATATAGCGCCATACCGATTTGCTCCGTATTGTTTTCATGGAGGCGGGCACCTTCCTCGCCAAAATCAAGGCGATAAACGCCGAGATACACGGCGATGCCAAAGGCGAAGACGGCGATGGCGGTGAGCGCTTTGCGCCAAAATCCGCCCGTTGTCGTTTTTTCTCCCTCTTCTTCCTGATGGCGCGTCAGCATGATGCCAAACAGCATCATAATGGTGACGGCCCCAGAATAAATCAATACTTGCACGACGGCGACAAACTCCGCCGATAACAGCACATACAGCCCTGCGATGCTGATAAAGGTGAAGACGAGCGCGATGACCATGTGAACGACTTTGGTTAAGTTGAGCATCAACACCCCGCCGGTAATGGCAACGAGGGCGAGCGCTAAAAAGGCGAGATATTCTCCGCTCACGGCTTATTCTCCTTTCGAATGTTGGTATCGTTCTCATCGAGCCATGCCAAATCTTTATAAAGGGCATCGCGGCTGTATTCGGCCAGCTCGAAATTGTTGGTCATGACAATGGCTTCTGTCGGACATACCTCGGTGCAAAGATCGCATAAAATACAGATCTCAAAGTTAATGCTGTACGTATCAATAATTTTTCCTTTTTTCGTCGGATCCGGGTGCTTTTTCCCCGTCAGCTGAATACAGTCCGTCGGGCAAATATTGGCNCATTGGTTGCAAACAATGCATTTTTCCGGATAAAACTTTTGAATGCCACGGAACCGGTCCGGAAGCGGAAGCGGTTCGTTCGGATAGTCGTACGTAACTTTTTCTTGCGTCAAATTTTTTAACGTATACGCCAATCCTTTGGCCAACCCGATCATGCCTGTCACCCCATTCGATTAGAAAAATAGTTCTTTCACCAATGCCGTCACAAAGATATTGGCAAGCGCAACGGGAAACAATACTTTCCAGCCTAATTCCATCAGCTGATCGGCCCGCAGGCGCGGAAAGGTCGCGCGGAACCAAATGAGAACGAACACGACGACGCTGAATTTGAGCGCAAACCAAACCGGCCCTGGAATAAAGCCTAAAAACATGACCGGATGCCAGCCGCCTAAAAATAGGATCGTCGTCAGGGCGGCCATGGCAAAAAGGTACACGTACTCAGCAAGCATAAAGAACGCCCAGCGGAAACCGGAATATTCGACGTGAAATCCGGCAACCAGCTCGGATTCCGCTTCCGGCAAGTCGAACGGCGTGCGGTTTAGCTCCGAGACGGCCGCGATGAGAAACACAATAAACGCGACTGGCTGTGTAAAAATGTACCATACGTTTTTCTGCGCTTCAACNATATCGTTTAAGTTTAAACTTCCTGTCAGCAGTACGACGCCAAGCACGGACATCACGAGCGGAATTTCATAGGAGATCATTTGCGCCGCTGCGCGCATGCCGCCAATGAGCGCGTATTTATTGTTCGATGCCCATCCGCCGGTAACGACGCCGATCGTCGTCAGTCCCGAAACGGCAATGTAATAAAGCAGGCCGACGCCGATATCGGCAAACTGAAACGCATCAGTAAACGGCAGCACCGCCAATACCATAAATGCCGGCGCAAAGGCAAGGATCGGCGCCAAAATGAACAACGGCCGGTCTGCCGCTTTCGGAATCGTGTCTTCTTTCAGCAGCAGCTTCAATACGTCCGCCACCGTTTGCAAAAGCCCCCAGCGGCCGCCGACTTGGTTTGGGCCGTAGCGGCCTTGCATAAAGCCCATCACTTTCCGTTCCGCCAAAATGCCGTACGTAACAAAGGCAAGCACCATCAATAGCAGCGCAGCGCCCAGCCCGAAAAAAATGGCCACATTCGTCCAGCTTGGGACGGAATTCAGCAATTGTTCCATTATCCGTCGACCTCCCCGAGCACAATATCGATAGAGCCAAGAATGGCAATGACGTTCGCGATATTTTCGCCTTTCAACAGCTTCGGGAGTATTTGCAAATTGTAAAATGACGGCCGACGGAATTTGAGGCGGTACGGCTCTTTCTTGCCGTCGCTGGCAATATAGCAGCCGATTTCGCCGCGCGGCGATTCAATGCGGACGAACGTTTCTCCCGGCGGCGCTTTAATGATCCGCGGCACTTTTCCCATAATTTCCCCGCCTTCTGGAAATTGTTCACATGCTTGTTCAATGATGTTCAACGATTGTTCAATCTCTGCCAGACGGCACTGATAGCGGGAAAAACAGTCTCCGTCTTCCCCGACGGGAATGTCAAAATCAAAGCGGTCATAAATGGAGTACGGCTCGTTTTTCCGCAAGTCCCATTTCACGCCGGTGCAGCGCAAATTCACGCCGCTTAATGAATAGTTAAGCGCTTCCTCTTTCGTATATTTGCCGATGCCGATGACGCGATGGTGGAAAATTTCATTCCCCGTCACCAGATCGTGATAGCCGGCGAGTTTTTCGCGCATATACGGGACGAACTGCTTCACTTTTTCGATCCAGCCGTCCGGCGCATCCCATTTCACGCCGCCGACGCGCATATAGTTGAAAGTCAGGCGTGCTCCCGATAGCTCATTTAATAGATTAATAATCATTTCCCGCTCGCGGAACGCATATAGAAATGGGCTGATGGCGCCAAGATCGAGCAAATACGTCCCCCACCAGACAAGATGGCTGGCGATTCTNCCNAGCTCCATTGCNAAAACGCGCAAATATTCTGCTCGTTCCGGAACTTCGATGCCCATCATCGTTTCGACGGCATGGCAAATGACATAGTTATTCGTCATTGCCGACAAATAGTCCATCCGGTCGGTGTACGGGATGATTTGCGTGTATTGCAGGCTTTCCGCCAGCTTTTCCGTTCCGCGGTGGAGGTAGCCGATGACCGGCGTCGCTTCTTGAATGATTTCGCCATCCACTTTTAANATGAGGCGGAAAACCCCATGTGTGCTTGGGTGCTGCGGTCCTACGTTTAAAATCATTTCTTCCGTTCGAAGCATGGGCTATACCTCCACGTCGTATGGTTCATAATCTTTGCGAAGCGGATATCCGACCCAGTTTTCTCCTAAAAGGATGCGGGTTAAGTTCGGATGCCCTTTAAAGCGGATGCCAAGCAGGTCGTACGCCTCGCATTCCGGCCAGTTGGCCCCTTGCCAAAGCGGAACGAGAGAATCAATTTCCGGCTGGTCCCGGTCTATTTTTACTTTCAATGCGACCGCTTGCCGGTTTTTATAAGAATATAAGTGCACATATACTTCCATATGCGTCTGAAAATCGGTTCCATGCAGTTCGGATAAGTAGTCAAAGCCAAGCTGTTCGTTATATTTCAGAAACTCAGCGATTTTGTAGTAGGTTTCTTTTTTGGCGACTAATGTCGGAACATCTTTGGCAAGGCGGTTGATATAGGCGTCCTCTAGAACATCCCCACCGAGATGTTCGCGGATCACTTTGACATATTTATCAAGAAGAGGCTGATTTGGCGATGGCGTTTTTTCTTGTTGCGACGGTGTTTCCCCTGAAGCTCCTGCCGCCTTCGCTGCCGCTGCTGCTTTTGCTTTTGCTGCCGCAATTGCTTTTTGTTTTGCCAGCTCGTCATCCGTTTCGCCGTCCGCTTTTTCCTTCGCTTTTTGTTTGGCGAGCGCCGCTGCTTTCGCTTTTGCTGCGGCCGCGGCTTTTTTCTTCGCGAGCGCGATGTCGTCTTCTGCCTCCACGGCTTGATTGCCTGCTGCTGCTTCTTTTTGTTTCCGCAACTCTGCTGCCTTCGCTCGCGCTGCTTCCGCTGCCTTTTTCTTCGCCAGCGCGATGTCGTCCGCTGACGGCTCCGTTTTTTCTTCTTTCCGTAACTCCGCTGCTTTCGCACGTGCCGCTTCCGCTGCTTTTTTCTTCGCCAGTGCGATGTCGTCTTCTGCCTCCGCAGCGTCTTTCTTGCCTGCTGCTGCTTCTTTTTGTTTCCGCAACTCCGCTGCCTTCGCTCGCGCTGCTTCCGATGCCTTTTTCTTCGCCAGCGCGATGTCGTCCGCTGACGGCTCCGTTTTTTCTTCTGTTACGTCTTTCTTCGCATCGTCAGACGGCTGTTCCGCCTGTTCGGCGGCCTGCTTCGCTGCCAGCCGTTCTCTTGCCAGCTGTTTCGCACGCTCGGCCGCCTCTTTTTTCAGCTGCTGTAAATCTTTTTCCTCGCTCATCGATTACAGCACCTTCTTCCCTGTCTTCGCTTCATAACGAATCTTTTCTTTTAATTTATTAATTCCGTAAATCAACGCGGCGGGATTTGGCGGACAGCCAGGAATATAGACGTCGACCGGCACAATTTGATCTACCCCTTTGACGACGCTGTAGGATTTCACATACGGTCCACCCGCCGTCGCACACGATCCCATGGCGATCACCCATTTTGGCTCCGGCATTTGGTCATATAAACGGCGCAGAATCGGCGCCATCTTTTTCGTCACCGTTCCAGAGACGATCATGACGTCGGATTGCCGAGGGGAGGCGCGGAAAAACGAGCCGAATCGGTCTAAATCGTAATGGGCTCCGCCGACCGCCATCATTTCAATCGCACAACAGGCAAGACCGAACGTTAGCGGCCAGAGGGAATTGCTGCGGGCCCATGCCTTTAGCTGATCGAGCGTTGTCAAAAACACATTGCGCTTTACCTCTTCCATCTCCCCTTCAGGGACATCCAGCCATTTTACATCCATTGTAACACCTTCTTTTTCCAAGCATAGATGAGTCCTAAAACGAGCATGAGCACGAAAATAAGCATTTCAATGAGAGCAAATAATCCCAATTTGTTATAGGCGACAGCCCATGGATATAAAAACACGGTCTCCACATCAAAAATGACAAACAATAGAGCGAACATGTAATAGCGCACTTGAAACTGAACGCGCGAATCATGGAACGGATTGTTACCGCTTTCATAAGTGGTTTGCTTTGCTTCGCTCGGAACGTGTGGACGCAATAACTTTCCGAGCGTCAATGCCCCGACAGGAAGCAAAACGCCGATGCATAAAAACACAAACACAATCAAGTAGCTATTGGCGTATACGTTCCCCAACTGCGATACGCTCCCTTCGTTTATAGATATTTCACTTTTTAAAAATATTTCATAATTACAAATTATTTTCACTCCTCATTATAACATTTATATCCAGCAGTGTCGACAAAACCTGGAATTTTACTCATCCGCATAGTAACAATAAAAAAAA
>JGI1652J44930_10000565_pt1 | contig 14408 bp, 18 predicted proteins | sample NewIslsDNAsample_FD_44930 | JGI IMG/M metagenome (IMG submission 44930)
CCGATCGAGATTAAATCTTCCACATCTTCGCCCGTATTTTCGAACTTTTTGACAATATGGGCAACGAGCCGTAAATTATGTTCAATTAAAATATTGCGAGCTTGTTCATCTCCTTTCGCCATAAGCTGTAAATATTTTTCTTCTTCTTTGGCGCTTAACGGTTGGGGAAATGCGTTGTTTTTAATGTATGATACTAAAAACATTAATTCTTTAATAAGAAAAGTCAATGCAGATAAAATGCCGGACATTTTGTCACCCCCACCCTTTATTGTTTTAGGCAGTTGCCTATTATTTATGTATATGATGAAGCGGGGTTGTACGTGTTTGGACAAAAAAAAGAAAGTGTCGTATGTAAATATATGAATATTCTTGACATACGGACGTTTATAATAGTAGAATAATTTTGTCGTTTTTTGTCTAAAAATGTCTTAAAAAGGAGGCGAGTAAATGAAAAAAATCGGATTAGCTTGGCAAATTTTTATCGGTCTCGTTCTCGGGATTATCGTGGGAGCCATTTTTTATGGAAATCCGAAGGTTGCTACTTATTTACAACCAATTGGAGATATTTTCCTACGTTTGATAAAAATGATAGTTATTCCGATTGTTGTTTCTAGCCTTATCGTCGGAGTCGCCAATGTTGGAGACTTGAAAAAGCTTGGCAAACTAGGCGGTAAAACGTTTATTTATTTCGAAATTATTACAACGTTTGCGATTGTCGTCGGCTTATTGGCGGCGAATGTGTTTCAGCCAGGGGCCGGCGTTAATATGAAATCATTAGAAAAAACGGATATTCAAAGCTATATTGATACAACAAACGAAGTGCAGCATCATTCGATGATTGAAACGGTTGTCAATATTGTTCCGAAAAACTTTTTTGAATCGTTATCAACCGGAAACATGTTGCCGATCATCTTCTTCTCCGTGATGTTCGGTTTAGGAGTAGCGGCGATTGGAGAAAAAGGAAAACCGGTGCTTCAGTTTTTCCAAGGTGCAGCGGAAGCGATGTTTTACGTGACAAACCAAATTATGAAATTTGCGCCGCTTGGTGTGTTTGCGCTGATCGGTGTAACGGTTTCGAAATTTGGGGTGGAATCGCTTATTCCGCTCAGCAAGCTCGTCATTGTTGTTTACGGAACGATGATCTTCTTTATTATCGTAGTACTTGGCGGTGTTGCCAAACTTATAGGTATAAATATATTCCATATTATAAAGATTTTAAAAGATGAATTAATCCTTGCCTATAGTACAGCAAGTTCAGAAACGGTTCTTCCGAAAATTATGGAGAAAATGGAGAAATTCGGCTGTCCGAAATCGATTACGTCATTTGTCATTCCGACAGGTTATTCTTTCAACTTAGACGGGTCTACGTTATATCAGGCGTTGGCTGCCATTTTTATCGCGCAGTTATATGGTATTGATATGCCGGTTTCTCAACAAATTTCCTTGTTGCTTGTGTTGATGGTGACTTCAAAAGGAATCGCCGGAGTGCCGGGTGTATCGTTTGTTGTGCTGCTTGCGACATTAGGCACGGTTGGAATTCCGGTAGAGGGATTGGCGTTTATCGCGGGCATTGACCGCATTTTAGATATGGCGCGTACAGCGGTGAACGTTATTGGCAACTCGCTAGCAGCGGTCATTATGTCAAAATGGGAAGGTCAATACAATGAAGAAAAAGGAAGAAAGTATATAGAAGAGTTGCAACAAAGCGCGTAAATGGCGAAAAAGCTGTCCATCGGAAGGGGCAGCTTTTTTCTTCTAGAAACTTATTTTTTTCTTTAACGTAGTATAGTATAATTTTGTTGCTGAATAGGCTGGACGGATGGATGATTAGCGATATTTAGGAGGAGAAAAATGCACGAGTTAGTTCAAAATATTTTTGCGTTTTTAGTGGATTTAGGTTATATCGGCATTGCTTTGGCGTTAATGATCGAGATTATTCCGAGCGAAATTGTGCTAGCTTATGCGGGATATTTAGTGTCTAGGGAAGAAATATCGTTTGTCGGGGCTGTTATAGCTGGAACCATTGGCGGAACGATTGCACAGTTGTTTTTATATTGGATGGGATATTATGGAGGGAGACCGTTTCTTGATAAATACGGCAAATATTTATTGATTAAAAAGAAACATCTTGATTTATCGGAGCAATGGTTTAACAAATACGGCCCTGGCGTCATTTTTACCGCGCGCTTTATTCCGGTTGTGCGCCATGCTATTTCCATTCCAGCTGGTATTGCTAAAATGTCGTGGAAAAAATTTACCTTTTATACAACGTGTGCGATTATTCCATGGTCGATTTTCTTTATTTTTTTAGGAGAACGGTTAGGGAGCCACTGGCAAGAAATTGATGAAATTGCCCGCCCTTATTTGCGGCCGGTGATCATCGCTGCAGTTGTCGTTACCGTCATTTACATTGCGGTGCAAATTTATCGCCGAAAACGGCGATGATCGCTCTGAAAAGAAGAGCCGTTCTTGTTTCTGTAATTAGATTACTGATCGCTTTTTCCATGTTTGCTTCGTTTTCTGTTGCTTATTGTTCTAGCATTGCCTTTAAAAAGCAAGGATTAATAATGAATAAAAGGCTGGAAATAAACACCAGCCTTTTTGCTTTTAGAGAAGCGAGAATGATGGTTAAGATGAACTGCCATTGTTTTCTCTCTGTGAAGCTTGAGTATTTGGCAAAATTAAAATTTCAACGCGCCGGTTTTTCATTCTTCCTTCAGGAGTATTATTTGATGCCACCGGTTTAAATTCCCCATATCCTTTCGCACTAAACAACCGCGGATCGAGTTTAGGATTTTCTAATAACAATTTCATAAAATTTACAGCACGCATGACGCTTAGCTCCCAGTTGGAGGCAAATTGCGAATTGTGAATCGGCACATTATCGGTGTGTCCGCTAATAATAATGTTGCGCGGCGGATTCATGGCAAGTAGCTGGGAAATTTCTTTTGCCAGCTGCCGATCTTTTGGCCGCACTTCTGCACTTCCTGAATCAAACAAAATATCGTTCAATATCGTTATCGCCAAACCTTCTTCTGTTAAAGATGTTTGCAGTTTTCCGTTTAAATGTTCTTTCGCAATATACGTATCGATTTTTTCTTGCATTTCACTCAATTCTTCTTTATCTTGTTTGTCTAGCGCTTTTTTATCGTTATTTTGTTGCTTTGGCTGCGAAGGTTGATGTTCTTCGATTGGCTGTTCAAAATCGAGGACGCCTGTTCCGCCGGTTAATGCTGCATTAAAGGAATTGGCGATTTGCGCGAATTTTTTTTGGTCAATTTGGCTGCTGGCAAACAACACGATAAAAAGCGCCAGCAATAATGTTAATAAATCGGAATACGGAATCAGCCATGATTCGTTAATATGCTCGTCTTGCTTTTTCTTTTTTTTCTTATTCATTTCCTTTTTCTCCCTGATCTATAATTTTATTGCGCTCGGTTCCCGGAAGATAGGAAGCAAGTTTTTGTTCGATCGCCCGCGGTGCTTGTCCTTCTAAAATGGAAAGGACTCCTTCAATCATGACTTGCCGTATTTTTGCTTCTTCTTTTGATTTGCGTCTTAATTTGTTGGCAAATGGATGCCATAACACATATCCCGTGAAAATCCCTAATAACGTTGCGACGAACGCGGCGCTAATCGCTTGGCCGATTTCACTGATGTTGTCCATATTGCTTAATGCAGAAATCAGTCCGAGGACTGCGCCAAGCACTCCAAGCGTTGGCGCGTATGTACCTGCTTGCGAAAAAATGGCGGCGTTCGCTTCATGGCGCTCTTCCATCGCTTCAATTTCTTCTGTCATGACATCGCGAATAAAATCTTGCGTTTGCCCGTCAATTGCCATGCTTAAGCCATTTCGCAAAAATGGATCGTCAATTTCGTCTAATTTTGCCTCCAGCGCAAGCAATCCTTCGCGCCGAGCAATATTCGCCCAATCGACGAACATTGGGATTAATTCTTCGATGGTTGGGATGTTTTGTTCTTTAAAAAGCACGCCGAACAGTTTCGGTACTTTTTTAATTTCGCGAGTAGGAAAAGCGACGGTGACAGAAGCGATAGTTCCAACGATAATAATTAAGATTGCCGCAGGGTTTATCAATACGTTAGGGTTGACACCTTTAAGGTACATGCCGACACCTACAGCGATAATGCCAAGAATAATTCCGATAATTGATGTTTTGTCCAAATGAAATCCCCCCGTCAAATCTTGAACATTATTTCATTATTATTGGTGCTTTATAATTAATTCACATTTATCATATAATTAATAGCAAAGATTGAAAAGAGAAAATGGTATGACTGGAAAATAAAAAAAAGGCTGCCCAATCCGCCATCGCTGTTTTTGGAAAGGACAGCCTTCCTATTGTTTTATATTTTTTTCAATTTAAACGTTCCGACCATCAAAAATGACAATGTGATCATAAGAAAAATAAAAAATTGCGGGGGAAAATAATGGATCGTTAAATAGCTTAATGTTAATAGCACTCCTGCAGCTGTAATGGGAAGTCCCGAAAAATAACCGTTGTTTTCTGTAATGTTAAAGCGGGCAAGGCGAAACGCACCGCAGCCAATATACAAAATCGTAAAAAACGCGCCCGGCGCGCCAAATTCATGCAATAAGCTTTGATATATTAACAGCGCGGGAGCTACTCCAAATGAGATAATGTCGCTCATCGAGTCCAATTGTTTTCCGAGTTCTGACTCAATATTTAGTTTCCGGGCGACAGCCCCATCAAAGCGATCGACGAATGCTGCTAAAAAAATAAGAAGCAAGCTGATATGAAGCTGCTCTTTTAACGTCGTTAAGACAGAAAAACCGCCTAGCGATAAATTTGTCAATGTTAAAATGTTTGCCGTGTTTGCCTTTAATTTTTTTAGCGTGTAATCTAAATAATCCGATAAAAACATTTTTCTCCACACTCCTTTTTCGCTCTGAAAACGAGGAAGGCAAAATCTACTACAATAATTATACTCATTTTATTTATAATATGAAAAGTAGTAAAAAACATGATCGCCATAAACTGGAGGGAATATTTTTGCTAAAGTGGTTGTACCGTCTTATGATTGAACTAACGAATCATTCCCTTTCGTCAAAAATGATTGCCATTTTTACGAAGTCCCGCTTAAGCGCGTTGCTTATTCCATCGTATGCAAAAATTTACGGGATCAATCAAGAGGAAATGGAAAAAAACTTAAAAAATTATAAAACGTTGCAACAGCTATTTATTCGCAAGCTAAAAGAGGGAACAAGGCCGATTGATCCAACGCAAAACAGCGTTATTAGCCCTGTTGATGGGATTATTGAAGACATCGGCGTGATCCGCGAAAACAGCGAAATCGTCGTGAAGGGCAAGACGTATTCGATTGTGGAGATGCTTGGAAGCGCCGAGGAGGCAAAGAAATATTTAAACGGATTATTTGTTATTTTGTATTTAAGCCCAAGCCATTATCATCGCATTCATAGCCCAATATCTGGGGTTGTGCAAAAGCAATGGACGCTTGGAAAAAAATCGTACCCTGTCAACCGCCTTGGTTTAAAATATGGGAAACGACCATTATCGAAAAACTACCGCACGATTACAGAAGTGGTGGCAAACGGAAAGCATATCGCGATTGTGAAAATTGGGGCGATGTTTGTCAATAGCATTGAACTTACCCATGCGAGTAAGCATCTTATTAAAGGACAAGAAATTGCCTACTTTTCTTTTGGCTCCACCGTCGTTTTATTGTTTGAAAAGAACAGCATTGAAATTGATGAACGAATCGTTGCACCGATGGGAGTGAAGGTGGGGGAAAGAATTGGCTATTTAAAATAAAAAAAGCCCTAAGGCCAAATTATGAGGAAAGCTTAATTTTATGTCCTAATGCACGGCGGTGAATTTCTCGTTCGATTAACTCAATGAATTCGGGGCTTAATTTCAACTCTTTTGCTTTGTAATATGATTCGATCAATAATTCATCAGATAGATGCTTCATGCTGAAAACCTCCTTCAGCAATGGAATAGGATTTGCGATCAATACATATAATGGTAAGTTACTTTAACTGTACCATGATTTGTGATATAGAACAACCGTTCTGTTATCCACAACCACTAGTGGATAACATGTGGAAAAAATGTTTATAACATTGTAGAATTATGATTACGCGCCTGTGAATAATGTGGGTAAAATTTATCCACAGTTTTGTAGATAACGGTTTTTGTCGAAAAAAATTTATAATCAAAGTTTGTTTTGAAAGACTGGCGAAAATTATGTATGATGGTTAAAGGCAAGAAAAGGACGCGGAGGCAGTGGGGAAAAGGTAAGGTGATGAATGTGCTTCATTATTTTTTGCCAAGTCAATTTGCGAAACGTGTGCTGGACATTACTCCTAGTTCGCTAAAGGAAAAGGGAATTAAAGGGGTCATTACCGACTTAGATAATACGCTTGTTGAGTGGGATCGTTCAAGCGCCACTCCGGAACTAATCGAGTGGCTGGAGAATATGAAACAAGAGGGCATTAAGGTGATGATCGTATCCAATAATAATAAAAAACGGGTGCAATCTTTTGCCGAACCGCTCGGCATCCCGTTTATTTTTGAAGCGCGAAAGCCGTTAACAAGCGCTTTTCAAAAGGCGTTGTCAATGATGCAATTAAGCAAGGACGAAGTGGTTGTCATCGGTGATCAATTGTTGACAGATGTGTTTGGCGGAAATCGGATGGGCTTAAATACTATTTTGGTTGTTCCGGTGGCGCAGACGGATGGACTTTGGACCCGCCTGAATCGAAAGATGGAACGGAAAATTTTAAATATGATGCGGAAAAAAGGAATGCTTTATTGGGAGGAATGATAGTGGAACAACAAATTCGTTGCATTGGCTGTGGTGCGATTATTCAATCGGAAGATGAAACAAAACCCGGCTATGCGCCAAAAAGCGTTTTAGAAAAAGAAGAAGTGATTTGTCAGCGCTGCTTCCGACTAAAGCACTATAACGAAGTGCAAGATGTGGAACTGACAGATGATGACTTTTTAAAAATTTTGCACAGCATTGGCCAGTCGGAAGCGCTTGTCGTAAAAATCGTCGATATTTTTGACTTCAATGGAAGCTGGCTTCCCGGGTTACATCGGTTTGTCGCGAACAACCCGATTTTGCTCGTTGGCAATAAAGTAGACTTGCTTCCAAAGTCAGTGAAATACCCGAAGCTCATCCATTGGATGAAACAATCGGCAAACGACCTCGGCCTGAAGCCGGTTGACATATGTTTAGTGAGCGCTGTCAAAGGAATCGGAATGGCAAAAGTCATGGAGGCGATCGAAAAGCATCGGCTTGGAAAAAACGTCTATGTCGTTGGTTGCACGAATGTCGGAAAATCTACGTTTATTAATCGCATCATTCAAGAAGCGACGGGGAAAGGAAATGTGATTACGACGTCCTATTTTCCGGGAACGACGCTAGATATTATCGAAATCCCGTTAGATGACGGAGCCGTGCTTTATGATACGCCGGGAATTATTAATCGTCATCAAATGGCGCATTTTGTCGATAAAAAAGATTTAAAAATCATCACGCCGAAGCGGGAAATCCATCCGAAAGTATATCAGCTGAATGAACGGCAGACGTTGTTTTTTGGAGGACTCGCCCGGCTTGATTATATAAAAGGAGGGCGCCGGTCTTTTGTATGTTATTTCTCCAATGAACTGCCGATTCACCGAACGAAGCTGGAAAAGGCGGACTCGTTATACGCAAAGCAGCTTGGCGAACTTCTGTCACCACCAAGCAAACATTATATCGATCAATTTCCGCCATTAGTGGCGCATACGTTCACCATAAAAGAAAGAAAAACAGATATTGTGTTTTCCGGTCTTGGTTGGATAACATGCAATGAGCCGGGGGCGCAAGTCGTTGCGTATGCACCAAAAGGAGTCGACATTTTATTAAGAAAATCGTTAATTTAAATAATACGGGGGAGAGAGAACGGTGGAAAAAGTATATGCCTTATTTGGTTGTCCGGTTCATCATTCGCTATCGCCGCTGATGCATAATGATGCGTTTCAAAATATGAACATTGCCGCTCGCTATCACGCATTTCATGTGGAACCGGAGCATTTAAAGGACGCCATCAGCGGGGTGAGAGCGCTTGGTATTTCAGGGTTAAATGTGACGATTCCTCATAAAACGACGGTAATGCCGTTGCTTGATGACATCGATCCAGCTGCGCGCCGCATTGGAGCTGTCAACACGATCGTGAATGAAAATGGCCGATTGGTCGGCTATAATACAGATGGTCCCGGCTATGTCCGGGCGCTAGAAGAGGAAGTAAACGTCAATATAAAGGAAAAGCGCATTTTAGTGATTGGAGCCGGCGGAGCGGCAAGAGGCATTTATTTCTCTCTTGCCGATAGAGGTGCCAAACAAATCGATATTTGCAACCGAACGGTATCGAAAGCAAAACAGCTTATCGATGAATGCGATGCCGCTGTTTCTTCGGCTGCTTATTCGCTAAATGAAGCGGAAGCGCGTTTAGGAGATTATGATATTCTCATTAATACGACGTCTGTCGGAATGTATCCTCACATGGAGGAAATGCCGATTTCCCTTAAAAATATGAAAGAAGGAACGATCGTGTCCGATATTATTTATAATCCATTCGAAACGAAATGGTTAAAAGAAGCGCGAAAAAGAAACGCGATCGTTCAAAACGGAGTCGGCATGTTTGTATATCAAGGGGCGTTGGCCTTTGAAAAATGGACAGGAATATTTCCAGATGTCCAGCGCATGAAAAAAATAGTGATCGAACAGCTTAGGAGGTAACATATGTTAACAGGAAAACAAAAACGTTTTTTGCGGGCGAAAGCGCATCATTTGAAGCCGATTTTCCAAGTCGGAAAAGGCGGAGTGAGCGAAAATATGATTAAGCAAATTGCCGACGCGCTCGAAGCGCGCGAACTTATTAAAGTAAGCGTGCTGCAAAACTGCGAGGAAGACCGCCATGTCGTTGCCGAGCAGCTTGCGCAGGGCGCGGGTGCGGAACTTGTACAAGTAATTGGGAATACGATTGTATTGTATAAAGAGTCAAAGGAAAACAAGCAAATTATACTGCCGCGCTAAACGGCAAAGTTGCGCATACGCATGGCGGAGGGAAGCATATGAAAAAAATTGGGATTTTTGGAGGGACGTTTGATCCGCCACATTACGGGCATTTATTGATGGCTAATGAAGTGCTGCATGCGTTGCAGTTGTCGGAAATCTGGTTTATGCCGAACCGCATCCCTCCACATAAACAACATGAACAAGTGACAAAAAGCGAAGATCGCTTGCGTATGCTTGAACTAGCGATCGCCGATCATCCGCGGTTTCATATCGAAACGATTGAACTAGAAAGAGAAGGACCGTCGTATACGTATGATACGATGCGTCAGCTGCTTTCGATGCATCCAGATGATGAGTTTTATTTTATTATTGGTGCAGACATGGTGGAATATTTGCCGCACTGGTACAAAATTGCTGAACTTGTTCAGTTAGTGACATTTGTCGGTGTCAAGCGCCCGGGATTTTCCACGAAAACATCTTATCCAATTATCGAAGTGGAAGTGCCGCAGTTTGCGGTATCTTCTTCGATGATTCGCGATCGAGTCAGAAAAGGAGAAACGATTCGGTATTTAGTGCCAGAATGCGTAAGACTTTATATTGAGGAGAAGAGGTTATATGGAGCGACAAGAAGCGTTAACTATCGTTAAAAAGCAATTGACAGAACACCGTTATCAACATACCATTGGCGTCATGGAGACGGCAATCAAGCTTGCCGAGCAGTATGGAGCAGATGTGAAAAAAGCGGAATTGGCAGCGATTTTTCATGACTATGCGAAGTATCGCCCGAAAGAGGAAATGAAACGAATCATTTTGGAGCAAAATATGCCAAACGATTTGCTTTCTTACAATGCCGAACTATGGCATGCTCCAGTCGGCGCTTATTTAGTAAAGACAGAAGTTGGAATTGAGGATGAAGATATATTAAACGCGATTCGTTATCATACGTCAGGGCGCGCAAACATGACATTATTGGAAAAAATTATTTATCTTGCCGACTATATTGAACCTGGGCGTATATTCCCAGGAGTAGACGAAGTTCGCGATCTTGCAAAACACGATCTTAACAAGGCGCTAACGAAAGCATTGCAAAATACGATTCAATTTTTGCTGAAAAAAGACCAACCGATTTATCCGGATACGATTCACACGTATAATTCATTAATTATGGAAGTAAAGGGGGAATCACAATCATGACGGAACAAGAGGCATTGCGTTTGATCGTTCAAGCCGCTGATGATAAAAAGGCGGAAAATATCGTTGTCTTGAACATGAAAGGCATCTCCCTTGTCGCTGATTACTTTGTTATTTGCCATGGCAATTCGGAAAAGCAAGTGCAGGCGATTGCGCGGGAAATAAAAGAAAAAGCCGAGGAGCATCATATTCCTGTGAAGCGGGTCGAAGGATTTCATGAGGCAAAATGGGTGCTAGTCGACTTAGGGGATATCGTTGTTCACGTTTTTGATAAAGACGAGCGCAGTTATTATAATTTAGAACGTTTATGGGGAGATGCTCCGCTTGAAGATGTAGCGAGCGTGTTGCAGCAGTGACGTACGAGTCGTTTGCATATTGGTACGATGCGTTAATGAATGAAGCGCCGTATGATCAATGGCAGTCGTTTGTGCAAAAGAAGCTTAAAAAATATGGGCGCAAAGAGGCGAAACGCATTCTTGATGTTGGGTGCGGCACAGGAGAATTGGCTATTCGGCTTGCAAAAGAAGGATTTTTGGTCACAGGCATCGATTTGTCGGAAAATATGCTCGCTATTGCACAAGCGAAAGCGGAAGCGCAGCATGTCGCGATTGAATTTTTTCAGCAAAATATGGTCGAACTCGAAGGATTTTCATCGTTTGATTGTGCGACGATTTTTTGCGATTCCCTCAACTATTTATTAGAAGAAAGCGAAGTTCGGCAAACGTTTTCGCGCATCTATAAACTGTTAAAAGAAGACGGGCTGTTGTTGTTTGACGTTCATTCAACATATAAAATAGACCATGTTTTTCAAGGTGCGGTATTTGCAAGCAATGACGAAGAAATTAGCTATATTTGGTCTTGCTACCCGCTTTCATTGCCGCATGGCGTTGAGCATGAGTTAACGTTTTTTGTCCGTGGCAATGACGGAAAATATGAGCGGTACGACGAACTGCATCGGCAGCGCACGTATGAAGTTGCTCAATATAAACAATGGCTGATGGAAGCGGGATTTGCCGTGTTGGAAATAACCGCGGATTTTACCGATGAAGCGCCAAATGAAACGTCTGAGCGCATCTTTTTTGTCGCGAAAAAATGAGTAGAAATATTGAAGCAGTATCTTCTTTCGTTTAGAAAACGTTATGCTTTTCTGCCAAAGCCGAAGTGCTTTGGCAGAAAAGCCGTTCTTGTCTTTTATCAACGTTTCTTAAATTTAAGAAATTCAGATAGCTTTTTCTATTGTTTAGCAGGATTTTTTCTTTTTTTCGCGAATTTAACTATTAAATTGCTTTTTTACTTTTTCGATGTCTTCTTTGAATTTCTCGTGTGTCTTGGCGAATACTTGTTCAAATACCCCTTCCATTTCCTTTTCAAGCACTGCAATTCCTTCCCCGGTAATACCGCCTTTCACACAAACTTTTTCTTGCAATGTTGGAAGTGTGTAAAGATTGCTTTTCAATAATTCCCCCAATCCGATAATCATGTCATTGGTCAACGCCGTTGCTTGCTCTTTCGTGATCGTCGTTTTTCTCACGGCAGCCTCTATAAACCGCTGAAGCAAATAGCTAAAAAAAGCGGGACCGCAGCTTGCGATGTCTGAAGCGATTCGCGTAATTTCATTATCAATATAAGACGGAACAGAAATGTGACGAAACAGCTTTTCTATATAGGTTTGATAGTAGAGGGAACAGCGCTGCCCAAATGTGATTAGTGTGCTTCCAGAAAGCGCACGGTTTGTAACGCTTGGGATAACGCGCGCTACGTGGCAAGGAACGGTCGCTTCCAGCTGTTGCACACTAATCGGACTTGTAATCGATATGAGACAATGTTCCTTTGTCCAAAAAGAAGACAATTGCTGCAAAAGGGGGTGAATATCTAACGGTTTGACACATAAAAACACGATGATTGCTTTCTGAACCACTTCCTCTGCGCTAGAAGCAACGTAGACGTTTGGGTGGTGGCGCTGGATGTCTAGCGCTTTTTCCAACGTGCGATTAGTGATAATAAGCTGATCTTCTTTGATGGCTCCAGATTCAAGAAACGCTTCAATTAAAATCCTTCCCATATTTCCCGTCCCGATCATTCCGATTTTCATGCTTTTCTCCCCCCTCCCTCACATAGGACCGATAGTTTCTTCAACGATATGTATGAATGTTTTATTTATTTTATGACTAATTTGAAAGGATGATGAATATGTGGGAAGCGATCAAAAAGTATGATAAACGGTGGTACATCTTCTTTTTGGCGGCGTTAATCGTTGCGGTCGCGATTTTGTTTCGCAACAATGAAATGAACGAAAAAGAGCAAGGTTCCATGCTAACGGCGGAACGAATCGCGCAGGGAGCAGCGGAAAAAAAGGAAGAAAAAGCGCAATCGAAAACAATTGTTGTCGATATAAAGGGAGCGGTCGTCCGGCCGGGAGTATACGAAATAAAAGATACGGCACGCGTCAACGATGTGGTGGCGATGGCGGGCGGGTTCACGAAAGAAGCGGATCAAACAAAGGTCAACTTGGCGGCAAAAGTACATGATGAGATGATGATTTATGTACCGACGCGTGGGGAAACGAACGTTTCTTCCACCAATCCTCCGCTTATTCCTTCAAGCGATTCGAAAAAAGTTCACATTAATACAGCATCGGAAGAAGAAATATTGCAGCTTTCAGGGATTGGACCGTCTAAAGCGGCGGCGATTATTGCTTATCGCGAAGAACACGGTCCATTCGAAAAGGTGGAGGATTTGTTAAATGTTACAGGTATTGGTGAAAAAACGCTGGAAAAAATAAGAGAACAAATTGTTGTACCGTAATATCGTTGACGCTTTGCCGGCTGCGCCATTACACTAGAAATATGCGCACGTAAAAACAAGTTTGCATAGGACAAGCGGGGGAGAAAACATGGAACGAATTACATGGGATCAATATTTTATGGCGCAAAGCCATTTGCTGGCATTGCGCAGCACCTGTACGCGATTGGCGGTTGGCGCCACCATCGTTCGTGACAAACGAATTATTGCCGGAGGATACAACGGTTCCATCGCCGGCGGGGCGCATTGCATCGACGAAGGATGTTATGTCATTGACGGTCATTGTGTTCGCACGATCCACGCGGAGATGAATGCGATTCTTCAATGCGCGAAATTCGGTGTACCAACGGAAGGAGCGGAGATGTATGTAACCCATTTTCCGTGTTTGCATTGCTGCAAAGCGATTATCCAAAGCGGGATTCGCGCTGTATATTACGCACAAGATTATAAAAACGATCCGTATGCGCTCGAACTTTTTCAACAAGCGAACGTTCGCGTAGAACATGTGCCGTTTAATAAAGAAGTTTTGTCGCTTCTCCAGCGTTAAACGGGATCAAGTCCGCGAAATGGTGTAAAAACAAAACGGTAAAAAGCGATTTTATTTTTCCGTAATCCAAGTCTACTGTACTGGCAATGGAATTTTACACAATAATTTGGACTTGACCATAAACCGGCACTTCATGAGAAAGGGGCGTAACAATGCGTGGAAATATCGTGTATATGGCGATTGCCGCCATTGCAGGGATAGCAGCTGGCTACGCATGGTCAAGCGTTTCTTTATTGTTTATCGTGCTTTACGCCATTTTCCTTTTTGCGCGAAAAAGGCGCCTCTTTCTTTTTTCGATAATGACAATCTGCGTTTTTTATATGTACATCGCTTATATAGACAGCCATAACGAAACGCAATTGTCTAGCCGCATGACTTTATTTTCCATCCGTTTTGTCGCTCCTGTTGCGATGGATGGAGATCAGCTAAAAGCGATGGTAGAAGTGAGGAAAAAAGAAAAGCTGCAGCTTATTTACTATGTGAAATCGGCGCAGGAAAAACAGCAGCTTTCTTCGCTTTTAGCTCCTGGAACGGTATGTACTGTGAAAGGAACGCTTGAGCGTCCAGCGTTGCCGCGAAATCCTAACGCTTTCGATTATCGCCGTTATTTGCGATTTCGCCATATTCATTGGATTCTTCAACCTCAATCGATTTCCCCGCAACATTGCCGCCGTATGTCCCCGACGTTGTATGAATGGCTGCTTTTGCTCCGCGAAAAAGGACTTCATGTGATTGAAACGCATTTTCCAGCGGAAACGGTTGGAATTGTTCAAGCACTTTTATATGGCGAGAGAACGGA
>JGI1652J44930_10000566_pt1 | contig 14395 bp, 13 predicted proteins | sample NewIslsDNAsample_FD_44930 | JGI IMG/M metagenome (IMG submission 44930)
AATGATTTCTTCTCTCGTCATAAACCCGGGCAATGTCGTTATAAGCGGACGATCTGATTTCATTTCTTCCGGATCATCGGCTTGCACCCAATAGCTGAGCATCACGGCCAAGTCAGAAAGCGGATCTCCAACCGTCGTCATTTCCCAATCGAACACTCCGATCAAATGTTGAAACGAAAAATCAAACATAACATTATTCAATTTGTAATCGTAATGAATGATCGCCGGCGCTGGAGACTTCGGGATCCGGCTTGCCAGCCATTTCGTCAGTTCATCGACACCCTTGATATCCTCCGTTTTTGAACGTTCATAACGTTCGATCCAGCCTTTTACCTGTCTTTCAATAAATCCTTCAGGTTTCACCATATCTTTTAACTCTGTTTTCCGGTAATCGATTGAGTGCAAGTGAACAAGCGTATCGACCATTTTTTCAGAAATGTGCCGCGCCAACGCTTCCGTCGGCTCTACTCCTTTCGGAAACTCCATATCGATAACATAACCATGTTTTCGTTCCATCAGCAAAAAAGGGCTTCCGATAATCTCTAGATTATCCGTATACAAGTAAGGTTTTGGAGCGGCAGGAAAAAATGGATGAATCGCTTTTAAAATCCTATATTCTCTGCCCATATCATGAGCTTTGGGAGCAACTGGACCGAGCGGCGGTCTTCGTAAAACCGCTTCCCAATCTCCTTTTCTAATTTGGTATGTTAAATTGGAAGCACCTGCTGGAAACTGCTTGACTTCCAACGGCGCATCTTTATCCAAATCTTCAATGTTTTGAACTAAAAATTGATCAAGGCGTTCTAAATTCAGCTCTTCACCTTTCCGAACCGCAATCGTATCTTGATATTCTTTCGACACGTTCTCCCCTCCTATTTCATTTGTTCAGCAAGCCATTGGCGCATATCTTCCGTCAATGGTTCGCTTTTTTGTTTTTCGGGATTAAAATGGACGACAACCGACTGGCCTTTCGCGATTAGCTGCCCGCTTTCTTTATCTTGAATTTCGTGAACGAGTGTAAAACTTGTATTGCCGATATCTACTACACTAGTATGGATAATCAAGCGCTGATCGAAGTATGCCTGTTGAATAAAGTCACATTTTAAGGAAACAACAACGAAAGATTTCTTGTTTGCCAAAAGCATATCTCTTAAAAATTCCGTCCGCGCTTCTTCCAAATAAACAAAGTAACTTGCGTTATTGACATGCCCTAACATGTCCGTTTCAGAAAAACGGACTTTAATTTCAATAGTACTGCTCAAGACTGATTCCTCCGTTCATCTGCTCTGTTGTTTATTTCAGTTTGATTCCGTTCAATATCATATCTGCAAAAATATGTGCTACTTCGACATCTGTCAGTTCACCTTTCGGATTAAACCAATTGTAGCTCCAGTTGCACACACCTAAAATGCCGAAAGTCACGATATCCGGTCTTAAATCCGGTCTTAACTCTCCTTTTTCAATGCCTTCTTCCACAATTTTTTGCAAATTTAAATAAAATTCTTTGCGTTTTTTCAAAATATATTCCAAGTGCTTTTCATTCAAGTTATTGATCTCCCGGAAAAAAATTTTGGCATTGGCGCCTTCTTTGTCAATGAGCTTGATGAGCATCGTCATCACTTCTTTGATTTTGGTTTTCGAATCAAATTCCGGGTTTTCCATAATCGCTTTTTGTTTATTAAGCACTTCGTTAATGTAGCGCAAATGAATTTCCATTAACAGTTCTTCTTTGCTCGTAAAATAGTAATAGAATGTTCCTTTCGTTACACCAAGCGCTTCGACGATATCTTGTATGGACGTCTGCGTAAACCCTTTATCATGAAAAAGCTCGCTTCCTTTTTGAATGATCCGTTCTTTCACCTCAAGCTACCCCTATCTACCGAATAATCTTTCATTATCAACAACTTTCATTTTACCATAAATTCTCACAGCCTTATCAAACTCCCTTTTTTCGCAAATGATTGCAAAAAGGGAGAGCTTGATCTCTCCCAGCTTTCACAATTATTTAACAAAAATAAGATAAGCAAGCCGAAACGCTGGCAAAATCGGGGAATTATCTGTCAATTTACGTTGCAGTTTGGCCGCCGTCGACAACAATTGTCTGACCGACAACGTAATCGGACGCTTTTGAAGCTAAAAACAACGCCAATCCTTTCAAATCCGCATCAGTGCCTAACCGGCGAGATGGATTTCTTTCAATGAAAAACTCCCCATACTTTTCTAGCAAACCTCGCGACATTTTCGTTGGAAACCATCCTGGAGCTATCGCATTCACTTGAATGTTATACTTGGCTAACTTCACGCCCAAATCGCGTGTAAACGAAATGACAGCGCCTTTGCTGGCATTATAGCCGACCGTATCCATCACACCTTCTTCTCCGCCAATCAAGCCAGCCACAGATGCAATATTGATGATTTTGCCTTGTTTCCGTTCGATCATGTGTCCTGCAACTGCCTGCGAAAACAGAAATGTGCCTGTAACGTTTACATTCATCACTTTTTGAAATTTATCCAACGGCATTTCGAGAAATGGCGCTCCCCAAGTTGCTCCGCTATTGTTGACTAAAATGTCGATTTGTCCAAACTCTTTTAATGTTTCAGCAACGACGTTTTTGATATCATCAGGATTGGTCACATCGCACTTCAATGCTAAAGAACCGACGCCAAGTGTGCGCAATCTTTCACTGACCGCTTCACACGCTTCGACTTTCCGCGAACAAACCACGACGTTTGCACCCGCTTCAGCATAAGTTTCAGCAATCACTTCACCAAGTCCTCGGCCGCCTCCAGTGACAATCGCCGTTTTTCCCTTCAAATCAAATAATTCCTGAACTTTCATCCGATATCTCCTCCATTCATTTTATTCACTCGATACAGGATGTTCTTTCAATTCTTGTTTTGCAATCGCATAGCGGTGCACTTCATCCGGACCGTCTGCGATGCGAAGCGTTCTTATTTGTGCATACATCTCAGCAAGCGGCGTATCGCCGCTCACTCCCGCTCCGCCAAACGCCTGAATCGCCCGATCGATTACTTTCAGCGCCACATTTGGCGCAACGACCTTAATCATCGCAATTTCTTTTTTCGCTGCTTTATTTCCGACGGTATCCATCATGTATGCCGCTTTTAACGTTAACAGTCGCGCCTGTTCAATTTCGATGCGGGAATCAGCGATCCATTCACGGATCACTCCCTGTTCTGAAAGAAGCTTGCCGAACGCTTTTCGTTTTTGAACGCGTTCGATCATGAGTTCAAGCGCCCGTTCCGCTGCTCCAATCGCCCGCATGCAATGATGTATTCTTCCCGGACCCAATCTACCTTGCGCGATTTCAAACCCGCGCCCTTCTCCTAAAATGATGTTTTCCGCTGGCACGCGTACATTTTTAAATTCAACTTCCGCATGACCATGCGGAGCATGATCGTATCCAAACACGGTCAAATGGCGTTTGATTGTTATCCCTTCTGTATCCAGCGGAACAATAATCATCGATTGCTGCTTGTGTTTCGGTGCATCCGGATTCGTTTTTCCCATCACGATTCCCACTTTGCAACGCGGATCCATCGCACCAGATGACCACCATTTCCGTCCATTAAGGACATATTCATCACCGTCGCGAGTCATGCTCATTTGAATATTCGTCGCATCCGATGACGCCACATCCGGTTCCGTCATAAAAAAAGCGGAGCGAATTTTGCCTTCCAACAACGGTTTCAGCCATTTCTCTTTCTGCTTTTTTGTGCCGTAGCGGACCAAAACCTCCATATTCCCCGTATCCGGTGCATTGCAATTGAACACCTCAGGACCGATCGGCGAACGCCCCATGATTTCTGCCAATGGAGCATATTCTAAATTTGTTAATCCCGCTCCATATTCACTATCAGGCAAAAATAAATTCCATAATCCCCGTTCTTTTGCTTTTTCTTTCAGTTCTTCCATGATCGGCGGAACAGTCCAACGGTTTTCCGCAGCTTCCAACTGCTCAAAATACGTTTTTTCATTCGGATAAACGTATTCTTCCATGAACGCTGTTATTTCTTGTTGCAATTGTTTGACCTTGTCCGAGAACTCGAAATTCATGCAGCAACTCTCCTCACTCATTTTATTGACTAACCAGTTGGTATGTTGAGGATAAAAAGAACTATTTTATTTGATTTCAGTTTAATATTTTTATTATAAAATTTCAAGAAAAAAATCACGCTTCTTCAGCTTGAACTAAAGCAACGCTTCTGCTGCTTCCGAGTCTCGTCGCACCCGCTTGAATAAGTTTCTTGGCAAAACCGGCATTGCGGATGCCCCCAGAAGCTTTGATGCCGAGACGTCCACCTGCTACAGATTTTATCAGTTCGATTTGTTCCAATTTTACTCCATCCGCCAAAAAACCGGTCGATGTTTTGATAAAATCAGCTTGAGCGCGTTCTACCAGCAAACAGGCTTGTTTTATCTCATCATCTGAAAGCAGGCCGGTTTCGATAATGACTTTTACAACTGCTTGCCGAGATGCTGCTTCTTTGACTATACTTTCAATTTCACGCTGCACGTATTCTTTATTTCCTGATTTAAAAGCACCGATATTCATAACCATATCGATTTCATCGGCACCGTTTTCAAGAGCATTTTTTGTTTCAAACACTTTTGTTTCCAGCGTCGCCGCTCCTAACGGAAAGCCGATGACTGTGCAAACTTTTACATCGCTTCCCCTAAGCATTTGTTTTGCCGTTTTTACCCACATTGGATTGACGCAGACGGAATAAAATTGGTACGTTTTTGCTTCTTCACACAACGTTTTGATATGTTCAAAAGTTGCATCAGGTTTTAGCAGGGTATGATCAATATATTTTGCAAGATTCATAACGATTCTCCTTTTTCATTTGATAAAAAAACTCGTCAAATAATTGACGAGTTTTGTTGTTATTATAAAGACACGGAAAGAGCATCATCGATAACCCGGACAAATTGCGCTTCATTGTAAGGATATCCAGCTTTTGTAATTTTCACTTTAACAACTTTTCCGATCATTTCTTCGGTTGCTGGCACTTTCACTCTTAAATAGTTGTCGGAATAGCCGACAAAAAGGCCGGAATTCGGATCTTCTTTATAGCGTTCTTCTGGAATGATTTCCAATACTTCGCCTTCAAATTGAGATGCGTATTCTTTTGCTAATTGATCTGACAGTGCAATTAAGCGGCGGACTCTTTCATGTTTGATGTCTTCAGGAACTTGATCTTTCATTTTTGCCGCCGGAGTTCCCGTGCGTTTTGAATATGGAAACACGTGCAACTCTGAAAATCTTTGTTCTTTTACGAAATTGTACGTTTCCATAAATTCTTCTTCCGTCTCACCAGGAAAACCGACAATCACATCAGTTGTAACGGCAAGCCCCGGCAATGCTTCACGCAATTTTTTCAACTTTTCTGCATACATCTCGACAGTATATTTCCGGCGCATTCTTTTTAAAACCGTATTCGAACCGGATTGTAGAGGAATGTGCAAATGCCGGACTAAAATATTGGAATGATTCAAAACATCGATCACTTCATCCGTCACCTGGCTTGCTTCGATCGATGAAATTCGCAATCGATAGAGCCCTTTCACTTTTTCTTCGATATCGCGCAATAGCTGTGCAAAATTGTAATCTTTCATATCTTCTCCGTATCCCGCTGTATGAATGCCCGTTAACACGATTTCTTTATATCCGGCATCGACAAGCTGCTGGGCTTGTTTAATGACCGATTCCGGCGCCCGAGAACGCAAAAAACCGCGCGCCCAAGGGATGATGCAAAATGTGCAGAAATTGTTGCAGCCTTCTTGAATTTTTAACGAAGCGCGTGTCCGATCGGTAAACGCAGGCACATCCATTTCTTCAAAAACCCGCGTTTTCATAATGTTTCTGACCGCATTGATCGGTTCGCGCTTGCGCCGAAATTCTTCCACATAATCGATAAGCTTTGTCCGATCCTGTGTACCGACAACGATGTCGACTCCAGGAATTTCAAGAACCTCTGCCGGAGACGTTTGCGCATAGCACCCCGTGACACAAATGATCGCATCTGGATTTTTGCGAACGGCGCGGCGAATGATCTGCCGGCTTTTTTTATCGCCTGTATTCGTAACGGTGCAAGTATTGATTAAATATACATCAGCGTGCTGCTCAAAATCAACGCGTTCATAGCCATGTTTTTTAAACAGCTGCCAAATCGCTTCTGTTTCATAGTGGTTGACTTTGCAGCCGAGCGTGTAAAATGCAACAGTTGACATTCCATTCACCTCATTAATTCGGTTTCATACGAAAGGACCGATAAAAAATATAACGCAGCCGTTTCCGTGCGCAATATACGCGGTCCTAAACTGCAAACATGAAAATCATGCCGTTTCAGCATCTCAATTTCTTCTTCGGTAAATCCGCCTTCCGGACCGACTGCAAACAAAATCGTGCGGCCTTTTTCCAGGCGGTGCAGCAGTTTCGGCAAAGTATGTCTTTGGGTATCATCTGCCGCTTCATATGCAACAATTTTTATATCAAAATTTTTGCTTTCTGAGCATAGCACATCAAACGATACCGGAGTGGAAACGGTTGGAACTGATTGACGGTGGGACTGTTCGGCTGCTTCTTTCGCAATTTTGGAAAGCCGCTCCGCTTTTTTCTCCGCTTTTTCAGGCGTCCATTTTACGATTGAACGGGACGAGTAAAAAGGGAGAAAACGTGCTGCGCCGAGTTCCGTTCCTTTTTGTACGATCAGTTCCAATTTGTCGCCTTTGGGCATTCCTTGTGCAATTGTAACATGATTCGGCAATTCTGAACACTCATTCAGCCATTCAAGAACTGAAGCTGTAACCAATTTATCCGTAACCGCCTCAATTTTACATAGCGCCGAACGCATGTTGCTTGCGCAAATGATTTTATCGCCAACGCTCATTCGCATAACCCGTGTGATGTGGCGGGCTTCGTCGCCATCCAAGTAAACGTGCTGATCTCGAAATTGTTCGGTTTTGATAAAATATCGCTGCAAAATTAATTTTCCTCCTCACGGCAAGCCACGATCGCAACCCAGTCGTTTTCTAGCAGCACTTCTTTCACAGCCAGACCTTCAGATTCGATTTTTTCTTTTACAGATTCCAGTTGATTTTTTATGATTCCAGAAGCGATGAATGTACCGCCTTTTTTCAGCGCTTTCGGAACATCTTTCATTAATTCAATGATGAGCGACGCTAGTAAATTGGCAACAATAATATCCGCTTGTATATCGACACCGTTAAGCAAATCGTTCTCGCTTATGCTGACAATCGACTGAACGCCATTTAATTCTATATTTGTTTTTGCGCTTTTAATCGCAACCGGGTCGAGATCATATCCGTACACTTTCCTTGCCCCAAGCAAAGCGGAAGCAATGCTTAATATGCCCGTGCCCGTTCCAACGTCAATAACGGAATCTCCTGGCTTTACATATTTTTCTAACGCTTGCAAACACAGATTCGTCGTTTCGTGCGTGCCCGTTCCAAACGCCATGCCTGGGTCAAGCGTTATGACGATTTCATCATCCCGTTTTTTTGCATATTGCTCCCATGACGGTGTAATCGTCATTTTGTCTGTAACTTGAATTGGCTTATAATACTGTTTCCATGCTGTCGACCAGTCTTCTTCGTGAATTTGATTGATGATAATCTTTTTTTCTCCAAAATCGATTTCTTCATCATCTAGCTTTTCAACCGCTTCACGAATTTCCGAAAGTTTCTGTTCCCAATGCTCATCATCCGGAAAATATCCTTTGACGTAAACACCGGATTCAGGATAATCTTCCGGATTGAGTTCATACACTTCGCCGAGCGATGTATCCCAAACATGAACCAAATCATGCGGATCTTCAATGACAACTCCGTTTGAACCCGCTTCGTGCAATAGATTTGAAACGATTTCCATAGCTTCCTGTGTGGTATGAATGCAAACTTCAATCCAATCCAACCCGCTCAATCCTTCCACCAAACGTTACTCGCCTTTAAATACTTTTTTCATTCTCGAAAACAAATTTTCGTGTTGCTCATCTAAACGTTCGCCGCTGATTTCAGCAAATTCGCGCAGCAATTGTTTTTGTCGTTCTGTTAAATTGCGCGGCGTCACCACTCTTACCTTAACGTGCTGATCTCCCTGTCCGTACCCTCTCACGTTTTTGATGCCTTTTTCACGCAAACGAAATCTTGTCCCCGTTTGCGTTCCAGCTGGTATTTTCAATTTTACATTACCGTATAAAGTCGGAACTTCAATTTCATCACCTAAAGCCGCTTGGGCAAATGTCAGCGGCACTTCGCAATAAATGTCATCCCCGTGGCGTTCGAAAAATTCATGCGGCTGCACGGTAAACACCACGTACAAATCACCTGGCGGCCCGCCGTTAATTCCCGGCTCNCCTTGACCGGCTAAACGAATTTGCTGGCCGTCATCGATTCCAGCGGGTACTTTGACATGGATTTTTTTCTGTTTTTTCACTTTTCCCGTTCCTCGGCAGGTACGGCATTTTTCTTTAATGATTTTACCAGTACCTTGACAATAATGACAAACTCTGCGGTTGACTATGCGGCCGAACAAAGTCGTCTGTTCAACGCTGATTTGACCAGAACCTCCACAGTGAGAACACGTTTCCGGATGCGTTCCCGGCTTTGCACCGCTTCCACCGCAAGTCGAACACGTTTCTTCTTTCGGAATATAAATTTCTTTTTCGGTTCCGAAAGCAGCTTCTTCAAACGTAATCGTCATCGAATATTGCAAATCATCCCCCTGACGAGGTGCATTTGGATTTCGGCGTCCGCCTCCAAAAAACATATCAAAAATATCGCTAAATCCTCCGAAATCCGCTCCAGCACCTCCGCCAAATCCTTGGTTCGGATCGGCATGGCCAAAACGATCGTATTGAGCTCTTTTGTCCGGATCACTTAACGTTTCGTAAGCTTCTTTTACTTCTTTAAACTTTTCTTCTGCATCAGGGTCTTTATTGACGTCTGGATGATATTTGCGCGCCAGCTTGCGATAGGCTTTTTTTATTTCTTCGGTCGTCGCATTTCGATCGACGCCGAGAACTTCATAGTAGTCTCTTTTGCTCATCGTTTCCCACTCCCAACACGTGTATCAAAATCTGCGTCTTTATTGTAAGATGGCAAAAAAGTCAAAGCCAAGAATGCTTGACTTTGACTTTTTCCTTGCATTATGACTTAACAAGCATACCAATTTTTACTTATTGTCATCATCGACTTCTTTAAATTCGGCATCGACGACGTTGTCGTCATTTTTTCCTTTGTTTTCATTTTGATTTTGTGCTTGCGCTTGTTGCGATGCTTGCTGATAAAGTTTTACAGACAGCTGCTGAACGATTTCAGAAAGCTCATCTTTTGCTTTTCGAATTTCGTCGACATTGTTGCCTTTCAAGGCATTTTGCAATTTTTCTTTCGCTTCGTTCGCTTTATTTACTTCCGATTGGTCGACTTTTCCTTCTAAATCTTTCAAAGTTTTTTCCACTGTAAAGATTAAGTGATCCGCTTCATTGCGGAGTTCTGCTTCTTCTTTCCGTTTCTTGTCAGCTTCCGCATTTTCTTCTGCTTCGCGAATCATGCGCTGGATTTCTTCTTCAGAAAGTCCGGATGAAGATTTAATCGTTATCGATTGTTCTTTATTCGTTCCTAAATCTTTCGCACGAACGTTTACGATTCCGTTTGCATCGATGTTAAATGTAACTTCGATTTGCGGCACGCCGCGTGGTGCTGGCGGGATATCCGTAAGCTGAAAACGTCCGAGCGTTTTGTTGTCTGCCGCCATTGGACGTTCACCCTGTAAAACGTGAATATCCACCGCAGTTTGGTTGTCAGCTGCCGTCGTGAAAATTTGCGAATGGCTTGTTGGAATCGTTGTATTCCGTTCGATTAATTTTGTAAACACTCCGCCCATCGTTTCAATACCGAGTGACAGCGGTGTTACGTCAAGCAAGACGACGTCTTTAACATCACCTGCAAGTACACCTGCTTGAATCGCTGCACCTAACGCAACAACTTCGTCTGGATTTACGCCTTTTGACGGCTCTTTGCCGATTTCTCGTTTAATCGCTTCTTGAACAGCAGGAATTCGCGTTGAACCGCCAACCAGAATAACTTTGTCAATATCACTAGGTGTTAAACCGGCATCTTTTAATGCCTGGCGGGTAGGTCCCAACGTTCTTTCAACGAGATGACGTGACAATTCTTCAAATTTTGCCCGTGTTAAAGTAACTTCCAAATGTTTTGGTCCGCTGGCATCTGCTGTGATAAATGGAAGCGAAATTTGCGTTTGCATAACTCCCGAAAGTTCTTTTTTCGCTTTTTCAGCAGCATCTTTCAAACGTTGAAGCGCCATTTTATCTTGCGATAAATCGATGCCATTTTCTTTTTTAAACTCGTCAATTAAGTAATCGATAATTACTTGGTCAAAGTCATCTCCACCAAGATGGTTGTCACCCGATGTTGCTTTTACTTCAAAAATGCCATCGCCTAACTCAAGGATGGATACGTCAAATGTTCCTCCTCCAAGGTCAAAAACAAGAATCGTCTGATCATCTTCTTTGTCAAGTCCGTACGCAAGAGCTGCTGCCGTAGGCTCGTTTATGATTCTTTCAACTTCAAGGCCAGCAATTCTTCCAGCATCTTTCGTTGCTTGACGCTGTGCATCGTTAAAATATGCTGGTACGGTAATTACGGCACGAGTAACTTTTTCTCCTAGATAATCTTCTGCATATGATTTTAATTTTTGCAAAATGATCGCGGAAATTTCTTGCGGTGTATAGGCTTTCCCCTCAATTTCAACTTTATAATCCGTACCCATATGCCGTTTGATCGACTGGATCGTATTCGGATTGGTTATCGCTTGGCGTTTTGCCACTTCTCCAACTAAACGCTCTCCGTCTTTAAACGCAACAACAGACGGAGTTGTGCGTCCACCTTCAGGGTTTGGGATAACGACGGGTTCTCCACCTTCCATAACGGCAACACAAGAGTTTGTTGTTCCTAAATCGATTCCAATAATTTTGCTCATGACTCATGCCTCCCATTATTTACAAGAATATCTATTGTCCAACGATGAAAAGATTTTTATTCACTAACTTTAACCATAGCAGGTCGAATTATTCGATCTTTTAATCGATATCCTTTTTGTAACACTTCAATAACGATGCCCGATTCATGCTCTTCTGATTTTTCTTGTGCAACAGCTTGATGCTTATGCGGGTCAAACGGTTCGCCAAGCGCTTCGACTTCTTCGACGCCTTCCTGCATTAGCGCTTCTTTAAACTGGCGGTACACCATTTCAACCCCTTTTAAGATCGCTTCCGATTCTTCATTTGACGTTTTTACAACTAACGCTCTTTCAAAATTATCTAAAACAGGAAGAAGCAATTCAGCCAATGTTTGTGAACGATATTTTGCCGCAACTTCCTTTTCCATTTTCGTTCGTTTTCGGTAATTATCAAAATCGGCTTGTACTCTTAAATAGCGGGCTTTTAACTCTTCTAGCTCTTGTTCCAGTTTTGCTATTGTTTCTTCTTGACTGTTTGCTTGTTCGTCGCTTTCATTTTCAGCAGCGTTTTCATCTGCATCTGTTTCTTCCTGTGACGGTTCCTCTTCTTGATTACCGTCATTATCGCTGCCTTTTCCTTCGACTGGCTGTTCTTCCTGCTCGTTTTCTTCTGGATTTGCTTCCTGTTCTTTCAGCTTTTCTTCATTTAGCTTGTTCTCATCCACAACCGCCACTCCCTATCTGATGTTTAAGCAAACAATGAAATAGATGGAGAAAAACTCCATCAAACATTACCACTATACCCGAAATTAAAATTGCTGATACTGTTTGGTTAGTAGATTCGATAAATTTTTGGAAAGAATATCTATTAAACCGATAACGCGTTTATATTCCATACGTGTCGGGCCAACGATCGCAATCGTTCCCATATACTGTCCTCCGATGGAATAGGAAGCCGTAATTAAACTGCAGTCTTCCATCGCTTGAATGTCAATTTCTTTTCCGATTTTTACTTCCACACCGTCTGATTCATGGCGAATTAACTGATAAATCAATTCTTCTTTTTCAATCGTTTCCAGCAATACTCTCACTTTTTCAATATCGCGAAATTCTGGCTGTGATAAGATATTCGTTTTTCCACCATAATATACTTTATCTTTTTTGCGATTGGAAGTAAAAAGCGTTAGCAACATCGCCATCGCTTTTTCATAATTGCGAAGGTAGCGTTTGAAAAGAAAATCGATTTCTTGATTGACTTTATTTTGCAAGTCCCATAAAGGGACACCTTGCAAACGCTCGTTTAGAATATTGATCATTTTTTCAATTTCGGAAATATCAAGTCCTTCCGGAATCGATACCGTTTTGTTTTCAACTTGACCGGTATCCGTAACAATGATTGCCACAGCCGTTTTTTCCGAAATCGGAACAATCTGCAAATGTTTTAACCTTGCAAACTGCAATTCTGTGCTTAACACGATCGACGTATAATTTGTTAATTCCGACAAAATAACCGCTGAGCTTTCGATGATATGTTCAATTTCATAAAACTTTTGTGTAAACAGCGCTTTTAATTGTTCAATTTCTTCGTCGCTTAATGTAATCGGTGTTAACAAATGATCGACGTAATAACGATAGCCTTTTTCCGATGGAATTCTTCCAGATGAACTGTGGGTTTTTTCAATATACCCCATTTCTTCCAAATCAGCTAAATCATTTCTAATCGTCGCCGGACTGAAATTGATAGCCCCTCTTTTTGAAATCGTCCGTGAACCGACAGGTTCTGCGTTCATGATATAGTCATCTATCAAAATGCGAAGAATCTGAATTTGTCTATCCGTTAACATGAAGAATCACCTCTGTTAGCACTCACAACAAACGAGTGCTAATTCTTACTTTAAATTACCAAATAAACCGTATTCTTGTCAATCGACACTCTTATTGCAGAAACGCTTGAAACACTTCATTGCCAAGAAAAACTCCTTGATCGGTTAAACGGATCCGATCACCTTTTCTTTCAAGCAAACCTTTGCTGATTAAATCTTCGATAACTTCCCCGTAAATCTCATCCATTCGTTTATTGAATTTTTGTTCAAACTTTGAAATGGACACCCCGTCCCGTTTTCTTAACCCTAAAAACAGTTCTTCTTCCATTTGTTCTCGTTCGGATAAGTGAATTTCTTCCATGTACGGAAAACCCGTTTCCTGAATCCGCTTCATGTAATGCTTAAGCGGTCCAGCATTTCTGCGGCGGATGCCGCTGACATAGCTATGTGCACCTGCCCCGATTCCATAGTATTCATCATTGTTCCAGTACGTTAGGTTATGTTTGCTTTCTTTACCCGGTTTTGCAAAATTACTAATTTCATAGTGAATGAAATGATGGTTTGTTAAACGATCGATAAGCAGTCGGAACATTTCCGCTTCGACATCTTCTGAAGGCAGCTTGAGCAAACCTTTTTTCATTTCATTGTAAAAAATCGTTTTTGGCTCCACTTGCAAGCTATATGCGGAAATATGTTCGACATTCAGTTCAATCGCTTTTTGGAGCGATTCTTCAAACATGTTAACGGTCTGAGATGGCAATCCGAACATTAAATCGATTGAAATGTTGTCAAATCCTATTTTTCTTGCCGTTTCAATCATGGTGTAAATTTCTTTTTCTGTATGGTCGCGTCCGATCCGCTCCAACAGGGATTGCTGAAACGCTTGGACGCCGATACTTAACCGGTTCACTCCAAAATCTTTCAACAATCTCAATTTTTCCTCATTGACATTGCTCGGATTTGCTTCAAAAGTAAATTCAAATGGATCCGCAAAAATAAAATGCGAACGAATCGAATGAAGGAACACTTCAAGCTGTTTTACGTTTAAAGATGTTGGAGTGCCTCCGCCAACGTAAATCGTCTTCATTCGTTTATCGCAAAAACGTTCTATTGTATTTTTCATTTCTGTCGCCATCGTTTGCAAATATTCATCGACTGGCTGGTTCTTAATAAAAACTTTATTGAAATCACAATAGTAACAAATTTTTTCGCAGAAAGGTATATGTAAATAAACCGATTGAACCATTTTTTATGCCCCACAATCCATGTAGTTCTTAAAAATACTTTATCATCACCTTTTCATTCTCACAAACGAGCAGCAGACCGCATTATTGATTTTAAACTGCGATTGTTTTTAAAAAATCACAGTCACCTATTTCTTTTAGTGAATAACCTATATAAAAAAAGAAAGGGGTGTATTAATTGTCACAACCAAATATCCCCAATATAAGTCCCTACATTTCGTTAACGAGATACGATGCCACGAACTTATTGCTTTTATCTATCGCAATGGAAGAATTAGGATTAGCTCATATTTTAAATGCAGAA
>JGI1652J44930_10000567_pt1 | contig 14383 bp, 15 predicted proteins | sample NewIslsDNAsample_FD_44930 | JGI IMG/M metagenome (IMG submission 44930)
ATGGCCGTTCGCTGTTTCTCTCCCCCGGACAATTCATTGGGCAAAGAATGCAATCGATGATTCATTTGAAGTTTCTCTAAAACTTTGACAGACTTTTTTTCTAATTCTTTTTTATCCATGTACGGCCACTGTGGAATCATCACATTTTCTAAAACCGTATATTGGTCAAATAGACGATAATCTTGAAAAATATACCCGATTCTATTCCTACGATACTCTTGTAATTGATTACTAGAAAAGTCGGTTAAGAGATCTCCTTCAATTTGGATTTCCCCTTCCGTCGGCTTTATCATTCCTCCAATTACATTCAATAAGGTTGTTTTCCCTGATCCTGATGGACCTAATATATTTAGCCATTCACCTTTTTTCACCTCTAGAGATATACCGTTTAACGCATGGACGGTGCTATTACTATGACGATTAAATGTGACGAAAACGTTCTCCATTTTTATACTCATTTTTTACACCTTCTACATTTTATTTTTATAAACGAAGAGGCTGCTGAAAAAATAAAGCAACCTCTTTGTTTAAGGATAAATTATCCTCCCAATTTTTGATAAACCGTAGCTTGGGCTGTTCCGATTATACTATAATTACGATCCAGTACCCGAAGTTTAGGGTACCAATATTTATAGGCTGATTCATTATAGTTATAAGGAAAACTATAATTCATACTTGTAAAATTTGTACTAGCGTTAATATTAATATATGATCCGTCACCTTGAGGATCAAAATTTACGATCCATGGGTTTGAACCACCTGACCAACTTAATGTCCAATATGCTCTGGCTGAGGAACCATAGATTGTTTGGTTTGAAGGACTAATATTTGCGGCAGCTTCCGTTGATATTAAACCTGTACTAAAAAAGAGAGTCATAGATAACAAGATTGGAAGAAACAATCGTTTCATATAAACAACCTCCTCTTATTTTCAAATATTTGGGTACCTAACTGTATTTTACCATTTTTTTCATTTATGCAAACTATTTTTTAGAAAATTACAAATTATTATATTATCCGATAAAAATAAAAAGGAAGCATTCTTTAATCAAGGATGCTTCCAACATATACTCATCACTTATTCTTTATTTTTACCCTCACACTCACAACATTTTCCATAAAGAACGGTTACTTTCTCATCCTCAAAATGATCGATGGTTGACTCGCAAGTTTGGCAAACAATTGTACCCATGGTAGCCTCCCTTAAGTTTAAAATCATGAAAACGCTTTACAATTTAATAATATTACATACTATTTTATATTTCAAGCCTAAATTGTATAACACATTTACATTCAATATTTGTTCAATAATATATTCTAATTCATAAGAATAGATTGTATTAACACTAGATTCACATTGTCAAAATTATTCAAAAAATGATAAAATTATAAAAAATGGACGGGAGGGTTTGATTTGAGCGAAAGCACAATTATTAAATTAGTAGATCAATCCGAAAAACAAACGGTTTCTATAGAAGAAGTAAAAGAGTTGTTTCGTTATTATAAAGAACTGACCAATAAAACTGGTAAACAATTAAATTGGGAATATGATGAAGCTGCTTTTCCGTATGAAATAAAAGAGCCAAGCGAAGGAAAAGATTACTCTTTTTATTTATACTCAAGCGCCCAACCAAGATATCATTTAATCCTTGTTGGTGTTGGAAATGAAACTGAGTCTGATTGTTCTTTTATTCAAATATCCCTCCATCCTCATTCAGGTATTGGAGACAAAGGGAAAGCCAATGAATTCGCAAAGTTTTTAGCAAAAAAGTTAAAAGGTGAGCTCCACTTATTTAATAAACGAATCATGTATTTTTATCCGAGAAAATAACCGGTGATCCCGGTTATTTTTTATTAGAATGATAGATGAGGCTCATTCCTTTAAACAGAAATGAATCTATGTTAGAATGGTTCATTGTTGGAAGCCCCCATAATTCCCCAAAAGTTATAAAACTAGAATAGGAGGGATTTGATGAGTAGGCTAACACCCGTTTTTAAGGTATCTGTCTTTGTAACCATATTATTCATTATATGGGGACTGATACCTAAGGGATTGATGCCGAAAGGAAATTTAGATCATGTAACATCAATCGTCCACGAATTTATTTTAGAAAAATTTGGTTGGTTTTATTTAATATCGGGCACATTATTTTTACTCTTTGCCCTATTTTTAATCTTTAGTAAGTATGGCAATATTCGACTAGGGAAAGATGATGCGAAACCAGAATATAATTATATAACTTGGTTCGCGATGCTATTTAGTGCAGGTATGGGGATTGGCCTTGTATTTTGGGGTGTTTCTGAACCTATGTATCATTACTATGAACCACCATTTGAAGAAGGTGGTACACCTGAAGCTGCTAGAGCTTCTTTACGTTACTCATTCTTTCATTGGGGATTACATCCATGGGCTATTTATGCCATAGTTGCTTTAGCTCTTGCTTACTTTCAATTCAGAAAAGGACAGCCAGGGGTTATTAGTTCTGCTTTAAGACCTATTTTAGGTCGAAAAGTGGATGGTATGATAGGTGTAATGATCAATGTAATCGCAATATTTGCTACTGTTTTTGGTGTAGCAACTTCTTTAGGTCTTGGCGCTATTCAAATTGGCGGAGGATTTTCTTATCTCATAGACGGCATTGATAATCAATTTTCTACTCAACTAATTATTATTATTGCTGTTACGATATTATTTATGATTTCTGCCCAAACTGGTTTAAACAAAGGGATCAAATATTTAAGTAATATCAATGTATTACTAGCGATCTCATTGCTACTGTTTATTTTATTTTTTGGGTCAACAAGTAGAATCATGGATTTATTCACTACTACTATCGGATCGTATGTACAAAACTTACCTTCAATGAGTCTACGTTTAAGTCCTTTTGAAAATATTTCATGGTTTCAAGATTGGACCATTTTTTACTGGGCTTGGTGGATCGCGTGGGCTCCGTTTGTAGGTACGTTTATTGCCAGAATATCAAAGGGAAGAACGATTCGAGAATTTGTGATTGGTGTGCTAGCGGTTCCAACAATATTAGGTGCCCTATGGTTTTCTGTTTTTGGTGGTTCAGCATTATTCATTGAAATGAATGAGTCCGGAACCATTATGGATGTGATCTCCAATCAAGGAATGGAAGTAGCACTCTTTGAAGTCTTTCAACATTTCCCATGGTCAACATTCCTATCCGTTTTAGCGATTATTTTAATTAGCACATTCTTTATTACTTCTGCTGATTCAGCAACATTTGTTTTAGGAATGCAATCTTCTAACGGTAGTTTAAATCCGTCAAATAGTCTGAAATTAGTATGGGGAATCATTCAATCAGCTACGGCTGTCATTTTGCTTTATACAGGGGGATTAACCGCTTTACAAAAAGCGTCTATAATTGCAGCACTGCCATTTTCGATAATTATGATTTTAATGATTATATCCATGATTCAATCATTAAAACGTGAATACCCCAAAGACAAAAAACAACCGAATCAAAGTTTGTGATCGGCTTTTCGCCGATCTTTTTTTCAATTAAACGCCTTACTAAAAAATTTTAATCCTTCATGGATGGAATAGTAAGCAATTAAGCTAATAACTACCATCAGCCAAGCTTGTTTCCAATTAGATAAATACCTTTTCCCTATTAATAACGCAAAATAAACAAAAATCAAGAATAATAAAGTCTTATAAAGCAAATGATCCTTATTTGATAACCATAACGCTAAAGAAAAACCACTCCATAAAAATAATTGAAATAAACAAACAATATAATAGTTCATCTCCATTGCCTCAATTCATTCTACTTTATATTCATATTTATGTATGTCCTCCTTAAACTATTTTTCATTTCTATAACAATTAGATGACAATAAACACCAATTTTCTTTTATATGATAAAATGATGGGGAACTACATAAAATTTACAATTACAATGCCTATTTACTTATTGGACTTATACAATATATAGGAAGAAGGAAGTAGGTATGAGGAAATTAAATCGTTTTCATGTTTGTTATATATTTTCAATGATTTTTATTTTATCTGCTTGCACACAAAAAGAACCTATATATAAACAGTTAGGGCTGGAGAAAGATGCGCCCCATATTTTATTTGTATCGAATAAACAGAATTATTTGAATGAAAGTGTGTATTATGATGCCTTAATTGAATTAAAGAACACCTTTCCAGAGGATATCAACCAATTAACCGTTTTACAATTCCAAAAAGATGATGAATATTTAAAAAGACTAAACATTGAAGAATCTCCTTGTCTATTAATTATTTTTAATGACGATATTTTAGTTAATATTAGTGGGGCTGTTTCTAAAGAAGAGATTATACAACCCGTTACGAAAACTTTATCCCAATATCAACAATAAACCCCCAATTCACGAGAAAAGTGATATTGGGGGTTTAATATATGTCTTATTTTAAAATATGGACAGGTAATCCAATAGCAACTTCAGATGCTTCCATCATCATTTCACCTAAAGTTGGATGAGCATGGATGGTCATTGCTATATCTTCTGCTGTTACACCTGCTTCAATCGCCAAACCAATTTCAGCAATCATATCAGAAGCACCAGGACCAGCGATTTGTCCACCGATCACTAAGCCATCTTCTTTACGAGTAACAAGTTTTAAGAATCCTTCTTGGTTGTTTAATGCTAAAGAACGTCCATTTGCTGCAAATGGGAATTTAGCTGTCACAACTTCGATTCCTTCTTCTTTCGCTTGTTGTTCAGTATAACCAACAGTTGCAAGTTCAGGATCTGTGAAAACAACAGCTGGGATCGCTAAGTAGTCAATTTGTGCTGGGTGACCGCTAATAGCTTCCGCCGCTACTTTTCCTTCATAAGATGCTTTATGAGCTAAAGCAGGACCTTCAACAACATCTCCAATAGCAAAAATATTGCTTACATTTGTACGGCATTGTTTGTCAATTTTAATTAAACCACGTTCAGTAAGTTCAATACCAACTTGCTCTAATCCAAGCTCATCAGTATTTGGACGACGACCGACAGTAATTAATACATAGTCAGCTTCAATTTTCTTTTCTTCGCCCTTCACTTCATAGGTTACAACAACGCCATTCTCATTTTCTTCAGCACTTTTTGCCATTGCTTTTGTGATAATTTCCACGCCTTTTTTCTTTAGATTACGTTTCACAAGGGCGGTCATTTGTTTTTCAAATCCTAATAGGATATCTTCTCCACCTTCAAGAATCGTAACCTCTGTACCAAAGCTTGCATAAGCGTTACCTAATTCAGCACCAATGTAACCGCCACCGATTACAACCATTTTCTTAGGAACTTCTTGTAAGTTTAACGCTCCAGTTGAATTAATGATACGCTTAGAATACTTGAATGATGGTAATTCAATTGGACGAGAACCTGTTGCAATAATGGCATGTTTAAATGTATAAGTTTGTGCAGAATTTTCGTTCATCACACGAAGCGTATTAGCGTCTACAAAATACGCCTCACCTTTTACCATTTCTACTTTATTTCCTTTTAATAAGCCTTCAACACCGCCAGTTAACTTTTTAACGACACTAGATTTCCATTCTTGGACTTTCTCGAAGTTTAGTTTTACATTTTCAGCAACGATTCCAATGTCTTCAGAATGTTTTGCAGATTCATAAGTATGTGCGGCATGAATTAAAGCTTTTGATGGAATACATCCAACATTTAAACATACTCCACCAAAGTGTTCTTTTTCAACAATCGTTACTTTTTGACCAAGTTGTGCTGCTCGAATAGCTGCTACATATCCGCCGGGGCCAGCACCGATGACTATAGTATCTGTTTCAATAGGAAAATCTCCAACTACCATTTTTTACGCCTCCATCAGTAATAATTCTGGGTCATTCAATAAACGTTTAATATGGTTGAGTGCATGTTGTGCTGTTGCACCGTCAATCATGCGATGATCAAAGCTTAGAGATAATGCTAAAACAGGTGCTGCAACAATTTCACCGTCGCGAACTACTGGTTTTTCAGCGATGCGTCCAATTCCTAAAATAGCTACTTCAGGGTGATTAATAACAGGTGTAAACCACTGACCGCCTGCAGAACCGATATTTGTAATCGTACAAGAAGCACCTTTCATTTCATTCGGAGTAAGTTTTCCTTCACGTGCTTTTACTGCTAGTTCATTAATTTCTTTAGAAATGTTAAAGACTGACTTACGATCTGCATGTTTCACAACCGGTACTAATAAGCCTTTGTCAGTATCAGCTGCAATACCAATATTATAATAATGCTTATGGACGATTTCTTCTGTTGCATCATCGATAGAAGTATTTAAAGCAGGATATTCGCGTAATGCACTAACTAAAGCTTTCACAACGTACGGTAAGAATGTTAGCTTAATACCTTTTTCACTTGCAATTTCTTTAAATTTCTTACGATGTGCCACTAATTTTGTAACATCAACTTCATCCATTAATGTTACATGAGGGGCAGTGTGTTTTGAATGTACCATTGCTTTTGCAATAGCTTTTCGAATTCCACTTAATTTTTCACGAGTTTCAGGGAATTCTTCACCAGCAGGAATGACAGGTTTTTTCTCTACTTCTACTTTTGTTTGAATTTCAGCTTGTGGAGTTTCTTGTTCAACTTGTTCAGACTGACCACCAGCTACAAACAAATCAATATCTTCTTTTAATATACGACCATTTTTTCCAGAGCCAGTAACTAGGCGAATATCAACACCTTTTTCTCTCGCATACTTACGAACAGAAGGCATTGCAATGACACGTTTTTGTTCTACGTTTTCTTCAGTAGTTGCTTCTTCTGCTTTAATCTCTTCTTTTGCTGTTTCTTGCGGTGTGTCGTTGCTATGATCATCACCTTTAAATTTTAAATTTTCATACCCCGGTGCGTCAAATGTGACTAATGTTTGTCCAACAGTTGCAACTGTTCCTTCTTCTACTTTAATTTCTAAAACTTTTCCTTTAACTGGAGATGGAATTTCTACTACCGCTTTATCGTTTTGAACTTCACATAGTACGTCATCTTCACTTACTTCATCGCCTGGCTTAACAAACCATTTTACAATTTCACCTTCGTGAATACCTTCCCCGATATCCGGGAGTTTAAATTCAAACGCCACAGGAACTCACCTTCCTATTCTAATTTCTGCTACCTAAATACGTGTTATAAGATGTGAGAAGGAAAGACCTTCTCACATTTCAATTCATTAAAAAGTTAAAACTTTTTTCGCTGTTTCAATAACATCTTTATAGTTAGGCAACCATACAGATTCTGCTTGAGAGAATGGATAAACAGTATCTGGTGCCGCCACTCTCAATACCGGTGCATCCAAACTTAAAATTGCGCGATCATTAATTTCCGCTACAACATTTGCTGCAATTCCGGCTTGTTTTTGTGCCTCTTGTACAACAATGGCACGATTAGTTTTCTCAACAGAAGCAATAATAGTGTCAATATCTAAAGGTTGAACTGTACGTAAATCAATGACTTCTGCAGAATATCCTTCTTTTTCAAGTTCTTCTGCAGCTTTTAATGATTCGTGAACCATTGCTCCATAGGCAATGATCGTAATGTCTTTACCTTCTCTTTTTATATCTGCCTTTCCGATTGGAATTGTATACTCACCTTCTGGCACTTCTTGACGGAAAGAACGATATAATTTCATATGCTCAAGGAAAATAACTGGGTCATTATCCCGAATCGCTGAAATTAATAATCCTTTTGCATCATATGGTGTAGAAGGGATAACAACTTTTAATCCAGGTTGTTGTGCAACTAAACCTTCTAAACTATCTGCATGAAGTTCCGGCGTATGGACTCCTCCACCAAATGGAGAACGAACAGTAATTGGTGCATGGTAGCGTCCACCGGAACGATAACGCATACGAGCCATTTGTCCGCTAATTGAATCCATTACTTCATAAACGAAACCAAAAAATTGAATTTCCGGAACAGGACGATATCCTTGAAGAGCAAGTCCAATGGCTAAACCGCCAATTCCAGATTCAGCTAAAGGAGTATCAAATACACGATCTTCCCCAAACTCTGCTTGCAATCCTTCTGTCGCACGGAATACTCCTCCGTTTACCCCAACGTCTTCACCAAATACAAGAACATTTGGGTCGTTGCGTAATTCAATCCGCAACGCGTCAGTGATTGCTTGAATCATTGTCATTTGCGCCATGGCTTACTTCGACTCCTTTTCTTTATATATTTCAAACTGTTCTTTTAAGTTGTATGGTAATTCTTCATGCATAATAGAAATTAAGTCTGTCACTTTTTGTTTTGGTGCTTCGTCCGCTTTTTTGATTGCTTCTTTAATTTCTTCTTTTGCACGTTCGATGACTTCTGTTTCCATTTCTTCGTTCCAGATACCTTTTTTCTCTAGATATTTACGGAAACGCACTAGCGGATCTTTTTTCTCCCACTCATTATCTAATTCAGATGAACGATATCGAGTTGGGTCATCACCTGACATTGTATGAGGTCCATAACGATAAGTTAATGTCTCAATTAATGTTGGTCCTTCTCCATTTATCGCACGTTCTCTAGCTTCTTTCGTAGCTACATAAACAGCTAATGGGTCCATTCCGTCTACTTGAATACCTGGAATTCCTGCTGCAATGGCTTTTTGTGCAATCGTTTTAGCAGCCGTTTGTTTTTCTACTGGAGTAGAAATAGCAAATCGGTTATTTTGCACGACGAAAATCGCTGGTACTTGATATGCACCTGCAAAGTTAATTCCTTCATAGAAATCTCCTTGTGAAGACCCTCCGTCACCTGTATATGTAATAGCTACAGATTTTTTGCCACGTTTTTTCAATCCAAGTGCTACACCGGCAGCTTGTACATATTGTGCCCCGATAATAATTTGTGGTGGTAAAACGTTCAATCCTTCTGGCATTTGGTTACCTAGAAAATGTCCGCGTGAAAATAAAAATGCTTGATGTAAAGGCCATCCGTGCCAAATTAATTGCGGTACATCGCGATACCCTGGAAGAATGAAATCTTCTTTTTCTAATGCAAAATGGGAAGCAATTTGCGATGCTTCTTGACCGGCAGTCGGAGCATAGAATCCAAGGCGTCCTTGACGGTTTAAAGAGATGCTTCGCTGATCAAGAATTCTTGTATAAACCATTCTGCTCATTAATTCTTGTAACTGTTCGTCTGTTAAATCAGGAACAGCACTTTCGTTAACAATTTCCCCTTCCTCATTTAAAATTTGAAAAGTTGGAAATTGCTCATGAATTTTTTCAAGCTGGGCATTTGCATCAAACTTAAATTGCTTTTTTGCCTTTGATGCCATTTTAATCACCTCGTCCTTTCCTTTGAACTTAATCATCATCATTATTTGTTAAATGACATAAAGTAAAACATAGCAGCAATGGATTCTATTAGTAATAGTTTCCATATGGATGTACCTTTAACAAAAATCAATCTGTACTAATAAATATTAATACTTAACTAATACAACAACAGTTTACACCATTTCGTTGAATAGCGTCAACGAAATCGTTTATACTAGGTAAATACCAACATTTTTTATATATGATAAAACTTCTTCACATTAAACTGTACTACTTATTTTGTTTCTTCTGTATTATAAACACCTTTCCTTTTCGAGATCTGTTATAGTGTAGTTGTCAAGAGGAAAATTATTTTAATAAAGGAAAAACTACATTCCTTAATGTAATTTTCATATACAAAAAAATAATGAGTTTTTTCGAAGATAACAAAAAAATCTGCCATAAAGGCAGTTGAACTATTTTTCAAATTCAACATCTAATTTTGATTGCTTATAAAATTCCATCTTTTCTTGGTTATATTGGTTTGTTGAATCATTAAACAATTGATTGACTTCAATCACTTCTTCATATGTTTTGTTAATTTTTTCGATTTGATCTTGAAGTTCTTTCATCGACATTTCTTTATTCTTTAACATTTCGTACAGCTGGCGATCGTAAGACAAACCTTCCATATATTTTTCAAATAATTGTTCATGAGCCTCATAACGTTTCATCATTGTATCATAGAGTTTTTCTCCTAGTTTTTTGGTTTTGTCATCTTCTATTTCACTTATGATTGGTTCTATCTTAACAAATGCCTCTTTCGCTGATAAAATACTATTATTTTCCTTTTCCATTAACTCTTTTCGTTTATCAACAATTTCAATGGCTTTATTGGATAATTCAACAATCTTATCATACTCTTTCATTCCTAACGAAATGATTTGGTCATAGAGTGCTTTTTCTTCATTTTCCAAATCCAATAATGGTTTTTGTTGATCTTCAAATACTTCTTCCAACTTGACGACATTTTCCAAAATTTCATAAATCTTTTCTTCAGGAGTTTGACGATTAAAACAGCCAGTTAGAACAAATATTGCTATGATTACTACTGTTAATAAAAACTTTTTTATCTTATTCACCGTTCATCCCCCAATCCTCTTCATCTTCTACTATATCGATACAGGCTGTTTTTGGCAATACATGTAAAGCATTGCTTGTCCCATTACAGTATCAGATTCAGTTGAATGAAAAAATATGTCCATATATTGAAATCATTTATTAATGTTGTTTAATTTGATAGACTATTTTCAGAACTATGTATGAAGGGGAATGAAAATATGATTACAATGAAAGATATTATTCGGGACGGACATCCAACATTAAGAAAAGTAGCCGAAGAAGTCACACTTCCGCCGAGTGAGGAAGATAAAAAAATTTTAATGAGTCTACTTGAATATGTTAAAAACAGTCAAGATCCTGAAATCGCTGAAAAATATAAACTTCGACCAGGAGTTGGTTTAGCGGCTCCACAAATTAATGTATCAAAACGAATGATTGCTGTTCATACAGTAGATGAATCAGGAAAATTATATAGCTATGCTCTTTTTAACCCAAAAATTATTAGTCATTCGGTTGAAAAAGCGTACTTAACTTCCGGTGAAGGATGCCTATCAGTAGATGAACCAATTCCGGGATACGTCCCTAGATATGCAAGAATTACGGTCAAGGCTTATGATNTAAATGGTGATGAAGTTAAATTAAAACTTAAAGGTTATCCNGCTATTGTTTTTCAACATGAAATTGATCATTTAAACGGGATTATGTTTTATGACCATATCGACAAAAATGATCCATTTAAAAAAATTGATGGTATTCCAATTGAAAGATAAAAATGAAAAGTGCGGACTTCCCGCACTTTTCACTCCATTATATAAGACTCAGCGTCTTCAACGCATGATATATTCCCTCTTCACTCACATCTTTTGTAACTAGCTCACTGACTTTTTTTGCTTGTTCACAACCGTTCCCCATTGCTACTCCATAACCAACTGTTTGAAGCATTTCTACATCATTTAATCCATCTCCAAATGCGATCACCTCTTCCATAGGAATGTTCAATTTTTCAATCATTTTTTTGATTCCTAATGCTTTAGAACCGCCTTTTGGTAAGACATCTAATGAATAACGATGCCAACGTATGAACTCAAAACGATCATAATTTTTTCGATAATAAGATTCATCTTTTTCTTCACAAAATAATAGCGATTGGTAAATTTCATGGTTTAAATAATACTCAGGTTCTACATCAGGATAAGGGAAATGAAGAGTATCTAAGCTTTCGTGAATCATCTTATTTTTCTCATGGCTTGCTTTCATCGTTTGATGAGTTAAATATACTAACGCATGTCCTCTTTCGCCGCTATCTTTATTCAATTGATGTAATAATTGTTGGTTTAATGGCTGTTTATAAATCACCTGATTTTCAAAAACAACATATTGTCCATTTAGACTTACATAAGAGTCAATATCCAACTCCTGTCGAATCCAATCAAACATAAATGGCGCTCTTCCTGTTGCTATTGCTACAAAAATCCCGTTCTTTTTCAGCTGTTCAATGGCAAACTTAGTACTGGAAGGAATCTTTTTCTCATGATCCAGCAATGTTCCGTCAATATCAAAAAATATCATTTTACTCATGTCTAAAACTCCTTAAGATAAAATTACCCTTTATTATCATAACATTTCCATCAATAACCACGAAATAGAATAGGACAATTTTCATATAATATGAACAAACGAAAATCTTTACATTGGACGAGGATTCCTTTTAAAATATAAGTACAAGGAGGTCATCCACAATGTTTAAGAAGCTTCGGAAAAAGCTAATCAAACAGTGGAGAGATATTCTAAGAAAGAAACAAATTGCCTAATATTTAAACCCCTTCTATTTCAGAAGGGTTTATTCTTTATTAGCGTGCTTCTTGCATTTTATTTAATGCTTGATGAAATAGTAGAAAATTTTAGTTATAATAGAAAAAGTTATAAAAACGGTACAAGGAGAGAGATTGAACAATGATTTTTAAAGTTTACTACCAAGAAAATAAAGTACAAGTTCCTGTAAGGGAAAGAACGAAATCTTTATACATTGAAGCGGAGTCTGAAAAAGAGGTTCGTGAAAAATTATCCGATACGCCATATAATATCGAGCATATACAACCTTTGGACGGTGCATATTTAGAGTATGAACAAAATCAAGAAAATTTTAAATTGATGGGGTAGAATAATATGAAATTTTTAAAAAATAATCAAACGGCAGTTTTTGCACTAGGCGGACTGGGTGAAATCGGAAAAAATACATATGCTGTTCAATATCAAGATGAAATTATTGTCATTGATGCCGGAATCAAATTCCCTGAAGAAGAATTACTTGGAATTGATTATGTCATTCCTGATTACACCTATTTGGTTAAAAATGTGGAAAAGATTAAAGGCCTGTTCATCACGCATGGGCACGAAGATCATATCGGAGGAATACCATATTTATTAAGGGAAATTAACATTCCTATTTATGGTGGAAAATTAGCCCTTGGGTTAATAAAGAATAAGTTAGAAGAACACGGCTTACTAAGACAAGCAAAACTACATGAAATTAAAGAGGATGACATAATTCAATTTGAACATACTGCTGTTACATTTTTTAGAACAACCCACAGTATTCCAGATTCATACGGGATTGTAGTGAAAACCCCTTCCGGAAATATCGTACATACAGGAGACTTTAAATTTGATTTTACTCCTGTTGGGGAACCAGCAAATTTAACGAAAATGGCGGAAATCGGAAAAGAAGGTGTTCTTTGTCTTCTTTCGGACAGTACAAATAGTGAAATTCCTGAATTCACCATGTCTGAACGGAAAGTTGGGGAAAGCATTCACGATATTTTTAGAAAAGTGGACGGAAGAATCATTTTTGCTACGTTTGCATCAAACATTCATCGTCTCCAACAAGTAACCGAAGCGGCTGTTAAAAACGGTAGAAAAATTGCCGTATTTGGACGAAGCATGGATGCAGCCATTGAGATTGGACAAGAACTAGGATATATTAAATGTCCAAAAGACACGTTTATTGATGCTCATCAATTAAATCGATTACCGGCTAATCAAGTCGTTATTTTATGTACCGGTAGTCAAGGAGAACCAATGGCGGCGTTATCACGTATTGCCAACGGAACACATCGACAAATTCAAATAATCCCTGGAGATACGGTTGTCTTTTCATCTTCTCCAATCCCTGGCAATACCATTAGTGTCAATCGTACGATTAATATGTTATATCGTGCTGGAGCTGAAGTTATTCACGGTTCTTTGAATGATATTCATACTTCTGGTCATGGTGGACAAGAAGAACAAAAATTGATGATTCGCTTAATGAAACCAAAATTCTTTATGCCTATCCACGGTGAATACCGGATGCAAATTACTCACGCAAAACTAGCACAAGATTGCGGGGTTTTAGAAGAAAACTGCTTTATTATGGATAATGGAGAAGTATTAGCATTAACCGAAGATTCTGCAGAGATTGCTGGAAAAATTCCTTCAGGTTCTGTTTACATTGATGGTAGCGGTATCGGTGATATTGGAAATATCGTATTAAGAGATCGAAAAATTTTATCCGAAGAAGGACTTGTCATTGTTGTTGTAAGCATCAATATGAAGGAATTTAAAATTGCCGCAGGTCCTGATATTATTTCTCGTGGATTTGTTTATATGAGAGAATCCGGTGATTTAATCAATGAAGCACAAGCTCTCATTGCTAAACATTTAAGCAAAGTTATGGAAAGAAGAACTAATCAATGGTCTGAAATTAAAAATGAAATTACGGATATTTTAGCTCCTTTCCTATATGAAAAAACAAAACGTCGTCCAATGATTTTACCAATTATTATGGAAGTTTGATACTATAAAGCTCTCTCTTCTTATGAAGAGAGAGCTTTTATTATAGTCTATGAAATTATTATTACGCCCGTGTTTCCTTTTTCTCAGTGCAGGAGTGCCTCCCGTTCGTACGCCACTAAACGCTCGCCTCCGCTTTTCTTTATTCCATT
>JGI1652J44930_10000568_pt1 | contig 14378 bp, 11 predicted proteins | sample NewIslsDNAsample_FD_44930 | JGI IMG/M metagenome (IMG submission 44930)
GGGGTTGCTACTCTCTTTTGATCATCCGTTTGATCAGTTGAAAGTCTAATCCCTGGAGTAACAATATAAAAGGAATCTCCCAATCTTTCCCTTATAATTAAAGATTCATGGACCGAACAAACAACTCCATCCAATCCACTCTCTTTCGTAAGAGTCGCAAAATGTAACACACTATCTTGCAAAGTGGTTTGAACAAGCTGCTCTTTTTTCATTTGTTCTTCTGTTGTACTGGTTAATTGGGTTACAGCAATACATCGTGGTCTTTGACCGTTTATCGTTCCATCTTCCAAACCTTGGATCGCTGCCTTCATCATTTCTTTTCCTCCTAAAGCATGCACATTCACAAGGTCAANATTCAATTTAGACAATCCTTTCATCGCTCGATAAACGGTATTTGGAATATCATGAAGTTTTAAATCTAAAAAAATATGATGTCCTTTTTCTTTAATTCGTTGAATAATGGATGGACCTTCTTGATAATAGAGTTCCATTCCTACTTTTACAAAAAGAGATTCGTCATGAAAATGATTTAAAAATTGATCTACTTCATTTTTGGTTGAAAAATCTAAGGCAATAATAATGGGTTCATTCATCAGTTCAAGCTCCTCCCAATGCAATCTTGAATGTTTTCAAATCCTAATTCATCTAATTTTCGAGGGAGTTGCTCGATGATGGTTGGACAAACGAAAGGATCGACAAAATTCGCTGTTCCTATAGCAACTGCACTTGCTCCAGCATATAAAAATTCAATGACATCATCGACCTTCTGTATTCCGCCCATACCGATAATGGGGATCGACACGACTTGAGCTACTTCATATACCATACGAATGGCAATCGGTTTGATGGCTGGTCCGGATAATCCACCAGTATTATTTTTTAAGATAGGTTTTGCCGTCTTTACATCTAACCGCATTCCAAGAAGGGTATTAATTAATGTGATGCCATCTGCTCCCCCTTCTTCGACAGCTTGTGCCATCAATTTAATATCAGTTACATTTGGTGAGAGTTTGACATATACAGGAACGGAAGATACCTCTTTTACTTTTTCCGTTAATTCTTTTGCAACGTCAGGATTCGTTCCAAACATAATACCGCCTTGTTTCACGTTCGGACAAGAAATGTTTAATTCTAAAGCTTTGACATTTGGTGCTTGACTAATTTCTTTCGCAACTTTTACATAATCCTCCATTTGTGATCCAGCAATGTTAGCGATAATTGGTACATCAAACTGTTCCAACCAAGGAAGCTCTTCCTCCATGACTTTCGTTAAACCTGGATTTTGTAGACCGATCGCATTTAACATTCCCGAAGGTGTTTCTGCTACTCTCGGGGTAGGATTTCCAAAGCGAGGTTCAACAGTCGTTGCCTTAATCATAATACCGCCTAAGACGCTTAAATCATAAAGTTTCGCAAATTCCTTACCGAAACCGAAGCAGCCTGATGCAGGCATGATTGGGTTTTTAAGGTTTAATCCCGGCAATTGTACATGTAGTCGATTCACAATATGACCTCCCCGATATGGAATACTGGACCGTCTGAACAAATTTTTTTATAGTCATGGCCACATTCTTGCTTCTTAACTTTTCGCACACAGGCGAAACAGGCACCGATTCCACAAGCCATTCTTTCTTCAAGAGAAACATAAAAATCTTGATCTTTAAATCGATCCTCTAACGCTTTCAACATTGGTGTAGGACCGCAACTGTATATACGATCACCATTCAATTGTTCTTGATCCAATATATCTGTAACAAACCCTTTCGTTCCTTTTGATCCATCGGCTGTTGAAACAAAGGTTGGACCCAATTTTGTAAACTCATAGATGAAAAACATGTGTTCTTTCGATTGAAAACCTAAAACGTGAATGACGTTTACACCTCTATTGTTTAATTGTTTCGATAGTTCATATAAGGGGGGAATTCCAACTCCTCCACCGATCAGAAGAGCCGTTTTTCCTTCATGCATTCCTGTTAATGGAAATCCATTTCCTAATGGACCTAATATATCCAATGATTCTCCAACTCTTTTTTTAGACAATTCACTTGTTCCTACCCCTTCTTTACGGAAAATAACGGTAAATTCAGACCGCTCTTTTTCAATATTTGCTATACTAATCGGCCGGCGTAAAAGAGGTGTTTGTTCATCAACTTTTATATGAACAAATTGCCCTGGTTCCTTCATTTCTTGAACGAGAGAACCTTTTAATGTCATAGCATAAATAGTCGAAGTAAGTTCCTCCATTTTGATGATTTCCATGTTCTCCCGTTTCATCATTTTCAAATAGCCCCTTTCCGTTGAATTGGTTGCATCGCTTCAGTCGAAAATGCCATTGATTCTAATACTCGTAAAATCGCTTCTGCTGTATCTAAAGATGTTAAACAGGGGATCCCATTTTCTACTGACTCTCTTCTAATCCTAAAGCCGTCCCTCTCCGGTTGTTTTCCTTTTGTCAACGTGTTGATGACCATTGTTACTTTACCGTTCCGAATCACATCTAATAAATTTGGTCCATCTGAAGAAACTTTCTCAACTACTTTACAATGAAAACCGTCTCGCGCTAAAAATTGAGCCGTTCCACTCGTTGCATATATTCGATAACCAATTTGGTTAAAACGTTTCGCTAATTTTAATCCTTCATTTTTGTCTTTATCGGCAACAGTAATTAAAACGGATCCGTATGGTTGTATTTTCATTCCAGATGCAACAAGACCTTTATATAATGCTTTTTCCAGTGTGAAATCTTTCCCCATCACTTCTCCGGTTGATTTCATTTCAGGACCTAATGTGATATCCACTCGTCGTAATTTCGCAAAGGAGAATACTGGAACTTTCACGAACACTTCTTCTTTTTCTTCCACTAAGCCTGTATGAAATCCAAGTTCTTTTAATGTGTGTCCTAAAATGACTTTCGTAGCTATATTGGCCATTGGTATATTTGTAATTTTGCTTAAAAATGGAACCGTTCGGCTTGAACGTGGATTGACTTCTAATACANACACTTCATCATTGCATACGACATATTGAATATTTAACAATCCAACAATTTGAAGACCTTTCGCTAATCGTATTGTATAATCGACCAGTTTTTCCTTTACTCGTTCGGATAAACTTTGCGGTGGATAAACGGCGATGGAATCTCCTGAATGGACTCCCGCTCGTTCAATATGTTCCATAATTCCGGGGATCAAAACATCTTTTCCATCGGAAATAGCATCCACTTCAATTTCTTTACCAGTTAAATATCGATCAATTAAAACAGGATGTTCAGGATTTACTTTTACGGCATTTTCCATATAATGAATTAATTCTTCTTCGTTATAGACAATTTCCATTGCCCTTCCACCGAGTACATATGATGGACGTACCAATACCGGATAACCAATCTCTTTTGCCACTTTGGATGCCCCTTTAACACTAAATGCTGTTTTTCCTTTAGGTTGTGGGATTTTTAGCTCTTTCAATGTATGTTCAAATTTATCTCGATCTTCAGCACGGTCTAAATTTTCTAAAGATGTCCCTAAAATGTTCACTCCTCGTTCTACTAATTTAGAGGCAAGGTTGATCGCTGTTTGACCTCCAAATTGAACAATCACTCCGATCGGTTTTTCATGCTCAATAATGTGCATAACATCTTCAAGCGCTAAAGGTTCAAAATATAATTTATCGGAGATGCTAAAGTCGGTAGAAACTGTTTCCGGATTATTATTAATGATAATCGCTTCCATTCCTGCTTCTTTGATCGCCTGTACTGAATGAACAGTTGCGTAATCGAACTCAATCCCTTGTCCGATTCGGATTGGGCCCGAACCTAATACGAGAACACTTTTTTTATCCGAGATTTTTGATTCATTTTCTTCTTCATAAGTTCCATAGTAGTATGGTGTAACAGCCTCAAATTCGGCTGCACAAGTATCAACTGTTTTATATACAGGTAATATCCCTTGTTTTTTTCGAAAGTCATATACTTCATTTTCCTCTGTTTCCCATAATTCTGCGATTTTCTTATCGGAAAATCCCATTTGTTTTGCTTCTAATAAAATTTCCACATTCCATTTGTTCTCTATTAATACTTCTTCAAAATCTATAATTCTTTTAAATTTTGCTAAATAGAATAAGTCTATTTGACTCCATTCATGAACTGTTTCAATAGAAATCTTTCTTCGAATCGCCTCTCCAATAAAATACATTCTTTCATCTCCGGCTTTTCGAATTCTTTTTTCTAAAAGGTCGATAGAAAGATTTTTTGCACTTTCAAGTTCTAAATGGTAAACATTGCTTTCTAACGAACGAATCGCTTTTAAGATCGATTCTTCAAATGTTCTACCAATGGCCATTACTTCCCCGGTTGCTTTCATTTGCGTCCCTAGTAATCGATTTGCAGATTCAAATTTGTCAAATGGCCATCTTGGAATTTTTGTAACGACATAGTCTAATGTAGGTTCAAAACTTGCATACGTTTTTCCAGTCACTGGATTTTTCATTTCATCTAATGTTAAGCCAACCGCTATTTTGGCAGCCAATTTAGCAATTGGGTAGCCAGTTGCTTTAGAAGCAAGCGCACTGGAACGGCTTACGCGTGGATTTACTTCAATGATGTAATATTGGAAGCTATTTGGATCTAATGCGATTTGGACGTTACACCCTCCTTCAATTTCTAACGCGCGAATAATTTTTAACGAAACATTTCTTAAAAGCTGATATTCTCTATCTGATAATGTTTGACTAGGTGCAACGACAATTGAATCACCCGTATGTATTCCTACCGGGTCTATATTTTCCATGTTACAGACAACAATAGCCGTATCGTTTTGATCCCGCATAACTTCGTACTCAATTTCTTTATAACCAGCGATACTTTTTTCTAATAAACATTGAGTAACCGGACTTGCCTTTAATCCTCCTGATACAATGTCTACTAATTCTTCATCATTATGGCATATGCCTCCGCCAGTGCCTCCTAGTGTAAAAGCAGGACGAACAATGACCGGATAACCGACTTTATTGACAAATTGAAAGGCTTCTTCCAAATTATGAATGATATCACTTTCTGGAATTGGTTCATTCAATTCGGTCATTAATTGACGGAATAAATCTCGATCTTCTGCTTTTTCAATCGCAGATAACTTTGTTCCTAAAATTTCAACCCCATATTCCTCTAAAATTCCTGATTTTGCTAGCTCAACAGCCATGTTTAACCCTGTTTGTCCCCCTAGTGTCGGCAATATCGCATCTGGTCTTTCTTTACGAATGATTTGACTGACAAATTCAAGGGTAATCGGCTCAATATAGACAACATCAGCAATTTCAGTATCAGTCATAATCGTTGCAGGGTTTGAATTGACTAATATGACTTTATATCCTTCTTCTTTTAAAGCTATACAAGCTTGAGTTCCAGCATAATCAAATTCTGCTGCTTGCCCGATGACTATTGGACCAGAGCCAATGACTAAAATAGAGTGGATATCTGTTCGTTTAGGCATGGGAAACGACCTCCTTTTTTGTAGATGCAATCATTTCCATAAATTGATCAAATAATGCGTTCGTATCTTCTGGTCCTGGTGATGCTTCCGGATGGAATTGAACAGAGAATGCTTGAGCAGTTTTATGTTTTAAGCCTTCAATCGTTCCATCATTCACTGCTACATGAGTTACAATTAAATCTGTATGTTGAAGCGATTGTTCATCAACTGTATATCCATGGTTTTGTGAAGTCATATATATTTTCCCTGTTTGAACGTCTTTAACTGGATGATTAGATCCGCGATGGCCATATTTCAGTTTTATTGTATCGGCTCCACAAGCAAGAGCTAATAATTGATGACCAAGACAAATTCCGAATATAGGAATTTTCCCTAATACCGTTTGAATCATATGAATGGCACATGGAACATGTTTAGGGTCTCCTGGGCCGTTAGATAATAAAATTCCATCAGGGTTTAATTGTAAAATCTCCTCTGCCGTTGTGTTATAAGGAACAACATAGACATCAAAATTCCTTTGGTTCAATTCCCTTAATATTCCATGTTTCATCCCAAAATCAACTAATACTANTCGATATCCTCTACCGGGACTTGCATAAGCGGTTTTTGTCGAAACTTGTTTTACTAAATCAGTAGGCAACTCTTTTTGCTGAAGTTCGTCAAGTACTTCTTGAATATTCACATCTATTGAGCAAATGGCTCCTTTAATCGTGCCATGCTCTCTAATTTTTCTTGTTAATTTTCGGGTATCTATTCCGCTAATTCCCGGAATGCCTTTCATTTTTAAATATTGGTCCAATGTTAATTGACTTCGCCAATTGGATGGGTGTTCACAATGCTCTTTAACGATAAATCCTTTCATTGCAGGTTGAATCGCTTCAAAATCGTATCGATTAATACCATAATTACCGATTAAAGGATATGTCATCGTTACAATTTGTCCACAATAAGATGGATCTGTCAGCAGCTCTTGATAGCCTGTCATTCCCGTATTAAAGACTACTTCTCCAATTGAAGACTTCTCACTTCCAAATGCTTTACCAACAAATATCGTCCCATCTTGCAAAATTAATTGTCTTTTCATACCTTCACACGCTCCTTTTTCCAAACCGTTTTCCCTTCGAAAATCGTTCGAACCGGCCATCCTTTACATTTCCATCCTTTAAAAGGAGTATTTTTTCCTTTTGAAATGAAAGTTTCTGGATTAATTTCTTCTTCTAATTCAAGATCGATAAAAACTAAATCTGCCATTGTCCCAGGTTCAATCGTTCCATATGGTAATTGAAAGGTTTTCGCTGGTTTTATTGTCATGAAATCAATTAATTGCTTTAATGTAAAAATGCCTTTTTGAACGAAATTCGTATAAAGAAGTGGAAAAGCTGTTTCTAATCCGACAATTCCAAACGGAGCAAGATCCATCCCTTTATCTTTTTCTACTTTTGTATGAGGGGCATGATCAGTAGCAATAAAATCAATCGTGCCGTCTAATAATCCTTCTATTAATGCTTGTTGATCTTCTTTTCCTCTTAAAGGTGGATTCATTTTAAAATTCGGATCTAAACTTGGTATATCTTCATCACACAACAATAAGTGGTGTGGTGAAACTTCAGCCGTCACACGAATTCCCGCTCGTTTCGCATCTCTAACTATTCGAACGGATTCTTTCGTACTTATATGGCAGACATGATAATGACAACCTGCTGCTTCAGCCAACAAAACATCTCTTGCGATTTGAACCGACTCACAAATGGAAGGGATTCCTTTTAATCCGTACTTTTTAGAAAATTCTCCTTCATGTACACAACCATTGTTAATTAAAGATTCATCTTCACAATGAGCAACGATGGATTTTCCCAGCTTTGTAGCTTCTTTCATTGCTTCAAACATCATTCTTGCCTCTTGTATGCCAACTCCATCATCCGTAAATGCGAAGGCTCCTACATTGGCCAATTCTTGGAAATTTGTAAGCTCTTCTCCTTTTAATCCTTTTGTAATAGAACCATATGGCAATACTCGAACTATTGCTTTTTCTTTAATTCGATTGATGATATCCATCATTACTTCCTGACTGTCAGGAACGGGGTTAGTATTGGGCATTGAGGCTACGGTTGTAAACCCGCCTTTCGCTGCTGCCAATGTTCCCGTTTCAATTGTTTCTTTATATTCTCCACCAGGCTCCCTTAAATGAACGTGAAGGTCGATAAATCCTGGAGATATAAGTAATCCATCCGCATCGATCGTTTCACCATTTGATTTCAATTCGATGGATTGAGAAATTTTTTCAATTTTACCGTTTTTAATAAATATATCTTTCTTTTCCATCCCTCCATTTTCATTAAGCAAATTCCCGTTTTTTATAAGTAATTCCATATCCTTTACCCTCCTCTATAGCATTTTTTAATACTGCCATGCGCACAAATACACCATTCTCTATTTGCTTAAAAATTCTTGAACGTTCACATTCAACAAGTTCATCAGCTATTTCAACTCCTCGATTTACCGGCGCAGGGTGCATAATAATACTTTTGTCTTTCATTTGTCTCATTCGTTCACGTGTTAACCCGTAAGATTGATGGTATTCTTGCTTACTCATTTGTAATTTTTCTTTGTGTCTTTCAAATTGAATTCTTAATAACATGACAACATCCGCTGTTTCAATAGCTTCATCCATCGATACATATTCTCCGTATGAAGAAAGTTCTTCGTCTTTCCATATAGGTGGTCCAGAAAATAAAACTTTTGCTCCTAACCGATGTAGCGTTTGTACGTTAGACCTAGCAACACGACTATGAGAAATATCTCCAATCATTGCTACCTTTAATTGTTCAAATGTCCCAAATTCTTGTTGAATGGTGAATAAATCTAATAAACATTGTGTTGGATGGTGCCCACAGCCGTCTCCTCCGTTAATAATGGATAGGTTCATATCCTTTAATTGATTGAAATAGCGGTCTTCTTGATGACGAATGACGACCATTTGTACACCGATGGATTGTAATGTTTTGACGGTATCGTACAATGATTCTCCTTTTAAAATGCTTGAGGTTGATGCTTCAAAAGGGATGACATGAAATCCTAACTTTCTTTGTGCAACTTCAAAACTTAATTTTGTTCGTGTACTTGGTTCAAAAAATAAATTAGATACAAATATTGGATGAGGAGGTTTCCATATCATTCCTTTGGAAAATTTGTTTGTCTCATCTAAAATTTTATGAATTTGTGAAATGGTTAAATCATTCATAGTCAACAAATGTTTCATTCATAATCATCCCTTCTGTAAATTAAGTAAAAAGAAAACACCCTAAACATTTAGGGTGTTTAACATAAGAGAATAAGTTATAACTATTCAACTTATAGTTAGCTTAAACACCCTTAAGAGCCTCACAGGACTACTTTTAAAAGGTGAATCTATAATTGTAAAAAAATCCCTCTTTCTTTAGATAGAAAGAGGGTAGAATGAGACACGATGTCTATTCATCCCTCTTCATAGTCTCACAGGACTATGGTTAAAAAGGGCGCTACTCAAAAATCGCTACTACATCGTTTGAATCAATTTCTTTCATTTGTACAACTACTTTTTCAGATTTGGAAGTAGGAATGTTTTTCCCAACGTAATCTGCGCGAATCGGTAGTTCACGATGGCCACGGTCCACTAAAACGGCTAATTGAATTTGTGCTGGTCTTCCGAAATCGACTAAGGCATCCATAGCAGCGCGAACCGTTCTACCAGTATATAATACATCATCTACTAAAATAACTTTTGTTCCAGTGATATCAAATGAAATGTTGGAACCTAACACTTGTGGTTCCTTGTCTTTCGTTTTGACTGATAAATCATCACGGTACAATGTGATATCAACTTCACCAACTGGTACCTTTGCACCTTCAATTTGTAGTATTCTCTCGGCTAATCTTTGGGCAATATAAATTCCTCTAGTACGAATACCAACAAGGGCTATATTTTCAATTCCTTTATTTTTCTCAATAATTTCATGAGCAATTCTCGTTAACGTTCTTCGAATGGCTTGTTCATCTAATACGATTGCCTTTTGTTCCACCTGAACATCCTCCTTTTAGAAGTGCTAGGACATAAAAAAACCTCTCGACAGTCGAGAGGTAGATGTCAAAACTAAACAGGGACTAAACCTATTTTTTCCGTTTCCTTGACAGCCTCTCTGGACTGTATTAAAGGCTATTTACTTCTATTCCATGATATATTTCCTCAATCATTCTGTCAACGACTATTTCTTAAATGATTTAATAATTGTTGAAAATCATCCGGTAATGGGGCTTGGAATTCTAAATACTCATTGGTCCTTGGATGGCTAAAACCAAGAATCCCAGCATGTAAAGCTTGTCCATCAATTGGCAATGTCTTTTTCGGTCCATATTTGGGATCACCAGCAAGTGGATACCCAATATATTTCATATGGACACGTATTTGATGAGTTCTTCCTGTTTCTAAAACACATTCAACATGAGTAAATTTGTCAAAACGTTCAATTACACGAAAATGTGTGACAGCCTCTTTTCCATTATCGACAACAGCCATGCTTTGACGATCGTTTTTGTCTCTTCCTATTGGTGCATCAATGGTCCCGTGATCATGAGGGATAACCCCATGGACGATCGCTTGATATTTTCTTGTTACCGTCTTATTTACAAGCTGATTAACAAGGGATTCATGAGCCATATCATTTTTTGCAACCATTAATAACCCTGATGTATCTTTATCAATTCGATGTACTATTCCAGGACGTAAAACTCCGTTAATGCCTGATAAGTCCTTACAGTGAGCCATTAAACCATTGACCAATGTACCATGTAAGTGTCCAGGTGCAGGATGAACAACCATTCCCCTTGGTTTATTAACAACGAGGACGTCTTCATCTTCATAATAAATGTCTAAATCCATCTCTTCTGGTTCAACATCTAGATTCTTTGGTTCAGGAATGTTAATGACGATGACATCATTCGAGTTGCACTTATAATTAGGCTTTACAGTTTTATCATTGACTAAAACATCCCCATTTTTTATCCATTCCTGAACTTGAGATCTAGACCATTCACTGTTTAATTTCGAAATAATTTTATCTATTCGTTCTCCGGTTTCTTCATTNTGAACGATGTGTTCGATTGTCTCCATATGTTTACTCCTTCTTTGCAGCTTTTTCTTCTTTAATCATTTGAATGGCCATGATAATAACTCCTATAACTAAAGAAGAGTCGGCTATATTGAAGATGGGATAATTATAAGTAAATATGTATACATCAATAAAATCTACAACTTCTCCCCGGAAAAGTCTATCAATAAAGTTTCCAATAGCACCAGCTAACATAAAAGATATACCAAGGCTAAGCATCAACTTTCCTTTAGCCCAAGTTTGTAAAAAGTATATAAGGACAACAGTAACGATTATGGTTACGATGTAGAAAAACCACATTTGCCCTTCTAATATTCCCCAAGCCGCACCGCGATTTCTATGGGAAGTTATATAAAGAACGTTTTCAATAATAGAAAAGCTCTCGCCAATTTCCATCTTTGCTACAATCAACCATTTAGAAATTTGATCTATCGCTATGATGGCGAGAGCAATGAGATAATAAATCAAACCGCCAACCTCCTAAGTATTCTTTTATCTTANTGAATTGTAGCATAATTCCAGCTTATTTGCGACATTCAGTAAAGGGAAGTAAGCGGTTTTCGGAAGTACTTTAACATTAGTTCTTGATCGTAAATGGTACGGGCAGTAGGGACTGCAAACAATAAATCATAAGGAATAGGTTCACCAGTTTCTTCACATAAACCAAAAGTCCCTTCCTCCCATTTTTTTAATGCGATTTCAATATCTTCTAACTCTTGTTCTGTCCACTGTTTAACGCTAGGGGATAAGTTATTATTACTTAATTTTTTCATTAAGTCATTCTTCATGCTTATCATTAAGTTGTAAACGTGATCCATTGAATGTTGCATGAACATCCCCTCGCTTTCTTTGAGTCAAAACGCTTTCTTAAGAAAGCCAAGAAAAAAGCTATCTCAAGTATTAGTCTTGAGATAGCTGAATGTATTATTCATAATGATTTTTTACAACTTCGGCACATCTTGGACATAATGTTGGATGTGAATCATCTTTTCCAACTTCTGTTGTGACCACCCAACATCTTTCGCAAGTTTCACCTTCAGCTTTTGTTACTAAAACAGCTGCGTTATCAAGTTTCAGTGCGTTTTCTGGAGCTTCTTCATAATCTCCAGCTAGTTCATAATCGGAAACGATAAACAACTGTGCCACATTTTCTTTGATAGTTTGTAATAGCTGTTTCATATCATTTTTAACGTAAAGGGTAACTTTCGCTGTAAGTGACTTACCAATCACTTTTTCATTTCTCGCTTCTTCTAAAGCTTTTAGTACATCATCACGTAGTTTTAAAAACTGATTCCATTTTTTCAATAACGCTTCTTCGTTTGGTAGCTCTTTATATTCAGGGAAATCTGTTAATTGTACACTTTCTTCCGTAACTCCCGGAATGAATTCCCAAACTTCATCTGTTGTATGAGATAAAATTGGCGATAATAATTTCGTTAAAGAAACTAAACATTCATAAATGACCGTTTGCATCATTCGACGCGTTGGATCATTTGGAGCTTCAATGTATAAAACATCTTTTGCGAAATCAAGATAAAATGCGCTTAAATCCAACGTACAGAAATTGTTAACTGCGTGATAAATATTAGCAAATTCATAATTGTCATATGCTTCTCTCGTTTGTTTTATTAAACGATTTAATTTCACAAGCATAAATTGATCCACTTCTCGCAATTGTTCATACGGAACAGAATCTTTCGCAGGATCAAAATCAAATAAATTTCCTAATAAGAAACGGAATGTATTACGAATTTTACGATAAACTTCGGATACTTGTTTAAAGTTATCCATAAATACACGAACATCTTGCGTATAATCTACAGAAGATACCCATAGACGTAAAATGTCAGCACCATATTGTTTCGTAATTTGACTTGGAAGAATGACGTTACCTAATGATTTTGACATTTTCTTTCCTTCACCGTCTACGGTAAAACCGTTAGATACTACACCTTTATATGGTGCATGACCAGTTACAGCCACACTTGTAATCAAACTAGAATTAAACCAACCACGATATTGGTCAGAACCTTCTAAATAAATGTCTGCCGGATGTGTTAAATCTTCACGTGTTTTTAACACTGCATAATGTGATGATCCTGAATCGAACCATACATCCATAATATCGTTTTCTTTTGTGAAAATTCCGTTTGGACTTCCTGGATGAGTAAATCCTTCAGGGAGAAGATCTTTAGCTTCACGCTCAAACCAAATATTAGAACCATGCTTTTCAAATAATGAAGCGACATGTTCAATCGTTTCATCCGTAATAATTGCTTCTCCATTTTCTGCATAGAAAACTGGAATAGGAACACCCCATACGCGTTGGCGAGAAATACACCAATCACCGCGATCACGGATCATATTATAAAGGCGAGTTTCTCCCCATTTATTATGCCATTTAATATTTTGAATTTCCGTTAGTAACTGTTCACGCAATGGTTCTATAGAAGCAAACCATTGTGCTGTTGCTCTAAAAATCACCGGTTTTTTTGTACGCCAGTCATGTGGGTAAGAGTGTGTAATAAATGATAATTTTAATAAAGCACCTTTTTCTTCTAACTTTTGCGTAATGGCCTTGTTTGCATCATCATAGAACAGCCCTTCAAATCCTGGTGCTTCTTCTGTCATCATACCTTTATCATCAACCGGGCATAAAACATCCAACTTATATTTTTGCCCAATATAAAAATCATCTTCCCCATGACCAGGAGCTGTATGAACACAGCCTGTACCTGAATCGGTNGTTACATGTTCACCAAGCATCACTAAAGAATCTCGCTCATATAATGGGTGTTTAGCAACTACATATTCTAATTCTTTACCTTTAAACTTAGATAAAACAGAGTAATCTTCCCAACCAACGACAGTGGCAACATTTTCTAACAATTCTTCAGCTACCACATATTTTTTGTTTCCAACTTGAACAACGACATAATCTAATTCAGGATGAACAGAAATTCCTAAGTTAGCAGGAATTGTCCAAGGAGTAGTCGTCCAAATAACAATTTCCGTATCTGTATCTAAAATACCTTTTCCATCTTTAACTGGAAAAGCAACATAAATAGATGGAGAACGCTTATCTTTATATTCAATCTCTGCTTCAGCAAGAGCTGATTCAGAAGAAGGAGACCAATATACTGGTTTCAATCCTTTATAAATATATCCTTTTTTCGCCATCTCTCCAAAAACACGAATTTGTTGTGCTTCGTATTTTGGATGTAATGTAATATAAGGATTTTCCCAATCTCCACGTACCCCTAATTCTTTAAACTGTGATCGTTGGCGATCAATTTGTTCGTAAGCATACTCTTCACATAGTTTACGAAATTCTGCTATTGACATTTCTTTACGGTTTACACCTTTATTCGTTAATGCTTGCTCAATTGGTAAACCATGTGTATCCCACCCTGGAACATAAGGAGCATCATATCCACTCATTGATTTAGAGCGAACAATAATATCTTTTAAAATTTTATTTAAGGCATGCCCCATATGAAGATCACCGTTCGCATATGGTGGTCCATCGTGAAGAACAAATTTTGGTCTTCCTTTTGTACGTTCTTGAACTTTTTTATATATGTCCATTTTCTCCCATTTTTCACGAATTTCTGGTTCTTTTTTCGGTAAATTTCCACGCATTGGAAATTCCGTTTTTGGCATTAGTAACGTATCTTTATAATCCACGTCTTATACTCCTTTCAAAAATAATAAAAAGTGATATCAATAAAAAAACCTTCTCATCCCAGAA
>JGI1652J44930_10000572_pt1 | contig 14357 bp, 14 predicted proteins | sample NewIslsDNAsample_FD_44930 | JGI IMG/M metagenome (IMG submission 44930)
CCATATCTTCTATTAACAACACGTCGCTGAAGGTTCGATGTAATTGTTTATCATAAATATTCAGCGTGCCGTTTTCGTTTACCGTGATCGTATAAAAATTCGTATCAATTTGCGGCACTGATTCAGGATGTTTCTCTATCATGATGTGATCTGTTTCTTGAACGAAATACGCTTTATATCCCATTGCCGGAATGCGGTCTTGAAACTGAATGGTATAGCGGACAAACGGATCATAGTTTCCGTAATGGACAATTTGGCGATCAATTAAGCCCGGATCCACTATTTTTTTATCCACTACTTCAAAATAAATTTCTTTTCCCGTTTCATCGACTAGCGTAAAGTTCTTCCATTTTGTCGTAATTTCTGCTTGAATTGGCTCATTTCTTTCATAAGGAAGCAAATTGTATACCACCAGCTTGTCAATTGATCGATCGGATGGCATCGCATCGGCGATTTTTCTCATATAGAAGGAAATCAAACGATCTGTCTTCTCCTCCGCGATGAAAAATCTCGCCATAATTCGCGGTGGACTTTATCGGAACAGCAGCACCCGATGCTATCGTGCGCATGGTTTTTCATCATTTCCTTCCAAATGAGTTCGATCAATTGATGATGATAAGAAAACCCTAGCGTCGATGCGATCGCTGCCAACGGCTCTAAAATATTGGTTATCTTATTTTCTATTCTTGCGTTTGCTGCTTTAATATCCATACGTGTCGAGTAAATGCTGCGGTGTACGCGCATATATTTGCCATCTAAAAATTCTCCTTTAATTGTTGCGAGGCCTTCCTGTTTTTCTAGCTCCTCAAAAACATGCTCATAGCGGCTTAAGAAAAATTTTCTTTCCGGATACAACTTGCGCAGCTGTTCGATAACTTCGAAAATATTTTTTTGAATCGGCATTTGGTCGTGCCCGTTTGGAATAATAATATGGTCGGTTGTCGCTCTCTTATCTAATACGGAAAAATATTTATCCATCCGTTCCTTTAATGTTGCTTCATCAGTCGGGAGATACTTCCCGATGGCATAGCCTAATGGAAATACTTGCACAAGCACTTTGGAGCCGTCGTCACTCATCCAATAAAACTCTGTCCGGTCTGTGCCGTGTCGTTCGGAAATTCCCCGCCAGAAGATGGCCCGATGAATGCCAAAGCCGTTGAGTATTTGCGGGAGCTGGGCAGACTGCCCAAACGAATCCGGAAGATAGCCGATTTTCATCGGCTCACCGAACTCTTGGCAATCTTTCAATCCATATAACAAGTTACGGACAATCGATTCTCCGCCGACGACCATTTCATCCGTCTGCGTATACCAAGGACCGATGATTAGCTTTCCTTGCTGGACTAAACTGCGGATTCGTTCCTTATATTCCGGTTTTACCGCAAGATAATCTTCTAAAACCACTGTCTGCCCATCCAAAACGTAATACGGATAATCTGGATTCGTTTCGAGCATCTCTAATATTTCTTCCATGTTATTGACAAGCAGAATGCGCGACTCCTCTGTGGAAAAGTACCATTCGCGGTCCCAATGCATGTGAGGGACAATGTGAACATATTGTTTCAATCTATCCACCCCGCTAACTTAACCCTTGTTGCTTCTTTAATTTATGAATACGAGTAACCACTAAAAGTATCATGGAAATAAATGCGCCGATAAGCGCTGCGCCTAGCCAAATCATTCCGGCTTTCCATAAAGGTGCACCTTGCAGCACAAACAAGGAGAAAATTCCTGCTCCCGGAACGTTTAGACCGATATGAGACGCGGTTACGATCGCTCCTGTAATAGCAGAACCAATGCAAAGGGATGGGATCACCCGGATAGGATCGTTAATCATAAACGGAATGGCACCTTCGGTAATACCGGCCAAACCAAGAATCCAAGTTGATTTACCAACTTCGCGCTCGTACTCTTCAAAATAACGTTTAAATAACAATGTGGCTGCTGTTACGGAGAAAGCAGAAACCATTTTTACCGAGGCAAAAGCGGCGTACGGAATAAAATTGCCGCTGGCCATCGCACCGATGCAGAACGTATAGGCGGCCTTATTGACAGGCCCCCCTAAATCGAAGGAAACCATGATTCCTAAAATCGCGCCAAGAATAATGGCATTGCTTCCTGAAAGATTGTCTAGCCAATGCAGCAATAAATTGTTTAACCCCGCAACCGGTTTTCCAATCACAAACAGCATCAATATTCCAACAACAAGAGAGCCTACAACTGGATACACCCAAAAGCTGATAAATCCGGAAAACGCTCCTTTCGGCGGCAACTGTTTCTTCAACAGTTTCATAAAGTAACCTGCCAAAAATCCGCCGAGCATTCCTCCCAAAAATCCACTGTTAATCATACTTGCGGCAATCCCTGCGGCAAAACCTGGACCTAATGCCGGTTTATCGGCGATAGCGTAAGCCATGTACGCAGATAAGACAGGGATCATCAGCGTTCCAAGCATATTTCCGCCTAATTTCCGAAGCATCCATAACCATGAATTTTCTGTATCATACAACTGTTGCAAATGGAACGCCTGTGCTACCAAAACGGTAAAAGCTAAAATCATTCCTCCCGCCACAATGATCGGGATAATGTGAGAAATACCTGTTAAAATAGAATTTTTTACCTCGGTTTTCCATGATACAGTTTCCGATTGACGTTCTCTTTTTTGCGGCTTGTATTCTGTTTTCTCCTTCGTTTTTGCTGCTTCTAGCGCCTTTTGAATCACTTCTTTTGCATCTTTTAACGGTGCAGCCACCGTCGTGCGGTAGATTGGAAGATGGGAGAACCTCTCCTCATTTTTTACCGCTACATCCGCGGCGAAAATGGCTGCATCTGCTTTTTGCAGCTGTTCATCCGTGTGGCGGTCTTCAATGCCATTTGCTCCCTGCTTTTCAACATAAACAGTAACACCAAGTTCTTGCCCCGCTTTTTGCAATGCCTCGGCTGCCATATACGTGTGGGCAATGCCTGCCGGACACGCCGTCACCGCAACGATGGTTTGGGCAGATGGCACCATTTCGTTCTCGTTTTTCTCCTCTACATCATCTAACGCATCATATAGTTCTTCGGCGCTTGCACAATTTTGTAACCGCTTTCGATATCCGGCATGAGAAAGCCTTTTTGCCAGCTCCGCAAGCAGCTCAATGTGGGTCGATCCCGCTTCTTCTTCTGGAATCGCTAACAAAAAGACAAGACTGACTTTATTGTGTTCAACGATGCTCTCCCAGTTTTCAATTGGCTTCTTCAACTTGGCAACAGCAAAGGAAGCGGATTTCACTGCACGCGACTTTCCGTGTGGAATCGCCAGTCCTGCTTCCAGTCCGGTTGGAGATAACGCTTCGCGTTTTAATACATCTTGGTAAAACTCTTCTGCAGAATGTAATTTCCCTTCCTGCGCTAACTTCTCAGTCAAATACCAAATTACTTCTTCCTTTGTCGATAACGCTACACCGACATCAATTAAATGAACATTCGTCAACTTCNTCAGTTCCATTCCCTTCACACCCNTTCCTAATCCCCCTTATNGGCTTTTATTATAAAATAAAAAAAATAAGAAGACGGAAATCTTCTTACTTTTTCACAACATTGCCTACGGAAACCATACTGTTTGTGTATTTATACACATCATCCATACATTTGCCAATAACGTTCGCTTATTTTTCTTAACATAATCAATAATGAAGTTCGATCCGTAATATCATACTTATTCAAAAACTGTTTAGGAGCCCAACAATAAAGACGCAGATCGGCCAAATTGNCAAGCGAATTTTCGCTTAAATGCGTCATGCTGATGATAAAAACTCCTCTTTGTTTCGCAATTGTCACCGCNTCCAGCACTTGTTTTGTTTCTCCGGATAAACTAATAACAAAAAGAAGATCTTTCTGGTCGCAGCGNTCCGCACTATAAATCATGTCATGCCGCTGTGTAAAAAATTCCGCCTGTTTGCNGACACATCGTAAATTTTTTGCCATCATTTCACAAAAATATGCCGAGTCTCCTATTCCNTAGAATAAAACTCGCTTAGATTCATGCATTTTCCGCACTGCCACATCTATCGTATCGATNTCCATCATCTCATATGTTTTCAATATATGTAACGGCACTTCCGTCATCTGCACCATTTCCGCCTGATTTTCTAATACTAACGCCGCTTTTAATTCTGAAAACCCTTTATATCCTAGTTTTTTTGCCAAGCGGACAATCGTATTAGGGACCGTATACAAATTTTCTGCTAATTTCTGAATGGACATGTTAGTGACTTCGTGACGGTGTTGCAAAATATACTCGACAATTTGATCNTCTGTATCATTTAGCTTATCGGCATAAAATTGCACTTTTTCTTCAAACTTCATTATCCTTATCCCCCATTGCCATAATCTCTCCATTAACGTATTTAACAACAATATAGGCAATATATGCAAAGAAAAATTAGAGATGGTTCCCTCATCACACAGCAAATGTCTAGAGATTACTTTCAAGCAAATCTCAAAGCGGCCAATATTCAATATTCCATAGCAAATTCCAGCTCTTCCCTCCTATTTTCACGTCGGAAGCGATCCAAACTTCTTTTCATAGTGACTTAACGTTAACAACGGAAATCTTCACCTTAATCGGCCTTCCGCTCTTTGTCACTTTTTTTCTTTATGTAATGGCAAGGTTTCATCCATGGCAACGAGGAGGTTTTCTCATCACAATGGGCCTGCTAATGACATGGATCGAAAAACAGGCAGAGACAATAGGATGGTTTGTCCACAGCTTCGAATGGAAGCATATATATTCATTTGTTGGGTATTCGCTGTTTATAGCGATGGTCTGGAGGTTTTATCGCTGGATGTGGTTTGCTCTAGAAGCAATGGATATTAAAAAGGATTGCCGCATCTTCAACGGCAATCCTTTGCTAAGGAAAAAACGAGACATTTTAAACTATACTGTTAACTTGCCCCTACTAAAATAGGAATTCTTTCTTTGTATTTTGCAATTAATCTGTTGTTATGTTCATCCGCTCCTTCCATATTACCACTTAAAAAGATCGGTGGTTCCAAACCGTTTTCCGCCATTAAGACAATAGTTTCAGCAAAGATAGCATTTAAAATCGCGCTTCCTACAACAGTAGAGGTAGGAGAAAACGGAACGGAAACACTTTCGTGGGATAAAATTGCGTCACCTTTCACGGAATAATTATTAATAACAAGATCCACTACCTCGTATAACAACTTACCACTTTTATGCCGTGAGGGCTGGCACTTTGAATATTCCAAGGATGTAATGGCTATCGTATAAGCCCCCTTCTCTTTAGCCGTCAGCGCAACATCAATCGGAACTGGGTTACGCCCCGATGTGGACAAAACAAAAAACACGTCTTCAGGACGGATATCCTCAGAATCTATAAAATTCTTTGCGAAATCATTCATTCTCTCCAACATGGACGAACGGACCGCCCCCTCATGAAGCATAAGGGGTTCAAAAAATATTGGTTTAATTGGTACAAGTCCTCCAGCACGGTAAAAAACTTCTTCCGTTAAAATGTGGGAGTGACCACATCCGAACAGTTGAATAATTCCACCTTTCTGAACGGCTTCACTTACTACATAAGCAGCTTTTTTTAGATTGTCCTTTTCATGTTTTAAAACGAGTCCCAAACGTTCGTTGACCTTTTGAAAATAACGTTCGATCACGAGCTGATCACTCCTTTTAGTTGTAGAAAAATTTCTTTGACNCTACTTGGATTCGATTCTCCCTTGCCTTGTAATACATCTCCAAATACGTGCGGCATAAATAATTCAATATTTNTTTTTCTTATCTCTTTGTATAAAACAGGAAGATGGTGAACTTTAATACCGCCCGCTGGCTCAATGGCTCTTATTCCTCTTTTGGCTGCTTCTTTGGCAATGAAAAGAAGTTCTTCTAGGTGATCGAGCCCTTTCATTGGCATGACTTTTATGGATTCAACCCCGCAGGCAGCAGCCAATTCTAATAATGGCTCTACTTTTATCTTTTTTCCTGTTGGTATTTTTACAAAACCAACCTCCCCAGATGGAGAGATAAGAGCAGTAATAATAGGAAAATATTGCTTTGCTGCTAAAAACCCCTTGGCAAAAAGGGCTCTTTCCAATGGCTGATTGATATGTTCCGGATTGCTCCTAACAGCTATATCAACAACTCGTTTCCATTCATCAAACTTTCCTCCACCACCAAGACCGATACTGACAACTGGCGATGATTGTTTAATACTTTTCACCGTCTCAACGGCTTCCTCAATTGTAGCAAAATCCGCTGCTGCAATCCCTGGTACACAAAAGCCATCTGATGCTTCCAAAAGATCGGCAGCGTTTTTTCCGTCCTTCGCTAAAACATTGAGCAGCAGCTGATCTTGAAACCGCTTTATATTAAATAGCCTCATTTTGTGCTCTCCTTAACATATATGCCATTTTGTTCAAAGCTGTTTCTACAATTATTTTTCCTTTTTCTTTTGTTGCTTTCGTTGCATCCCCTAACACCGCTGTTTGAGTAAATGTTTTCCATGGCGTTGGACTCACGTCCGCTTCCTCATCTATATTCGGAATATCACAAATGGCTCTACTCATGTCTACATATTCTTCAGCTAAATAAAGCATAATCGATGTTTCAATTTCACAAGCATGAAAATAGACGGAATGAATCGTCTCCGTTTCCCGTATTTCATTGACAACTTTGTTCATACCGGGATAGAAAAAATAAAAGATTTTAAAATCAGGAAATTGATCATATAATATTCTTGCTGCTTCTTTTAACGCTATTTGATTGCCAAGATGACCGTTGACCATCGCCCAAATCCGAAATCCTTGTTTATATAAACTCGTTCCAATTTCGACCAATAAACGAATCAACGTCTCATTGGAAATAGATATACTACCAGGAAAATCGCGTAAACTCCATACCTGTCCGTATGAAATGGCAGGGAGGACAAATCCTGCAACCTTTTCTGCCAACCGACAGGCAAGACGTTCTGCCAAAATGGTATCGGTACATAACGGAAGATGTGGGCCATGGGCTTCTACTGCACCTATAGGCATGATAACAATGCTTGATTTCGTAATTTTGTTACCTATCTCGAATGAATTTTCTAAAGCGAAGTTCATCGATTTCACCTACTTTTTAAATGTAAAGCAACGGGAAGGGTTTTCTACAAAAAATAGATAAATTAGTTTTTCACCGTCAAAGCCTGCACGATTAGCTTCATCGACAAATCTTGGAACCCATTTAGAAATGATATACTCTAAACCAAGTCCGTAATCATAATGTTTATAATATGATTTTCTTGCCGTATCTCCACTCACTAGTATTTATTTTTCGTATCCTTTGCGGACAAGTTCTAAAATGCAATGGATTCTTGTACTTTCCGGAGCATACTTTATCTTTCCAATACCATCAAAACAGAGATAAGCACCAGTTTTNGCTATTTGTTCATGGTAATAAGGATCGGGATTTCGGTCCATATGACCGAAGCTTACATTAGACAAATCAACCCCTTCGCTTCGCAAAATTTCGATTTGTTCGAGGGCCATCGTACCTGCTTCCGTATGGGAATGAATCGGTGCTTTTGTTGCGTGATGTGCTCTGGCGACGGCACGTATTGTTTTTTCTTCTAAAGGAGTGATTCGGTTGTAACCTGTTCCGAATTTCACTTGTCCACCTTTATAAGATGTTCCTTCAAGCCCTTCCTCTACTTCTTGGATGACAAATTCCGCCAGTTCATTTACAGTTGCTGTTTCAATCCACTCATAGTAGGTAGCATAAGGACCGACTACTTTTTGTATTTTTTCTTCCAGTTTAGCTCCCCATAAAAAGCTTTTATTAAAACCTGCTGTCCCAATAATGTGGATTTTCGCTTTTTTTGCAATATCTGCAACAGCTTCTACATCTCTTCCATAATCTACTGCAGTAGCATCCACAAGCGCATTACCGCCATGTTTAGCAAAGTCTAAAACGTCTTTCAATGATTTTTCCTTATCATCCAGCAATAAATCGTCTTCTCCTTTTTCTTGCCAATATGGCGGGCGACAAACAATGTGCTCATGAGAATAAGTAAATCCTAACTGCTCAGGATGAATATCTCCATGCAATGTACGAATAAAACTCATTTTTAAACACCTCCAGCACAAATCACCCTGTTACAGCAGATAAAACTAGATTCTATCACTTTGAACGTTGTTTTGCTCAGCCCACCTTCCTTAACAAAATCTAGAAGAATAATTGGGCAAGTATTTTAATAATAGGCCCGAGAATAAACATATCCGAGTCAGCTGCCCACATAGCGGTGTCAGGAATTGTACTCGATATTAAAAATTTCACCATAATATACTGTCCCCATGCCACCACTGTTGCGGTCATAAATCCGCCTAACAAAGCTCCTCTCACACCACCTGTCGCATTGCCAAACACTCCCGCTGTCGCAGCATGGAAGAATAGAACAATCATCGTTGGTACAAATACGTAACCAACAGTACTTCCGATAATAACAAGCCAAATTAATGCCCCTATGAACGCACCTAAAAATCCTAATATTACCGCGTTTGGAGCATAAGGAAAAACAATCGGACAATCGAGAGCTGGCTTCGCTCCTGGCACAAGCTTGGTTGCAATACCGTTAAAAGCTGGAACAATTTCGCCAATAAACATCCGAACTCCCATTAGTACAACAGCAATCCCTGCGGCAAACGTAAAGGATTGGACAATCGAATAGATAATAAAGTTTTGACTTCCTGCTTTCTTTATTAATTCCTCTGCTCCTGGAGTTCCTTTTAGAGAAACAATGATTGCACCTACTAAAAATAACGTTCCCATCGTTAGTGCAGTAATGACATTAGAATCTCTTAAAAACTCCAATCCTTTTGGAAGTTTGATCTTTTCTGAATCATTCTCTTTGTTCCCAAGTACTTTACCGGACAGTGCTCCCATCAACGCAACAGATGCAGAGGTATGCCCTAAAGCAATATTATCGTTTCCCGTAATTTTCCGCATAAATGGTTGTGTAAGCGCTGGCTGTAATGTCCAATAAAGACCCATAATAATAGATAGAAAGATAACAAGTTTCCAAAATGACACATCTCCGACGGTATGAATAACAATACCGGCAAAGACGGTCGTTGTCCAAAACATCATATGTCCAGTCAGATAAATGTATTTAAATTTGGTCAATCTGGCTAGGAAAACGTTAATTAAAAACCCTATTGTCATAGCTAAAGTTACCGCACTACCGTATTTCGCGTTAAATCCTTCCTGCCCTATAAACTTACCTAAAGATTCCGACTTTAAATTAAATACTTCTTTCCACATAGGTTCAAAAACGGTCAAAGAATCTACTATAACGCCAGCACCAGCACCAATAATTAGGAATCCGATGATCGCCTTAAATGTGCCGCTNATAATTTGATTGGTTTTTTTCTTCTGCAACAGTAAACCAATAAATACAATGAAACCGAGCAATATAGACGGCGTTCCAAACACATTGTCAGCAATCCACTTAATGATTTCCATTGGCCATCTCTCCTAATATGAAGATTATTATTTTAAATTCTCCACTAAGGCATTTTTAATTTCCACTCGATCAAAATAGTTATTCACAATAATGATTTTCGCGTTTACACCAGCTAAAGAATCAGCCAATTCCCTGTTGGTCACGATAAAATCCGCATCCATGCTTGATGCACTAGAAACATCTGTATGTTCTACATCTGCCGCAATTCCTAGTTCAGACAAAACTTGTTCCACATTCATTCTTAAAATTAAACTCGTCCCCTGTCCGAGGCCACAAACACATAACAACTTCATGCTTCCACTCCTCTAATAAAAATTTCAATTTCCTCATATGTCTTTGCATTGATCATCTTTTCAATTGCCTCTTTATTTCCTAACAATACCATTAACTTTCTTAAAATTTCCAAGTGTTCATTATTATTAGAAGCTCCAAGAGCTAACACAAGCTTGACAGGATCGTTTGGTTTATTTCCGAATTCGATCGGTTCTGCTAACTGTACAAGCGATACTGACGCTTCTTTTACTCCATCTTCCGGTCTTGCATGCGGCAAAGCTACTTGCGGTGCTAAAACAAAATATGGTCCATTATTTTTATACGATTCCACCATCGCCTCTATATAAGAATGATCGACATGATTTTGATCAGCAAGTAATTGTCCCGCTCTCCTAATAGCTTCTTCAGGTGTATTAGCTTTTACATTCAATGCTACTAGGTTTGGTTCTAAAAACTTCATGACTAATCTCCTTTTTGCTTTTTGTTATCCTCGCTAATTTTCTTTTTTAAATACGACCATATTTCTACAGGCGTATCACATCGAATTAACTCTTCGACAAATTCAGATGACTGAAAGCACTCTGACAATGTTGATAATGCATGAAGATGAATTTCTGGATCTACTGATGCCAAAACAAAGATTAATTGAACATCATGTTCTTTTTTTTTCGAAAAAGAAACCGGCTCTTTTAGCACCAACAAACTAATTCCTGGCTTTTTTACCCCTTCGTCCGGCTTTCCATGAGGAAGTGCCACTTTCGGCGCGATGATAATATATGGTCCCAAGTTTTTAATATGATTGATCATCGCAACAACATATTGCCTCGTTATTCTACCGGTTCGTAAAAGCGGTTTAGAGGCGAGCTCTATTGCATGCTCCCAACTTTCCACTTTCGCCGCAATTTGAATATATTCTAGTGAAAGTAGATCAAGTAAACCCGGTTTTCTCGTCCAATTTTTTGGAATAAAAGGTTTATAAAAGTATTCCTTTAATGCGGTCAAAAGTGCTTGTTCATCTTTTATATCAGCGTATTGTTTAACGATTCCTAAAATCGCTTCCGGGGAGTATTTTGTGTTCTGTGATGCGCTTTCTCCAAATAAAGCATGAACCTTTTTCAATAGCGTTTCTTTTTCTTGATCTGTTAAAATCGGATTAACAACAAATACAGGGTGCTTTTTCTTAGAAACTGGAACAGTCGAGACAGCAAAATCAATGTCATGAAAATCCCTTTGCTCGTAATCCCTTACAGAAATGGTCTCCACAAAGTCAACGGTTGAAAATAATCCTTCCAACTGTTTTCGTAAAATAGTTGAAGTACCGATGCCGCTTGCGCAAATAAGAATGGCGCGTTTCCGCTCTTTTGGCTCAATTCCTTCTTTACGCAACCATCCTCCAAAATGTATAGCAATTAACGCTATCTCCTCATCACTAACTTTCTTGCCGATAGCGGTTTCAAAATGATGAATCACCTTTTTTGTAATTAAGAAAAGATCTTTATATTTTGTCTTAATTAACTCAATCATCGGATTTTCCACTTGTAAGCCATATTTAATCCTGTAATAAGCAGGCTTTAAATGTAAAAGCAAGTTTTCTTCTACTGCTTTCCTGTTCGGAAACGTAATACATGTGAAGGCTTGAAATTCTGTAACCATTTTTTGCACAATATTTTGTAGATTCTTATAATCATCATGACTTTGCAGATAATTTCCAGAATATTGGACTTTGCTACTTAATAAATGAGTAGCTAAATAATAAACTTCATCATCCGGAATAGAAGTTTGAAAGATGGATTCCAACTTGCTTCTTGCTGTTTGTGCTGCTTTAAATTCTTTCGTTTGTTGGATCACTTCTTTTTCCACCGGATCAAAGTCAATTTTTTTACCTTGAACGATTCGCTTTCCAAATAGCCAAAAGCGTAGAGCTAAGTGGTACAAAACATCATCCGCAAATTGTATATTTAAATGCTTTTCACATTCATTTAAGACATCGAGTATACTTCTTAACTCACTTAAAACTATAGTTGACTCATCCTCATCATGGATCAACAGACGTTTTAAATTAGCCAAAACCGTTTGCCAATCTTGCTGGTGTGGGACAACAAGGGATAAGTAATATACGATCGCTCTTCGTTTATCTTCTTCCTTGCCCTTTATTACATAGCCAGTGTAGCGGGTAAAACAAAGGGTTAATTGGAAACTATTCAACTGTACACGTAATTTCTTTAAATCTTTAATGGTGGTATTTCTACTCACTTTTGTTTTTTCTGATAAATCCTTCAGGAAAAGAGGTGGTTCCTCTACTAATAAATGGATTGCAAGCCATGCTATCCTTTCTTTCTCGGAATATGCGTAATTCCATACCTCTAAATTTTTTAATTTTTCGGGAATAGCTTGTTTCGTCCGTTCTGTTACATAAAAGCCTGAAGTCCGAACATATTTCACCCCATCAAGNTGATTGCTCTTTAACCAATAGTTAATCTTTTCTATATCGTAATAAACCGTTCGTCTGGATATATTAAACCTTTTGATCAACTCCTTTACTGATAAATAACCATCGCGCCTTACCAACTCATGTAGTATCGCAGTACTGCGTTCATCAAGCGACATTGTCAGACCCCCCTGCACAATTGTGCAAAATCGGATTGGTCCTAAAAATATTTAACAATTGCTTAATTTCATTTTATTAGAAAGCGCTCTCACTTATAAGACCAAATTCCCCACACTATGTTTGTGCAAAACTGTACGAAAAGTACCCTAATCCCATTGTCATCATTCTGTAAAAAAACTCTTCCGCAATGAAGGAAGAGTAATAATGGGTTTAATGTTAATTTTTGATATTAGGCGGATTTTCTAATAATAAATGCTTCCTGCACCAAATACGAATAAAGTTACAAGACTGCGAAGTTGTACTTCGCGGACCTAAAAACGATGGAACAGGTTTATCAGATGATTGAAGAGTATATTCATTTTTACAACCACAGTTGCTTTCAAGAAAAATGGAACGGCCTTTCCTCGATGGAATATCGAGAAAAGGCCGCGAATGGATATACTCCTCTTTTATTGTGCAATTGAGAGAGCAATGTGCACTTATTTTATTTTTGCTCCCCTGTATATCCCCCTAAAGGAATATTATCTTTTCGCGCCACGCCGGTCCGGTACGCCGCTTCGATGACCGCTTGCCGCACCCGTTCTACTACTTTGCTGTTAAATACGCTTGGAATGATATAAGTTTCATTGAGTTCGTCTTCCGTGACGACGGAAGCGATCGCTTTTGCGGCGGCAAGCTTCATTGCTTCGTTGATTTCTTTGGCGCGGCAATCAAGCGCACCGCGGAAAATGCCAGGGAAGCATAGCACGTTATTAATTTGGTTCGGATAATCCGAGCGCCCTGTCGCCATCACGCGGACATACGGTTCGGCGAGTTCTGGATCGATTTCCGGCACTGGGTTGGCCATGGCAAACACAATTGGGTCGCGCGCCATTTTTTTCACGTCTTCCACCTTCAAAATGCCTGGAGCAGAAACACCGATAAACACGTCCGCACCGGCGATGACATCGGACAAGCTTCCTTTTTCGTTGTCCGGGTTAGTGATTTGCGCATATTCCTGCCAATACGGATTATCATATTTTTCGTCGCGATGGATGGCGCCGTGACGGTCGACACCGACGATATTGCGCACGCCAGCCGCCAGCAAGATTTTCGTGCAGGCAATTCCAGCGGCGCCGATTCCTGTCAATACGACTTTTATATCTTCTAATTTTTTGTCGACGATTTTGAGCGCGTTTAACAAACCGGCAAGCAGCACCACCGCTGTACCATGCTGGTCATCATGAAACACTGGGATATCAAGCTCTTCTTTTAACCGTTTTTCAATTTCAAAGCAGCGCGGTGCGGAAATATCCTCGAGGTTAATGCCGCCAAACGCTGGCGCAATCGCTTTGACAATTTGAATGATTTCTTCCGTATCTTTCGTATCCAAACAAATTGGAAACGCATCAACCCCGGCAAACTGTTTAAACAGCATCGCTTTTCCTTCCATCACCGGCATCGCCGCATAAGGGCCGATATCGCCTAACCCCAATACCGCCGTGCCGTCCGAAACGACCGCGACGGTATTGCGCTTAATCGTCAGCGAATACGCTTTTCTCGGGTCTTCTGCAATCGCCGTGCACACCCGCGCCACTCCCGGCGTATAAACCCGCGATAAGTCATCGCGCGTTTTGACCGGGATTTTTGATTTCGTTTCAATTTTTCCGCCGATATGCATTAAAAACGTCCGGTCCGACACGTTAATAATTTTGACACCTTGAATTTTTTTAAGCGCTTCAATAATAAGATCACATTGTTTTGTATCCAACGCACTGACGGTAATGTCGCGTACGGTATGTACTTTGCTTGAGGAAATGACGTCAATCCCAACGATGTCTCCGCCCGCTTTTCCGATCGCAGCGGCGATATCGCTAAACGGAACACGGTCCTTTTCAAATTGAAGACGAATCGTAATGTTCATCGTTGCGCCACTTGGTAATGCCATCACAATCTACCTTTCTTTTACATTTTTATCCATC
>JGI1652J44930_10000574_pt1 | contig 14320 bp, 10 predicted proteins | sample NewIslsDNAsample_FD_44930 | JGI IMG/M metagenome (IMG submission 44930)
CACTGCACGAGCCCACGAACCGGCCACCACCACATCGGACGTGCTGAACCGTCAGCTGACGAAACCGGAGAGGCGCTGCTGGATCGTCTCCTCCGCTTCCCTCATGATGCGGGAAACGAGTTCCTCGACGGTCGGGATGTCGTGGATGATTCCCTGCGCCAACCCGACGCTCCAGATGCCCAAGTCCGGATCGCCTTCCTCGAACACCTTCCGCCCACGGGAACCGGCCACCAGTTCGCGCACGTCGGCGAACTCACCACCCTCGGCGAGGATCTGCACCACTTTCCGGCTCACCGGGTTGCTGGCGACCCGAGCGGTGTTCCGCAACGGCCGGAAGATCAGCTCGGTGTCCAGTTCGGAAGCCGCGACGATCTGTTCCTTGATGCGCTGGTGCACCGGCGCTTCAGCGGTGCACAAGAACCGGGTGCCCATGTTGATGCCGCTCGCTCCCAAAGCGAGAGCGGCCACCAGGCCTCGACCATCAGCGAAACCACCCGAGGCCACCACTGGAACCTCGACCTTGTCCACAGCGGCCGGAATCAACACCAAGCCCGGGATGTCGTCCTCGCCGGGATGTCCAGCGCATTCGAAACCGTCGATGCTGATCGCGTCGACTCCGAGTTCCTGCGCCTTCACCGCGTGCCGGACGCTGGTGCACTTGTGGATGACCTTGATGCCGGCTTCCTTGAAGTGCGGTATGTGCTCCTTCGGGTTCGATCCGGCCGTCTCCACTATTTTCNCTCCGGACTCGATGATCGCCTGCCTGTACTCGGCATAGGGCGGTGGGGTGATCGTGGGCAGGATCGTCAGGTTCACCCCGAACGGCTTGTCGGTCATGTCCTTGCAGCGCTGGATCTCCTTGGCCAACTCCTCCGGAGTGGGCTGGGTGAGCGCGGTCAGAAAGCCGAGGGCGCCAGCGTTCGCCACTGCGGAAACCAGCTCGGCGCGGCCGACCCACTGCATACCACCTTGCACGATCGGGTAATCCACGCCGAACAGGTCGCAGAACTGCGTTCTGAACATGCCCCTCCTTCCGTAGCTGCGAGCAGCCGGCTACCACCTCCGCCGACCACCTGGAGGTTACTCGGCTGCGATCGCGGGACGACCGCTGGCCAGCCACTTGCGCATCTTCCGCAGGTAGTAGGTCTTCGGCAGCTCCCGCAACACCATGGGGAGGCGGGGGTAGACGAGCGCGACCCCGTCCATCAGCAGGTCGTACCGTCGCTGTTTGCGTTCGTCCCACGACAGTCCGTATTCGCAGCGCAAAGACGGCGGAAGCATTCCCGTGGTGATGAATCGGACGAACGGCAAGGCCGCTCGCAACCAGGGAGGAGCGGACTTGTTGTGCAGCAGGTCGTGCGCCACCGCTCGGGCGTGGTCGGTGACTTCAGCGGTGGCCACCATTTCGTCCCAGTACTTGCGGAAAGCCTTCCGGTCGGCCGGCCACAACGAAGGTGGCACTTGCAAAGCGGTGCCCAGCAGTGCGTATTCCTGGTATATCCGTTCTGCTGTTTCGTCGTCCAGCGGCCCGAAGATCCGCTCGTACAGCAGGGTGGCCGTGTCGTAGAGCGTCGCCGCGACCCACAGCTGCAGCTCGGGGTCGAGCGCGTTGTACCCGGGNCCTCGCACTTTCGCGTGCGCCTGGGTGACCAGTTTGGTGATCACCTCCACTTCGCGTTCCGTCCCGTACGTGACGCAGAAGATGTAGGTGAGCGTGGTGCGCAGCCTGTCCAGCGGGCGGTACGCGAAGTCGCTGTGCCGGCTCACTCCCTCCCCAACCCCCGGATTCGCTATTTGCAGCAGAATCGCGCGGGCCCCGCCGGCGAGAACCGCCCCCTCACGAACGATCCGGTGCATTTCCACGGCGCAGTCGCGAGGTCTTTCGGACATGGAAGCAGTGTAAATACGGATTAACTTAGCGGGAAGGTCTGATCGGGCGAGCAGGGGATCTTCAAACGATCAAGCAGCCGAAAAGCCTGTTCGCCAAGTGCCAACTGGGCGAAGCGGAATTCACCGGATGGCTTGCGCTAGGCGTTGCGCAACACCTGAACCGCCAGAAAAGCGGCCTGGGTCCGATTTCCCAGCCGGCCACCCTCCATCGCCAGGTCGTTGAGGAGATTGATGGCGCCGTGCACCAGCAGCTGCACGTAGCCGCGCGAGCATCCCGGGCGCACGTCGGCGACCAGCCGGCTCCACCCTCGGACGTAGTCGCGCTGCGCGCGGCGCAGCGCGTGCCGGTCCGGAGCGGGCAGGTTGCCGTTCTCCGACAGGTACACGGTTGCCAGGTCGCTGTTGTCGAAGGCGAAGCTCGCATACGCGTCCACCACGTGCTCAAGCGCGGTTTCGGCATCGGTCACGCCGGCCAGCGCTTGGTTGGTGATGTCGGTGAGCCGTTCCGCAGCCCGGTAGTAGATCGCCGCGAGCAGATCGGCCTTGGACGTGAAGTGCCGGTAGACCGCGGAGGCGTTGATCCCCGCTGCTGCGCCGACTTCTTCCATGCTCACGGCGTGGAAACCGCGTTTCCGGAACAGCGGAAGGGCCGCTGCGATGAGCTCTTCCCGCCTGCTCAGCTGGGAGTACACCGGCACCTGCGGCTGTTCTCGTGATCGCTGCTGCTCATCGGGAGGCGAGGCNGCCAACACGACGTCTGCCAGTGAGCGCAATCCGCGTTCGGCCGCCCGATCGGCCAGCGTCGTCCGGTGCGTGGACCAGCTGGCCACTCCGCTGAGCGCGGCGAACGCCAGCAGTCGCGTGCTCTGCCGCGACAAGTCCGGCCGAACCCGACCCAGCAGATCAGCCACCGTCGACAGCAGAGCACGGATCGATTTGCCGAGCACGGCGCGGTCGCCGACCGGCAAGTTCCGCCATTCCCACTGGTAGAGCCGCACGCTTTTGCGCCGCTGGACGACGAGACGTATCACCGAGCGGAGCACCTCGTCCAATTCTTCCGCTGGACCGCCTTGGGATGCCGTCGCTCGCTCGGCGCACTCCACCAGCGCATCGGCGAATCGCCGAACGGCGTAGGCCAGCACCGCTTGCTTGCTCGGAAAATGGCGGTAGATCGCCGGTCCGGTGATTCCCACGGCAGCAGCTATTTCCCCCAGCCCAACGCGGTGGTATCCGCGTTCGCAGAACAATTCAGCTGCTACGGCAGCGATCTGCTCCTGCCGTTCGCTCGAACGCCGTCGGGCCGGTCGAGCTTCCGAGGTCGGCATGACAGCCCCTCCTCTCCAAACCGGCTGGCTACTCTACTCGCCCTTTTCTCGCGAAGTTCGCCACCGGAACACCTTGACAGAACGGAACAGCCGGCTCCATTGTTAATCGAGATTCGCACGGTTCACCCAGCGACAGTTCCCACTTCACCGCAGNCCGTCGTTGCAGATCCTCCGCCAACGCTTCGCCGTGGAGGCCCACAGTGGACACCACGAGAACAGAACCGCGACTTCCAGGAGCGGATTCCGCAACTTGGCGCCACTTCGCTCTGCTACCGGGTTTCTTCGTCGCCGGAACAGGTCTTCTGCTGCAAGTCGCTCATCCCGTGGTCGGAGCGGGCGTATTGCACCATTCGAATTTCAAGCAGCACCCGTGGAAAAGGGCGCTGCGCACCCACATCTCCACCATGCGGTTCGTCTACGGAATGCAGGGCGGACCGCACGCCGAAGGAGCTCGCCTGCGGGAAGTGCACCGGAGCATCAAGGGCGTCGACGGAGCCGGCCGCCGCTACCACGCGCTCCACCCCGATGCGTACGCCTGGGTCCACCTGACCTTGGCCCAATACGTGGCGGACACCGCCAGGTGGTTCTACCGTCCGCTGAGCGAAGCCGAGGCCGAGCAGATGTGGCAGGAGTTCCGGGAGATCGGCAAAGCACTGCGGCTCAAGGACCACCAGATGCCCGCCACCTGGTCCGACGCGCAGCGGTGGTTCTGGGAGGTGGTCGAGCGGGAGCTGGAAGCGAACCAGTCGACCGCCGATGTCCTCGAAAGCCTTTCGCGCCCTCCGAAGCCGGCGCGGTGGATTCCCAGTCCACTGTGGCAATTGCTGATGCGGCCGCTCGCCCGTCTCGTCCTGATGACCACCGCGGCAACACTGCCCGCCCCACTGCGCGAGCGGTTGGGGCTTCGCTGGAGCAGCACCGACCAGCGTCGTTTCGAACGGTTCGCCGCACTGGTGCGCGCGGCGATGCGCGTCCTGCCCGAGCCGCTGCGATACGCCCCGCTGGCGTACGTCGCCATGCTCCGCGACCGTCGCAGCAAAGCCCCTCGTACCCCCTCATCAGTCGCGCAGAACTCGTGGAAGCGCTACCGGACACCGGGAAGGAGCAGGTCATGGCGCGTGCGCTGACCAGTGAGCAGCAGGATTTGGTGGATGCGGTCACCCAGTTCTGCCGGCNCGAAGTCGGTACCGGTACTCCTGGCGTCCACCACGACCAGGAGCTCTACCGCAAGATGGCCGATCTGGGCTGGCTTGGGATCTCCCTGCCGGAGAAGTACGGCGGCAGCGGTCTGGGCATGACCGAGTTGTGCCTGTTCCTGGAGACCACCGCCTATTGGAAGGCTCCCATCAGCGGATTCGCCACCACGATCATCTCCGCAGCCGCCTACGAACGCTTCGGCACCGAAGAGCAGAAGCAGGCGGTGCTGACCGGCGTGGTCCAGGGCAGGGTGGAGTCGATCTCCATGTCCGAGCCCGGGGCCGGGTCCGATGTCGGTGCGCTGAGCTGCCGGGCGGAGCGCAGACCGGGCGGGTACTTGATCAACGGGCAGAAGACCTGGTGCTCCAATGCGCACATCGCCGACCACATCCTGCTCATCGCCCGGACTTCGACCGATGGTGGGAAGCACGACGGACTCACCCAGTTCATGGTGCCGACCAACATCGACGGCCTGGAGATCCGCGGCATCGACACGATGGGCGGGAAGGAAGTGAACGACCTCTTCTTCACCGACTGCTTCGTCCCGGACAGCGCCGTGGTGGGTGAGGTCGGCCATGGGTGGAAGCAGCTCATGGCCGGGTTGAACCTGGAGCGGATGATTCTCGCGGCCAACATGCTCGGCACCGCCCAACGGGCTTTCGACGACACCGTCACCTACGTCAAGCAGCGCGAGCAGTTCGGTCGCCCGATCGGTTCTTTCCAGGCCCTCCGGCACCGGATCGCCGACATGGCGACCGAGCTGGAGTGCGCCCGCCTGCTGGTGGCGGACGTCGCACGGACCATTGACGAGAACCCGGACAAGATGTTCCCCCGGGAAGCCTCCATGGCGAAGTTGAAGTGCACCGAACTGGCGAAGCACGTCGCCTTGGAAGGCATGCAGATGATGGGCGGCTACGGTTATGCCACTGAATACGGCATGGAAGCGGTCCTGCGCTCCACCGTGGTCTCCACGGTCTACGGTGGGACGAGCGAAATACAGCGCGACATCATCGGCAAGAGCTACGGACTGTAGTTCCCGCTGACGTCGGGGAGCAGGTCCGGCCCGGGCAGCCTTCGACTGCGTCGAACTGCCGACCTGCTCGGCATTCCCCCTGGTGGGTGGCGTTGCCAGCCCCACCGGACGTCGTGCGCCACCGATCGGACCACTGCGGGTCGAGCGCCCTCACCGGAGCCACTGCCGCTGGACGGTCAGCTCGCCAGTCGGGAATTGCTCCAGGCGGACAACCGCACGCCCGGGCCCCCGGCCTTCAGGTGCAATCGGTCCGAGACGCCCCTGGCGCGCCGATCAGCAGGTGGCTCGCTGCGGCGGTGCGCTCCAGCACCGACCACATCGAATAAAAGTAGACAAAAAACATACATTTTATCATGAATCGATGATCACCTTTAGGGAAAAGAGTCAAAATTACCCTTTTTGCTTAAGCATCTCCCAAAGAATGAGCAATCCTTGTTGTTTCAATGCGTGCTACTTACGCTCCGAGACGTGATCTCTGCGATGGTGCGCTGTCGTGCCGAATGCATCCAGGCCCCCAGCGCGGCCTGCCACCAGGCACTCCTCCTCCACCTGCGCACCAACCACCGCTGAGGACCTTCTTTCCCACGCCCCGGATACCGCCTTCCAAGGAGCAGAATTGAGCGCTGACGCCACTGGCTGGTCCTTCGACACCCTGCAAGTGCACGCCGGAGCGACCCCCGACCCGACCACTGGTGCCCGCGCGGTGCCGATCTACCAGACCACCTCCTACGTCTTCCGCGACACCCAGCACGCGGAGAACCTGTTCAACCTCAGCGAAACGGGCAACATCTACACCCGGATCAACAACCCGACGCAGGACGTCCTGGAGCAGCGGGTGGCGGCTCTGGAAGGCGGGGTCGCCGCGGTCGCGCTGTCCTCAGGGCAGGCCGCCCAGACGCTGACCGTCCTCACCCTCGCGGGGTCCGGCGACCACATCGTCACCAGCTCGTCGTTGTACGGCGGGACCTACAACCTGTTCCGGCACACGCTGCCCAAGCTCGGCATCGAGGTGACCTTCATCGAAAACCCCGGTGACCTGGAGGAGTGGAAGGCAGCAGTTCGACCGANCACCAAGCTCTTCTACGGCGAGTCCCTGGGCAACCCGCGTTCCGACGTGCTCGACGTCCGCGCCGTCGCCGACGTGGCGCACGCGGCGGGTGTGCCCCTCGCGGTGGACAACACGGTCACCACGCCCTACCTCCTGCGGCCCATCGAACACGGCGCCGACATCGTCCTCCACTCGGCCACCAAGTACCTCGGTGGTCACGGCACGACGATCGGCGGCATCGTGGTCGACGGCGGCACCTTCGACTTCGGCGCGCACGGTGACCGCTTCCCCGGTTTCGTCGAGCCGGACCCGAGCTACCACGGCCTGCGCTACTGGGAAGCCCTCGGCCCGGGCGCGTTCGCGGTGAAGCTGCGGGTTCAGGGGCTCCGGGACATGGGTCCCGCCATCTCCCCGTTCAACGCGTTCCTGCTGCTGCAAGGCCTGGAGACCCTCTCGCTGCGCATGCAGAAGCACACCCAGAACGCCCAGGCGCTCGCCGAATGGCTCAGCGAGCGGGACGAGGTGGAAGCGGTGCACTACGCCGGCCTGCCCAGCAGCCCGTGGAACTCGCTGGCGCAGAAGTACCTCCCCCGCGGTGCCGGCGCGGTCGTGTCCTTCGAACTGCGCGGCGGAGTCGAGGCGGGNCGGGCCTTCGTCGAAGGTGTCGAGCTGTTCAGCCACCTGGTGAACATCGGTGACGTGCGCAGCCTGATCGCCCACCCGGCGAGCACCACCCACAGCCAGCTCACCCCGGAAGAGCAGCTGCTCACCGGCGTGACCCCGGGCCTGGTCCGGCTCGCCGTCGGGATCGAGGACGTGGAGGACCTCAAGGCGGATCTCAACGCCGGCTTCCGAGCGGCCAAGGCAGCTCAGGAAAAGTGAGACAGCAGCACTCCCCGGCATCCCTTCCCGGCTGCGGCGGCTGGCGGGAAGGGATGCCCGCGGGGCGCCGCAAATGGCTGCACCTCCGCCAGCCGCTGGCCTTGGAATCCGGTGAAACCCTCCCCGAGGTTCGCCTGGCGTACGAGACCTGGGGCGAGCTCAACAGCGACGGCAGCAACGCCGTTCTGGTGCTGCACGCCTTGACCGGGGACAGCCACGTGGCCGGACCGGCGCAAGAGGGGCATCCCAGCCCCGGTTGGTGGGACGGCTTGGTCGGCCCGGGACGGGCGCTGGACACGAACCACTGGTTCGTGGTCGCACCGAACGCCATCGGCGGCTGCCAGGGCAGCACCGGACCGCTCGACCGCGCCCCGGACGGCAAGCCCTGGGGTGGTCGCTTCCCCATGGTGACCGTCCGGGACACCGTTCGCGCCGAGCAGGAGCTCGCCGACGCGCTCGGCATCCGGCAATGGGCAGCAGTGCTCGGTGGCTCCTTCGGAGGCATGCGAGCCATGGAGTGGGCCATCATCTACCCCGAGCGGGTCAAGAACCTGCTGCTGCTGAGCTGTTCCGCTGTTTCCTCGGCAGAACAGCTCGCCTGGTCCGCCACCCAAGTACAGGCCATCGTCAACGACGCGGCCTGGCTGGACGGGCGCTANCTCGAACACCCGGAGAGCACCGGCCCCGCTGCTGGCCTGGGGCTGGCCCGGCGAATAGCGCACATCACCTACCGCAGTCCGCAGGAGCTGCAAGACCGCTTCGCCGCCGACCACCAAACAGCTGAGCACCCGTGGTACGGCGGCCGGTACGCCGTGGAATCCTACTTGGATCACCAGGCGGCGAAGCTGGTGGAACGCTTCGACCCGGCCAGCTACGTGACCTTGGTCCGGGCGATGTCCTCCCACGACGTGGGCCGCGGCCGAGGTGGGCTGGCTGCCGCGCTGGGGCGCATCCAAGCGCGGACGATCGTCGCCGGGGTAGACACCGACCGCTTGTTCCCGCTCGCGGAGCAGCAGCAGCTCGCCGAACTGATCCCGGGGGCGGCTCCCGCGCGGGTCATCCACTCCGCCAACGGGCACGACGGTTTCCTCACCGAGATCGAACAGGTCGGCAAGCTCTGCCAGGACCTGCTGCCCGCGATCGGAAGCAGCGGGGCGGCGATACCAGCCTGACGGAAGATTCGATTCCGCCGTTCCGGGTACCTGATGACCGTGGGCCAAGCGAAGTCACGGCGGAAATCCGATCGGTTGCGCACCTACCGGGCCAAGCGGGACTTCTCCCGCACCGAAGAGCCGGCCGGCACCTCCGGGCGGACGAGCGGCCGGCTCTTCGTCGTGCAACGCCACCGGGCTCGCCGCCAGCACTACGACCTGCGCCTGGAGATCGACGGTGTGCTGGTGAGCTGGGCAGTGCCCAAAGGGCCGACGCTGGACCCGAAGAGCCGGCGGATGGCGATCCAGGTGGAAGACCACCCCATCGAGTACGGCGATTTCGAGGGGATCATCCCGCGCGGGGAGTACGGCGGCGGCGATGTCATCGTGTGGGACCGGGGAACCTGGGAAGCGGTGGACACCGACGACCCGATGGGGGCAGTGGAGTCGGGCAACCTGCACTTCGACCTGCACGGCCAGAAGTTGACCGGTCGTTTCGTGCTGGTGCGGCGCGGCCAGGACGACTCCGGCAAGAGCAATTGGCTGCTGCTGCACAAGGACGACGAGCACGCCCGCCCCGGCTGGAACCCGGAGGAGCNCCCCCGCTCGGTGAAGAGCGACCGCACCAACGAGGAAGTCGCCGCCGAACCGGAAGCGGTGTGGCACGGCGACCGGCCAGCGGACCAAGCCGAAGTGCCGCTCCCCCGCGCGGAGAGCTCCGGGCGAGGCCGCAAGCCCGCCGCGAAGAAGTCGAAGAAGGCCACAACCGCATCGGCCCGGCAGAGCTGGCCGGAACCGACCGAGGAAGAACTCGCCGCCCTCGACCAGATGTCCGCCAAGGGAACCTGGCAGTTGGCCGGGCAACAACTCCGGGTGACCAACCTGGACAAGGTGCTGTTCCCCGGGGGCGGTGACGCCCCCGGCATCACCAAGCGGGAGCTGATCCGCTACTACACCCGGGTGGCCCCGGTGATGCTCCCTTATCTCAGCGAGCGCCCGTTGAACATGCACCGCTTCCCCAACGGGGTCGAGCAGAAGGGGTTCTGGCACAAGGAGATCCCCTCCTACGCGCCGGACTGGTTGCGCCGCTGGCACCACTCCGAGGCAGACCCCGGGGAGAGCCAGTGGTACCTGGTGCCGGACAGCGTGCCCGCTCTGGCCTGGCTGGCCAACTACGGCGCCGTCGAACTGCACCCGTGGATCTCCCGCGTCCCCGACGTGCACAACCCGACGTGGGCGCTCTTCGACATCGACCCGGGCAGCAAGACCTCGTTCGACGACGTGCTGACCCTGGCCCGACTGCACCGGACCGCGCTGGAGCACCTCGGGGTGATCGCGCGCCCCAAGGTGACCGGGAAGGGCGGGATCCAGATCTGGGTGCCCATCGAACCCAAGTACACGTTCGAACAGACCCGGTCATGGGTGCAGGAGGTCTCCCGCGCCATCGGCGATGCGGTTCCGGATCTGGTCAGCTGGGCCTGGGAGAAGAAGCAGCGGCGCGGGCTCGCCAGACTGGACTACACGCAGAACGTCATCAACAAGACGCTCGTCGCTCCTTACAGCGTTCGGCCGCAACCGGGAGCGCCGGTGTCCGTGCCGATCGAGTGGGACGAGCTGGAAGATCCGCAGCTCGCCCCCGACCGCTGGACGATCCGGGACGTCTTCGCCCGGCTGGAAAGCGCCGGTGACCCGTTCGCCGCGCTCTTGGGGGTGGAGCAGGAACTGCCCGAGCCGCACTGACCCTCCCGCCGGGGCGCCGTCTGCATGCCATCCGCCCTCGACGAGGCCAAAATGAGCGAGTCAGGACAGGTTTGGAAACCTTGGTCGGGGCCAGTGGCACAGCAGGAATCGTCTTCGAAGCAGCGGACTGACCGCTCGATCAAGTCCCTGTTGCACCTGACCATCGGTCGTCGCCCGCACGACGCCGTGCGACTGCTCCTGGCCGCTGGCCTGTTGGCCGGGACCACCCTGCTGGCGTTGATCCCGGTGGGGCAGCTCGAATTGGCCGTGTACCGGCAGGTGCGGGCGATACCGTCGATCACCGATCCCGCGTGGAGCGTGCTGATCTGGTTCGGCTCCTGGGCCGGTATCGCCGGACTGGCCGCACTCGCGTTCTACTTCAAGCGAATGCGCGTGGGGGTGCTGTGCGCGGTGGGTGGTTCCCTGGCCTGGGCCGCCTCCAGCGCTCTGCACCTGTTGCTCGGTCCTCGCGAAACACCGTTCGCGACGGCCACGGTTTCGCCCGGGTTCCTGTTCCCGGCGGCCAGTGTGGCGATCATGGCGGCGCTGGCCGTGATCTGCACACCGTACTTGGGGCGGGTCGTCCGGCACATCGGCTGGATCCTCACCGTGCTGGTGGCGGTGGCGGACGTGCACCTGGGCTACCACCTGCCGTTGGGGGCGCTCGGCGGGGCACTGCTGGGTTGGGGCGTCGGGGCTCTCCTGCACCTGCTGTGGGGAGCGCCCGGCAGGAAGGTTTCCGAGGAGGTGGTGCTGCACGAACTGGAACTGGCAGGTCTGCGGCCGGTGCACATCACGGGGTTGCGCTATCGGCTGACCGATCCGAGGGAATTCCAAGTCCTCACCGCGGACCAGCAGACCTTGCGGGTCAAGGTCATTCGCCGGATCGGTCGTCGGGCGGGCTTCTGGCACAAGCTGGGCCGCATGCTCACGGTGCTCGAGGCCCAACCAGCACCGCAGTTGTCCTCGCGCCTGCACGAAGCGGAGCACGAAGCGTACATGACGCTGCTGGCCTCCCGCGCCGGTGTGCGGACCCCACCGATCGTACTGGCGTGCGACTTCAACTACCTCCCTCCGCTGTTGGTGGTGAGGGAGATCCCCGGCCGCAGGCTGACCGAGCTCGAGCCGGAAGAGATCGACGACGCCCTGCTCGACGAGATCTGGCGGCAGATCGCGGCGCTGGCCGGAGCGCGCATCGCCCACCACGATCTGCGGGCGAAGAACGTCCTGGTGGACGACGAGAAGCAACCGTGGTTGTTGAGCTTCACGTTCGCCCAGGCCGGGGCGAACCCGGGTCGACTCGCCCTGGACCTGGCGGAAGCCCTGCTGTCCGTCTCCGCCGTGGCCGGTGTGGACCGGACGGTGACCAGTGCCATGCGAGTGCTTTCCGGGCAGGAGCTCTCCGCGGCGCTGGTCAACTTGGTGCCGCTGGCCCTGCCGCGGCGCATTCTGGCCCAGGCGGATGTGGGCCGGCAGTTGTTGACGGAATTGCGCGAGACCCTCGCCGACAGGACCGACCAGCCCATTCCCGGTTTTCGTTCCCCGGTGCGCCCGGCCAGCGCCATCGGCCTCGTGCTGATCGGTGCTGCCGTCTACCTGCTGCTGCCGGAACTGTCCAGCATGCAAGAGGTCGTCGACGAATTGCGGACTGCGGACTGGGGTTGGCTGGCTGTGGCGACGGCCACCGGTTTCCTCGGGGTCCTCATGTCCGCCATCTCGATCCTCGGATCCAGCCGGACCGCGCTCCCCTTCTGGAAAACCCTGGCGGTGCAGGTCGCGGCGGCGTTCNCCGGCCGGACGACCCCGGCCGGGGCCGGCTTCTTCGGCATCAACCTCGTTTTCCTGGAGCGCCTGGGGCTGCGTCGCTCGCTGGCAGTGGGTGTCACGTTGCTCAACCAGGCGGCGACCGGAGCGGTCGCCTTCCTGATGTGCGTCGTCGGCGTCTTCGGACTCGGGCTTTCGGGCACGTTCGCCAACCTGTCGATCCCGACGGGTTGGCAAGTGCTGTTGCCCGTGGTCGGCGGGTTGATCGCGGTGGGAGTCCTGCTGTGGTCCCCGTTCGGACGGCGCCGCATCGTCCAGCCGGGGCTGGAGGTGGCGTCGGAGCTGCTGCAGGTGTTCCGCCACCCGGTGCGAGCCGCGCAGCTGTGCGGTGGGGCCCTCGGATACCTGGTCGTCTCCGGCTACGGGCTGGCCGCCTGCCTTTCAGCGCTGCAGGCCGAGTTCTCCCTCATCGCAGTGGTGGTGGTGTTCACCGCCGGCAACACCATCGGACATCTGGCGCCCTCTCCCGGCGGCATCGGCGCGGTGGAGGCGTCCCTTGTGGCCGGGCTGACCGCGATCGGCATTTCCCCGACTTCTTCGATCACCGCTGTGCTGATTTCCCGGCTGCTCACCTATTGGCTGCCGGTACTTCCGGGGATCGCCATGTTCCGGTACCTGCAGCACCGGCAGGTCATATGAGACCGGGGTTGTGCGCCAAACACAGCGAAGGCCCGGGAGCTCCGGGCCTTCGCTGTGTTCTTTGGGCGAGTCAGTCCGCGGTGGCTAAGGCACCACGATCACCAAGTCAGGCGTTGGCGCGGCTCGACCGGGTGCGGGACGCCCGGCGGGACAGCTGCCGGCGCTCCCTCGAGGTGTAGCCGCCGAAGATACCGAAGTCCAGACCATTTTCCAGCGCATCTGCCAAGCACTGGGAGGCAACCGGACAGCGAGCGCAGACCGCCTTGGCCCGCTTGGCTTGCTCGGCTCCCAGGCCCACTTCGGATACCGGGAAGAACAGTTCGGGGTCTTCGTCTCGGCAAGCAGCGCGTTCTCTCCAGTCAGAACCGCGGTACCCGCCCATGTCCGACATTGCGGTGCCTCCTTCTCGCACGGATTCGCGCACAGCGAACCCACTGCACCCTTGAGGTGCGCGGTTGAAGTAATTCGATGACGTGCATATTGGTGGACACACGCACAGCAGCGCGCGTTTGAGGGCGCCGTGCGATGTCCGAAGTCTTCGCGAGGGCGGCACGCGGTGTTTCCACCATTTCCGCCCGCTGATCAAGGATAGCGATTTTTTAACCTCGGAGACACCAAACGAGACTCGTGTCACGAGCGCCGCTGATCTTGATCATCTTACCGTTCTCGATCAGTTTCGTAAAGTGTTCGATCGAACACCCAATGTGTTGATCACCGTTTGGCAACGGCTCTCCGCAGAGTGGCAAACAATCCACTGGCGCGCAAACCAGCCAGCACCATTCCAGTTTGGACACCTTGCTCGGCAAGGGGCCGACCGACCGGCCTTCGCCAAGAGGAGGAAGCGATGCCCTTCCACTTGCGCCACAGTGGAAGGGCATCGGCCGCGGAAACCCACACCCGGACCGCGGCGCTCATTGGGGCGACCACCACGCGCAGCCGAGGGAACTGCTGCGGCCCCTCCTGTTCGAAACCCCCGCACCCCGCTTCACCCGATCGAGGTCAGCGGATGGGGGCCGGCGCGGAAAGCAGTCCGCCGAGCGAACCGCACCGGCCATTCCCAACCAGGACCGTCTCCGTCGACCGCCCACGCCGCAATCGACGACCGGTCAGTTCTTCTTCCCCACTCCACCGAAGAAGATGTAGTTCTCCGGATTGGAAGTGGTTTCAGCGTCCGGACGCCACTCGGGAACGAAAACGGCACCCGGGGACACCAGTTCGAAATCGCCGAAGAGATCCTTGATCCACTCCGGCGACCGGGCCACCGCTGGGTTGCTGCTGGTCGCGTACAGGTCTTCCAGGGCCTTCATCTCTTCCGGCCGAGCCGCATCCGTGGCGTGCGTGATCGCCAAGTAGCTCCCGGAGGGCAGGGCCTCCCGGAAGCGCGCAACGAGCTTTTCGGGTTCGTCGTCATCGGGAATGAAGTGCAGCAGAGCCAGCATCAGCAGCATCACCGGCTCGTCGAAGTCGATCAGCCGAGTCGACTCCTCCAGCAAGTGGTCCGGGTCACGGACATCGCCGCGGACGATGATCGCGTTGTCGTTGTTCGCCAGCAGCAGCTCGCTGTGGGCCACCGCCACCGGCTCGTTGTCCA
>JGI1652J44930_10000579_pt1 | contig 14257 bp, 11 predicted proteins | sample NewIslsDNAsample_FD_44930 | JGI IMG/M metagenome (IMG submission 44930)
TTCCGACAAAACCTAGAAGAAACTGGAATGAGCTATGACCTTGAAGTCGAGATGATTCACGAAGCCCATAAACTGGATTTGCTCACTTGCCCATACGTATTTGATGAAAAACAAGCGATCGCGATGACGGAAGCGGGCGCAGATGTATTGGTGGCTCATATGGGGCTTACCACAAAAGGTTCAATTGGTGCAGAAACCGCTTTAACACTGGAAGAATCAGCGGAAAGAATTCAAGCGATTCATGACGCCGCTAAAAAGAAAAACCCCGACATCATTTTGCTTTGTCATGGCGGACCGATTGCAACTCCTGAAGATGTCGAAAAAATCTTCTCCATGACAAAAGGCATTGATGGCTTCTTTGGCGCTTCGAGCACCGAACGGTTACCGACGGAGTTGGCAATCAAAGAACAAGTGCAACGGTTTAAAGCAACCAAGCCCAACAACTAAAGAGGAGGAGCAGAAATGAAAGCCATTGACCCCAATAAAGTCTCCACCCATTCCTTTGATTGGGGGGTCATAAAATGGTTTGTTACCCCCAAAAATACTGAGCAAGCTAATGTCACCTTTGGCGAAGTGATTCTCTTACCAGAACAAGGACACGATCGGCATAATCATCCCGATGCTGAAGAGATTCTCTATGTACTCTCCGGCGAAGGCGAGCAAATGATTAATGATGAAGAACCCTTCCCCATCAAAGCAGGCGATGTTCTCTATATTCCAAAAGGCGTCTATCACTCTACCAAAAATACAAGCTGGGAACCACTGCGCCTCCTCGCTTTTTATAACCCAGGAGGCGCTGAGGAAGCACTTACAACCCTCCCTGATTTCAAAGAGATCCCAGCAGGCAATATTCAAACCTTCTCCCGTGCAAAATAACAATTACCCACCTGCTAAAAGCAGGTGGGTTTTTCAATGTGATCAGTTCTATTAAAATCTAAATCAAATCGTTTGAATACATATCAAAACGGTCAATGTTTAGTAGACCTCGAAATCCTAAATATTATATTCGTAAAAGAAAAAACGGGAGTGACTCCCGTTTTCTCGAATGAAAAGAGCTAGAATCAAATAACACTCAAGTTACTTACAAAGCCTATGAAGTTTTTTGCTAAATGCAACAAATGGATATTTTTCATCGCATTTTCTTATGATTAGCTAAACAGAGGTCCTTGAAATGCAACATCAATGTACATTTAAATCAATTGACGAAAAATCTCCAATTCTTCTTTTTTAATTAAAGGGCTCATTGAAATTCGAACAGTTTGTTGAATCTCTTCCAAACTTTTTCCCATTGCTTTTAAAACATGGCTTGGTTTACCTGAACTGCAAGCAGATCCTGTTGATAATGCAATATAAGGTGAAATCTTTTTTAAAAAAATTTCATTATGAGAAATATCTTTAAATCTCACACTTAGAATACCTGGAATCTTATCTTTNGTATCACTGTAAAACTCGATCCGATCATCAAATGTTTCAATTAAAATATCTCTAAGATAGAACTCGAGTTGCTTTAATTTTTTAACGTTCTCTTTTCTCCTTTGTGAAGCCAGCTCTGCAGCCTTTCCTAAGCCAACAATATTATGAACAGCAAGTGTTCCGCTCCTATACCCATTTTCTTGTGAACCACCATGCAAAAGAGGAGTAATTTTTGTCTTTAATGTTTTATTTTCTTTTCGAATAAAACATGCTCCAATCCCTTTTGGACCAAAAATTTTATGTGCTGACATAGTTAAAAAACGAATTCCTTTCAATGTTTGTAGATCAACTTCAATTTTTCCTAACACCTGCGTTGCATCCGTATGAAAGTATACATTATGCTTTAAACAAATCTCAGCAATCTCTTTTATATTGTTTAATGAACCCGTCTCATTGTTACCCCAAATAATACTTACTATCAAAGGTGGTGATTGGACAATTATTTCTTCTAACTGGTCAGGATCTACTCTCCCAAATTGGTCCACATCCAAATAAGTCACACAAAAACCTTTTGTTTCTAANTACTTACACACCTCTAAAACAGAAGGATGTTCTACTTTCGAAGTAACAATATGTCTTCTTCCATTATTTTGATCTGCAACTCCCTTTAAAACCATATTATTACTTTCAGTTGCTCCACTCGTAAAAATAACTTCATCTTCATCACAATTTAAGAGAACAGCAAGTCTCCGTCTAGCAACTTTCACCGCATGTTTTGCATTCTCAGCCAATGAATAAAACTTACTTGAGGGATTGCCGTACTCCTCCTGCAAATACGGCATCATTTCCTTTACTACATCAGGATCAACTCTTGTTGTAGCACTATTATCCAAATAAAGCATAACTAACTCCCCATCACATCAATATTAAATTTCGTATCAACTTTTCATAGTTGCCTGCCTGTTTATACTCGCTTTGCAAAAGCCGAATCCCTCTTTCTAAATGTGCATTAAATAATTCTGGAAAATACTCCTCATCAGATATCTCTCTATTACAATGTTGAGCAATCATAGCCTTGAAAATATGATCAAACCTTCCAGTTAATGTAACACGATTAAACTCTAATCCATCATCATTTACTTTTTTTAATGGAACAGGTTCGTTAATTGTTAATGATAAAGCCACAGCCAATCTTGCTATTATATTAGGAGTTAAATTTAGTGCTATTTTGAGTTCGTTTAAAGCCTCCTGTACATATTTTGATGTTTTTAAGCGAAAATACATTATATCAACTCCACTTTATTAAAACGGAAATATTGATTTTTCTTTATTGAAACAGCTTCATTATTTCGATCTAACATCAAAGTATATGTTTTGGCGATATAAGACTCTAATATTTGATATATCTTTTGATCAATTTCCGAATCGGTAGCTAACAGAATCACTTGATCAGCACACAATGGCAGGAAACGTTCAACTACTTTTTTCTTATGCTCTTGATCTAACCGTCCTAATAAAGTATCAAATACAAAAGGTAACTTACGACCAGAACATTTGAACATAGCCCAAATCATTGATACAATAAACAACTCTTTTTCTCCAGCTGAAAGTCGCTCATTCACTAATTCAACATGATCGTTTCTATATAGTCGAACAGAAAAATCACTAGGATCAATAACGATACGATCTANAAAATACTTTTTTCGAAACAGTTTTTTCATAATTCGAACTGCTTCAGTCTCCACCTGCTTTAATTTCTTCCGTAATTGCAAATCTGTAAAACGACGACTAACGTCAATAATATTGGAAGAAAGATATAAAGAATTCTTTATCTGATTTGACTGATACAACTCCTCTTCTAATTTTGACTTCTCCATCGCTAACTTATTGATTCGGTCTTGAATGTCATTATATTTCTGTTGTTCCTCATCCAATTGACTTTTTAATTTCTCAATTTCTCTTGTTATTTGCTCGATTTTATTTATAAAACGTTGTAAATCTCTACTATTATCATGATTATCAATCTTCTTTCGAATCTCATGGATCTGAGTCAGCATTTCCTTATTTTGATCAAACAAAGAATGATAGTAAGTCGGATCTAGCTCCTCTAACTGATGATGTACAGAATAAATATCACTAATTTGTTTAGCTGAAAAACGATGAATTAATTTCACATTTTTTGGACCAATCTTATCAAATAACTCAACATATAATCGCTTCGCCAATATCTCATGAGAAAGTTGATTCGATACAATTCCTTCCTCTTTCAACTGCTGTATAAAACTGATCAACACGTCTCTATTCAAATTTTGAGATACATAGGATATGGATTCATAAAACTTTTCCTTTTCAATCTGTTTAACAATTTCATTAAATAATTTGCGATTTATAAAAAAAGGCAAAACATCCGAAATAAAATTCTTTATCTCCTCGCTATTTTTTTTACGTTTTTCGGTCAAACTTTTCTCTTCTTCAACTAGCAAATCACGCTGGCTATCCCGCAATCCGCCGTACAACTCAAACTCATATTTCGTCCTTTGCAGAGACGCTTCATAATCAGAAATTCTTGTTTGCAACTCGCTCACATTTTTACTGATCTCTCTCAATCTTTGNCTATATTGTTGCATCTTTTCTTTTAATTCATGTAACTTTTTTTCGTTCGATGAAATATGCAAACGATCTAACAATACTTTATTTAAATCTTTAAGATCTAATATAAGATTCTCAAATAAGTCCAAATTAAATAATACTTTACTTGCATTTTTTAAATAATCGGAAATCTTTCCGTTCGAAACTATTTTTGCGATTTCTTCTCCNTCAAATAGACATAACTCAAACAAATAGGGAGGAATCTCATGTTTAAGTTTTGATTGAAAAATATCAATTTCTTTTTCATTTAGTGTGTAATGATTATTTTTTTTGATACGGACATATTCCTTCAACTTTGAATTCTTTAATTTCCAAAAACGTACGATTTCATAAATATTTCTTTTTAAATTTTCTACAATCGATATTGTCAAGGTAATTTGATATCTTGTTTGTCCTTCTTTCAATGCTTTCCTATTTAGCAGAGTCCAAATTCGTTCGTAATATGAAATACTTTCCGTTTTAAAACCATAAGTTAATGATCCAAATAAAGCTAATTTTAATGCTTCTAAGAGTGTAGTTTTTCCACAACCATTCTTTCCACCAATTAAAATGATATTTTTATGCGGCGAATGTATTTGAAAATCAAAATTATTCTCTCCATAATACGCCCCTATATTTTGCAAGGTCAAACTGATGAACTCCATTTACATGATGATCCTTTCAGTCAAATATGTAAATAATCTTGTAATAAAAGCTTCTCAAAATCCTGTAACAGCCCCCTCCTTATTTTATACCCTGCATAATCTTTCTCTATTTTAATTAATTTTTTCAATAGACTTAGACTTAAGTTATATTCTTTGCAAATCTTTTCTAAATCGCTTAGTTGCTCTTTATCCAATAACGGACGATCTTCTTTTTCCCAAGGTATTCTTTCTCCTGTTACCTCATAATAGATTTTGGGAAGCCGATCTTCCCAATCGCCATCCTCTAACCAATATCGGCGAATCACTTTCAACTCTTCCATCTTAATTAATTCTATTTCTGGTTTATGTCTTCGAACAATTTCTTGAGTCTCAAGCAACTTACGAAGAATCTCTGCCCTAGCTCTTAACGTAAAAGGTCCTAATCCTAATTGCTTTAATCCATCTTCGGTTTCAACAAGTAATTTCAACTGATCTGCTTCTACTAAATCAATATTATTCTTTTTTAAATACTCACCCAGTTCTTCCTCGCTCACTTTTTCATACTCTTCTTCGTTTACATCTGTCAGATTAGAAGTAAGATACACTTTTCCGTTCATTCGTACCTTTTGACGATAACTTCGATTGGAACGAATCTCTACCAAATAATTTCGAAATTGAAGCAACGGCTTCAACCATTCTTCACCATTATTAATAAAGCCACTCAGAGCTTTATCTTCTCGAACAACTGTACACGTCCAACAACCAAATCGACTGTTTCCGCATGAGCCAGCACTTTCTTTAATTTCTTTATCTACCATTAATGGACATTCTGAATTTGAGTCTTGATACAGCTGAAGCAACTCGCGATTATCTTCTTTCCAAATAGAATCTGCATCTAGTAGATATTCCCATACATCATCCACTGTAAAATTTCGGATTGGCGCATAGACATACGCATTTTTCAAACTGGAATGTTTCATTAATTTCTTTCCAGCAATTGAATGTGCCCGAATTGAAGTTGCACGCGTCATGCTTTCAGATGTACGAACCCCTAAAACCATTACCACTTCACCATGCTCGGACACNTTTTCCAAAATGAACTTATTAGCTGGTTCTATCTTCATCCGATCCGTACACCAGCGAAATTTTTGACGAGGTGTAGGATAACCTTTCCCAATAATCATAGTCCAAAATGTTTTTTCAATATCAGGCTGAACTTTATGCGTTTCTAAGGGTAACCCGATCTTAACGGCATGATCTTGAATTTTTGCTAAATTCTTCGTAATTAATGAAATAATTAAAGGAGTCTCTACTAAGGTATCAGACGATATTACATAAATCACCTTATTAAGCTGTGATGGCTCTAATTCTGAAAGTGCTGAGAGAATTAATTGTACTGTTGCAGTTGAATCCTTTCCCCCGCTATAACCGACAACCCATGGTCGATCATCATCAAGATATACTTGCTTAATTTCCTCTTTAGCTTTCAAAAATTTCTCGTTCTTTTGGAAAACATNTATCTTCAAAGTCAATTCCCCCAACCAACACTATCCCAAAAATAAATGATTTAATTGCGATTTCCTCTTATAACAATAATATAATAATAACTTGTATATCAATTTAAATTATAAATATATAAGAAAACTGCAACAGTACCAATATTTATATGGTGCAAATATTTAGCCGATTTGGTGTTTATCTAAAAGATAAAACAGATAATTATCGGCATCTGATATTTGTTGAATTTCTTTGTACATTTCTTCAAGCCCATGTTCAACAAAAATAAGGATATAATTCTCCACCTCTTCCTCCTCAATTTTCCTTCTTAATTTATTAATCATTAGATGTTTAATTAAAGTCATTTCCTTACCTTTCGCAATTACCGATGATGGAAACTCACGTGTAGGCATTGGCCTTTTCTCTTCATTTGGCCTCGTTTCGGATGCAATTCCTTTTGCAAATGCCAATCTTAATGCACTTGGTCGATCAATATCTAATTCAGCTCTAATTTCCTCTAAATACTTATCTCCCTTAGCTGATAATCTTAGATTTGCCATCCACTCTCATCCTCTCAAAACAAATAACCTTCTTTTATTCTAGTAATCCCTTTATCGTCATCGTACTCCAACATATATTCTTTTCCAATAAATGGTCTCAGTAATTGATAGAATTCCTCTGTTATTTCAGTATCAATTGATAAAATGATCACCTGATCACTTAGTTTGGTAAAATAATGATCAACTAAATTCGAACGATGGGCGCTATCCAATCGAGCAACAGGTGTATCAATAACAAAAGGAAATTTGGAACCTGATACCTTTGTTAATGCCCAGATCATCGCCAACGCAACTATTTGTTTTTCTCCTTCCGAACGAGCATCAATCTCAACCAACTGATTTAATCGGTCATAAATTCGTAATTGAAACTGACTTGGATCAAATTCAATCCGCCGAAAATCTGCCTTTCTAAAAAGCCTGTAAAGTATCACTTCAATTTCNTCTTTCAACTGATTTGCTTTCAAAAGCGTTATTCTTTCAATAAACTCATGAAGACCCTTATATAACCGATTCGTAAGATTAAGTTGAGCATTAACCATTTTATATTCCGATGAAACTTTTTCAGTACGATTTATTTTTTTAGTAAGATCCGCTTTCTCATCATCCAAACGATTTTTTCGAGCTACAAGATTCCTTCTTTTTTCATTAAGTTGACCTTTTTTTTGATTAATCTTAGCAATTTCTTTTTCTATTGCAGAAGTATCTACCGCTTCAGGTGCATTTATTAACATCTTTTCACACTGTTGAATTTCTTTTTCGAGTTTTTGTTTTTCATTGACATCTTCCTTAACTGTTGACGACTGAATCTCTGGATAATCAATTAAGAATTGATACTCCTCTGATGACAGAGAGTTGTGCAATAGATTGATCTCTTTAGAAATTGTGTCTTGACGAATGTTATTAATATCAGCCCAAACCTTTTTCCCAATTTTCTTTAATTGCTCTTTTTGTTTCTCAGAAATGGGAGGTTCAATATTAGTAGCCAATAGCTTGTTAATAAATGCCTCATATGGAGCAAACTTTGCCTTTTCAAGCAACTTAGCATCTAAATATTTCTTTTCTTCCCTTAACTGATCTTTTAAATCTTTAATTGGTTTTTGCAAAATAATTCTTTGTAACTCTTTTGATTTCAAATTCCTTAAACGCTTTTCTATATCTTCTAACCGTTTTTCCTTTTTACCAATATCTTTTATTATTTTTTGTTTTGATTGAAGATTATTTGCATATAATTTTCTTCTTTTTATGTTTAGTTCAACCTCATCACTTTCTAATATCTCAAGATTCTTATCAATCTTTTCTAATTCATCTTCGATCTTCACCAATTCTTCGAACACTACCTCTAATCTCTCAGTCAACTCTGATACATCCTGATCTTTTCGTAATTTTTTTGCATCTCTAAGTAAATCGGACTGAATCTTATTAATATCATTTAACAATTGGTTATAGAGATTTAACTGTACTACTTTCTGAATAGCATCTCTGGTTTCCTCCTTATTTTGATCTCCTAACAACTCACGAATTTTTTCCGCATTAAAAATAAAAAAATGCGAAACATCCACAGGAATTCGTTGATCAATAAAATCGATAATCTCTTCCTCTGACAGTTGAATTTCCTCTTTAATATTTAGCTCGCTATCAAGCAAATACATTTTACGTATCTCTTCTGTTTCCCCAGCACGAAAAGCGACATTAATCGCATATGTAGATTGATCCTCATCAGTAAAAGCCAATTCAACTGATCCCTCTTTCCCCCCTTCACTTAGATACCTATGGTTCACAGCTTTACTCAAAAACTCACCGTACTCTCGGTCATTTTTAAACTTCAAACGCCCAAATAAACAAATGTTAATAGCCTGAATTAAAGAAGTCTTTCCATGTCCATTTAATCCCCCAATTAAAACGATATTTTTTTTGACAGGACCATCACTTATATGATTTTGATCTCGAAAATAAATGGTTTGCTCTCCATAGTAAAGACGGTAATTTCGAAAACGTATATATTCAAAAATCACGTCCACTTACCTCCCTTACTGCTCTAAAGACCACTTTTCAATTACTTTTCCTATTTCCGAAAAAATTCCCTTCCTTCGTGACATATTTCTTCTCGCATATTTCTTCTCAATTTCAATCAATTCACAAAAATAATCAAATGATAAATTATATTTCCTACAAATTTCTCTTAATATTATTATTTCGTTATCATGCATCCTATCACCTCTGGTTAAATTTTTACTCAATTATATAAATCAATTATAATATAATAATTGAGCTAATGTTAACGGGAGGTTGAAAATTGCAAATCTTATGCTCGCCGAATACAAATGATATTGACCAGTATTTAAAACGAACATATAAAAAACAGGTAAAATCTCTACACGTTGTCCCCACAATGATTCTTTTTCGGAAAAGAGCTGCAACATATCGAGAGATATTAAAAAATAAAAAAGAACAACTACCACGTTTTGGGGATCTTACCGATCAAAAAATTAGCGAGATTCTCTCAAAACACANTATATATTTATTTGAAATAAACAGATTATTAAACTTCCTAGCCTACCAGCTTCCCTTACCGATCTTATCAAAGAAAGAATCATTGATCATTTTACAAAGAGTATTAGAAAACAATAAAAATACTAATAACACAGCTTGGTCATCTGCTACAAAGGAACTACTTAAACTTTTCTATCAACTATCAATTACTGAACTTTCAATTCAAACTCTTTTGTCAATCTCCAACAATAATACATGGCAAACCATCATACATCTCTACAACTCATACTTACAAAAACTTAAAAAATATAACTACTTAGATTTAGGTTTAGCTATTAATAAGGCAATCCAATCGAATATTCTTGAGCGCTTCGACCATATTTATTTTGATGGAACTTTTCTACCCATACAACCACCTCTCCATAAATTAATTATGAAATTGAAAAGTTTAAGGAAAAATATCACCTTCTTCCTACCCATTGACTTAACTCGAAAAAATAATCCATGTTTTCGGGTAGTGATTGATACTTATAAAAACTATGTTCCTGTNAACCAATGGATCAATATCCATAATCCAAACAAAACCAAAAGTATTAACGTCATTCAAAAAGTAACTAACAATATTTTTTCTGATCAAACAATTCAGATTGATGATCGTTCGATTGAATTTTTCCAATTTCCTACATTAGACGATGAGCTTAATTATGTAATACAATCGATAGCTAAAAAAATTAAGCAAGGAGTAAATCCAAAAAAAATAGCAATTGTTACAACAAATCCAATGGAAATAAAACCAATGGTTTGTGAATTAGCACAATTGTACAAGCTTCACTATCCTATTCAGGAAAAACCCCTCATTGATCTACCTTTTGGGAAACTTATTTCAGGATTGCTTAGGATTCATACTGATGAACGAATTCCCAAATTTAACCAAGAAAATCATTATATTGATAGTCCTCTTTTTTCGGAACTTCTATATACAAAGCTTTTTAAACAATCACACCAAATCATACCCATATTCCGAAAATTGAAAGCATTCTTCGAAGACTGTTATTCATTCGAAAATTGGTATACAAAAATCGAACAGCTAAAAACAGCAAAACGTTCAATAAACAATGNTTTTCGTTATCATCCCTTATTTAATATAACGATTCAGCAGTTGGATTCTCTGCAAGCATTTCTTGAACATATCGAACAACTATCTAGGAAACTGATGCAACACGCCAACCGAACTCTATCAGATCATTTACAAGTATTTATTCAACATTTAACATCTGATCCACAATTAACCAAAATAGATGATGAAACTATCAACCGATTGAAAGATATTCTTACCGATACTTTGCATGAGAAGAGTCTATTGGTAAGCACAAAAGAATTTTCTCGTCAAATTCAAAGTATCCTAACCGATGATCCTCAAGACAACGACTCAGTAACCCAAGATCTAGCGGCAATTACAGTAACTGGTCCAAACAACATCGAATTCGTTCCCTATGAATACATTTATGTTGTACGCTTTACGCAACAATATTTTCCTGAACCCATTCAATACAATTGGCCGTCTAATGAAGAGATCCTATATAAAATTCTTAAAAATACCACTGCGATTAATGGAGCCGACAAAAATTTCTTACGAAAATATTTCCTAAATCGTTCACTTTTTCATTTATTTACGGTTTTGAATTCATCACAAAAAAAACTGATTATCAACTTTGCAAAATCATATGACGGACAGCCCCAAACTCCGTCACATTATCTAAATGATATAGCTAAAGTATTTAGAATTGAAGAAGATTCTTCTCAGCCTGAGAAAAAGATTGAAAAATTACTAAAACAATATGGCTTATTAACTCAACCACAAATAAAGTATAAAACTGACCCTTTTCCAACAAAAAATCTAAACACAACTCAGCCAATAAATAACAAAAATTCCATTTCCTTGGAAGAACTCACAATATACGATTACTGCCCTCAAAGATTTTTCTACCAAAAACAACATCCAACTCAAATAATTTACACAAATAGCTTTCAACTAAAGAAGTATGCTCAAGCATGTCTTTACGAAAAAGCTATACCCAGTTTAGTAGAGAAATACCCTAATATAAATAAACGTATAAGAAAGAAAATNATCCATACCATTGATCAAATTCTTAATGTAGTAGAAAAAGAAATCAAAAAAATTTTTCCACTTGGAGAACGGCATTGGGAAGATATTCGATTTGGTACAAAACAGTCAATAATATCATTAATAGAAAAAATTTTTTCCAAAATTAAAAATAGAGAGGGTAGACTTAAAATCGTTGAAGATAAAAAGAAACTCAGAATTGAGAATTATATTTTTACCGGACAAAGAGAATTACAAGTAACATCTAATATCGGAAAAAAGAAAGAAACTTATTATTATGTGATCTCTAATTTCAAAGAATTTCTTTCATTTTCAACCAAGCAAGAGACAGATATCTCAGAGGAGATAAAAAATGATTACTTTCAAAAAGTAAAATTCTTTTTTAATCTATTTGATAAAAAAGCTAAAGAGCTTTCAGATCAAAAAGCTAAAGAGCTTTTTGCTGATTATGCAAAAAAAATCACCCAATCTTCCTTTAACAAAAAAGCTGGTGAACATTGTTATTATTGTCCTTACATTGACAACTGTTTAGAAAGGGCGATTCAATAAAGTGAAACTCACAGAAGAACAGTTGAAAATCATAGAAAGCAACGAAAAGAAAATTCTAGTAAAAGCTGGAGCAGGGACAGGGAAAACTGAACTCTTAACAAGAAGAATCCTGCGACTANTTGAAGATGACCCCCATCTTTCAATTAATGATATGGCAATTATTACCTTTACAAACAAAGCTACAGAAGTATTAAGGGAAAGAATAAAGAGAATATTCTATACAAAATGGGCCAATGTACTTGATCCTGATCAAAAGAGTCGATTCCGATACGAATTAGAATTATTAAACTCAGCTCACATTTTTACCATTCATCAATTTTGCCAATCAATTCTTCAAGATCACGGACCAATTTATAACGATGAAATATTCACAAATTATTCTCCCCTTTTTTCAATTCGCTCAAATCGATTAAGAAACATTATTGAATTAACCATTGAAAACTGGATTCAAGCTAAAAAAAAGAAAAACATCACAATTAAACATTTAGAATATTTCCCGATACACAAACTAGCTGAAATTATTGAAACAACATATCAGAAAAATATTCGTCAAAAAGGATTGGATTTATCAAAAATCATTAAACAAACACATGCTATAGCGATCCAACAAGATACTCTGAATGCTTATCGAATCAAAAAAGAATTAATTGAGATTATCAAAGAAGTCCACAACAATCTTTTTAATAGCAAATTTAACCATCTAGATGTTGATGATCTACTTGAGTATTGCGCAAAACTTTTACAAAACCAACCAGACTTATTAAGAGAGGTCCAAAATAAATATAAACATATCTTTATCGATGAGTTTCAAGATACATCACTTTATCAAGCGCAAATTATTAAACATATCTGCGGACAAGCTAATAGTCCTTCATTATTTATCGTGGGTGACATCAAACAAAGCATCTACCAATTTCGTGGTGCAGATCCAGACTCTTATAGTGAAATTGAAAAATGGATCAAAAAGGAGGGAATAGTTTTAAAACTCACAACAAATTGGCGTTCAACACCAGAGATCGTTCACTACGTAAATACGGTTTTTGATAATCTTAAAGAAGGCAACCAATATTCATTCCATCAAGAACATCTCAAGCCCAGCCAGCGCAAAAGCGTTAAGCTAAAAGATGCCTATAAATGGTTGTGGGCTAAAAATAAAAATGAACAAAATCAATTAGTAGCCAAATATTTAGAAAAAGAAAGCAATAGAGGGAAAAATCTAAACCAATTCGCTATTCTCGTTCGATATAATGATCAATTAACGCCTTTAGCCAACGAACTAGAAAAACAAGCAATTCCTTATAAAATTGTCGACAGTGGAAACTTATTCAATCAAAGAGAGATTATACACATATACCGTGTACTCAAATCGATTATTGATGAAAATGATGATATTTCTACTTATGAAGCAAAAAAAACAATCTTTTTTTATAATCAACAAGAGCTTTATCACAAATTGTTGGAAGAAATATTTAATAATCAATTAGTATTTCGTTATAGCCCATCTCAAATGATTGATTATATTTGTCAGAAAACAAATGTTTACTCAAGATGCACACCTCAAATGAAAGCAAATCTAAACAAACTAAAAGAAAAAACACGTCAACTATTAAAAGATGAAAAAATTTCACTTTTTCTTTACATCGATTGGTTATCTAAGATGATTAACGGAAATGTTGATGAACCTCTTGCAGACGTTGCAACAGAAGAAAATAATGTTGTCTCATTGATGACTATTCATAAAGCCAAAGGACTTGAATTCCCATTTGTTATACTCCCTTATTTGGATCAGGGATTCAGCAAAAAATCACTTCAACCTGAAATTATCATTGATAAAGACAATCTTTCTTTAGAATTTTATTACAAAGAGTATCATTCATCAAAAAAAGATTATGCGGAATATAAAGAGATTAAGTCTAAATACTATGACGATTCCTTAGAAAAAGTAAAATTTCAATTTTACTCCGAAGAATTGCGCGTTCTATATGTTGCTTTAACTAGAGCAAAGGAAAAACTAATATTAGTTGGAAACACAAATTGTAAAAACAACAAAATATGTTATCAAAATTGGTTATTAAAAAAACAAAAAAATCAAATAAGCCTCTAAAAAAATGAAGCTCAAAGATAAGTAATGGGACTTTTGCATGCAATTAGATTAACTGATACATCTCAAGTCAAAACTATTTTGCATATTAATGGCGATTTAATTTATTACTCAACCAAATATCTAGATAAGATCAATTTTCACTTTCTTCAATTGAATCAGAAATCACTTTATGTTTAAATATAATTGTATCTGCTTGGATTTGTGGCTGGTTGAGTCCCATTGGATTCCCAGGCAAATCCCGGTTGTG
>JGI1652J44930_10000580_pt1 | contig 14248 bp, 15 predicted proteins | sample NewIslsDNAsample_FD_44930 | JGI IMG/M metagenome (IMG submission 44930)
CGGGAACTGAGGGCCAGTCCGTCCTCCTCCCGCACCGTGGGACAGGGAACCACCGTCACGGGAAAGTGGAGATCCCGGACCATTTGTTCCACCACGGCCACCTGCTGGGCATCCTTCATTCCGAAATAGGCGCGATCCGGTTCGACGATGTGGAACAACTTGGCCACCACCGTGGCCACTCCGTCGAAGTGGCCGGGGCGGGAGGCGCCGCACAACTGGTCGGTCAATTGCGAAACGGTCACTTTGGTGAGCGGCTGTTGCGGATACATCTCTTCCACGGGCGGGGCGAAGAGAAAATCGACGCCCGCCTGTTCGGCGATCCGGGCGTCCCTCTCCAGATCCCGGGGGTATCGCGCAAAATCTTCCTGAGGGCCAAACTGAAGGGGATTGACGAAGACGGAAAGCACCACGACATCGCATTCCTCCCGGGCTTTCCGGATCAGGGAAACATGACCCTCATGCAGGTATCCCATGGTGGGGACCAGGCCGATTCGCCGGTCCCTCAGGGGGCGGAGACAAGATCGCAACTCCTTGACGGTTTCCACGGTTTTCATCCTTTATCTCCCCCTCTCCCGCCGTACAGGGACGCCTGAACTTCGGAGGAGTGAAAGACGTGCTCCTCTTCCGGGAACCGCCTTTCGCGGACATCTTCCACATAACGGCGAAGGGCGCCCAGTATCTGATCGCCCACTTCGGCGTAAGCCTTGACAAAGGAGGGCTTGAGATCGCTGGCCATCTGCAACACGTCGTGATAAACCAGAACTTGCCCGTCGCAATGGCGCCCCGCCCCGATCCCGATGGTGGGGACGCCGACCGCCCTGGTGATTTCCCGGGCCAGTTCCTCCGGAACGCACTCCAGCACCAGGGCGAAGATGCCGGCCTCCTCCAGCATGCGCGCCTCCCGGAGAATGCGCCGGGCCACCTCCGCATCCTTTCCCTGAATCCGGTATCCCCCCAACTGGTGCACCGATTGGGGAGTCAAACCCAGGTGGCCCATCACCGGAATTCCGGCGGCTGTGCAGGCCCGCACCGCGTCAACGATCGCCTCGCCGCCCTCCATTTTCACCCCCTGGGCTCCGCCCTCCTGCATCAGGCGGCCGGCCGACCTGAGAACCTCCTCCGTTCCCAGATGAGCCGTCAAGAAAGGAAGATCGGCCACAACCATGGCCCGTTTGGAACCCCGGACCACCGCCTTGGTGTGATGCATCATGTCGTCCAGGGTGACGGGGACGGTTGAATCGTAGCCCAACACAACCATTCCGAGAGAATCCCCGACCAGGATGACATCGACGCCCGCCGCCTCCGCCAACCTGGCCGACGGGTAATCGTAGGCCGTCAGCATGGCGATGGGCTCTCCCTTTTTCTTCATCCGGGAGAGAGAACGAGTCGTCACCTTTGAAGCCTTGCCCATGTGTTTCCCCCCTGTTTGCGGCTCCGGGGAGGAGAAGAAAAAACGCCTTCAGCCCACAAAGGACCAAAGGCGCTCCTTTTTCGCCAATCCTCTGTCTCCGTCCCTCGGGCTCGAAGCAGAATGTTTTCAATTGAACGAAGAAATCCGTCAGTACGGCTCCTCTCGGATGCCGCCTTCTCTTCTAGGTTAATCAAAAAGGTCGGGTTTCGCAACCCGCGCTGATTTCCGCCGAGTAGACCGGAGTCAGTCCCCCTTCCGTCTCCAGGAGCAAAGCGCCGTCCTCGTTCAATCCCCGGGCGATCCCCGTCATCTCTCCATCCGGGTTTCGTGCCGTGACCGGGCGGCCGAGGATACCCGACAGCCTTTCCCACTCCTTCCGGATCGTCGAAAAGCCCTGGTGCAGGTACTGCTCATAAATCTTCTCCAGCTCCTCCAAAATGGCGGCAATCAAGGGAGAGCGCCGAAAGGTCCTTCCCGCTTCCGTCGAGAGGGAAGTCACCTTCTCTCTAAGATCCGGCGGCCACGCCTCCACGCCGATATTCACGTTGATCCCTGCACCCAGCACCACATAATGAACCCGGTCCTGCTCACCGCGAAGCTCCGTCAGGATGCCGCACACCTTCTTGTCCCGGATCAGCAGATCATTGGGCCATTTGATCCGAACCGGAAGGCACGTCTCCCGTTGGAGAGCGCGGGTGATCCCGACCGAAGCCATCAACGTCAGCTGGGGCGCACGAGCAATCGGGATGGGAGGGCGGAGGATGAGGCTCATCCAGATGCCCGAACCCGGCGGCGAGTGCCAGGACCGGCCCAGCCTTCCCCGCCCGGCCGTCTGTTCTTCGGAGATGACCGCCGCCCCTTCGGGCGCCCCTTCCCGGGCCCACTGATGGGCGACCATTTGCGTGGAGTCGACGGTCTTCAAGGTGCGAAGGGCGCGGCCGAAGGAGCGGGTGGAGAGGTTTCGGGTGATTTCTTCTTGCAGTATGCGGTCTGGTATACAAACCAGTCTATATCCACTTCTTTGGCGCGCCTCAATTTGATAACCCTCCCGCCGCAGCTCCTCAATGTGCTTCCAGACGGCGGTCCGGCTGAGGCCGAGCTTCCGGCTGATTTCCTCCCCTGACACGAAGTCGTCCCCTTTTTCAATCATCATCGCCAGGATCTGCTGTCGTGTCCCTCCCAATCCGAACACCTTCCTCTATCAGCTGTTGATGATCGTTGGCCAGTCGCCCCAGGATGACCGCATCCGCCAAGCGCTCCAGGGTGTGCCCCACCCAGGGGCCGGAGGGACGGCCCGTTGCATCGATCAGATCCTTCCCGTTCACGGCCAATTCCCCCATCCGGCGGATCGGCATCTCGTCGCTCCAACGGTTTAACGCTTCGGACTGGCCCAGGCGCTCCTCCGCATCGATCGCCCCCAGCCTTTGGGATAACTCCAGCGCTTCCCGGCAAAACCGGATTCCGTCGCGGAAAATCCTTCTCTTTCCCTCTTCTTCCGTCAGGAAAGGGGGCCAGGATGCGGCGGAGCGATACAGCCGGCCGATTTCCTCCACATCCCGCCTCGGAAGGCGGAGTTCCCTGAGGCGCCTGGCTGCCTCCTCCGGCTTTTGACCGCACAGATGGAGCAGGAGCGCCCAGCGCATCCGACGGGAAGGGGCCTCATCCAGGACGGTCAAGGGGGAAAGACAAGCAGAGGAGGGCAACTCCCACCGGCGGAAGGGGGGGAGGTGGTCCATCATCCCCAGCCGAAACAAGGAGGCGATGGCCTTTGACGACCGGCGGGTCTTCCAGATTTTCTCCAACTCCTGGACAACCCTTTCCACCGACAGGCGGGCCAAATCGGGAGCCATCCGCCGGATCGCTTCCTCCGTTTCCGGGTGAAGGGTGAATTCGAGTTGCGCCGCGAGGCGAATCGCCCGCACCATCCGGAGGGCATCTTCCCGAAAGCGGTCATCAGCTGCCCCGACTGTCCGGATCACCCGCCTCTTTAGATCCCCTTGACCGCCGAAGGGATCGATGAGCCTTCCCCTCCGGTCCACTGCCATCGCATTGATGGTGAAATCCCTCCGGGCCAAATCCTCCTCCACACGCCGAACAAAACGGACATGGGAGGGTCTGCGCCCATCCCGGTACGCGCCTTCGACGCGGAAGGTGGTCACCTCCACCGGGTGCCCTCCCGCGATGACGGTCACCGTCCCGTGGCGGATGCCCGTGGCGATCGTTCGCGGAAACAGGGTTTGAATCTGTTCCGGCCGGGCGTCGGTGCAGACGTCATAATCCTCCGGCTCTCTTCCGAGCAGCCGATCGCGAACGCATCCGCCCACCAGATAGGCCTGAAATCCGGCTTCCTCCAACGCGTTGACAATCGACAGAGCGGCCTGGCAGGGATCCATCCTCCTCATCCCTCCCCGAGCACGCGGCGATAGATGGCCTCATACTGCTCTGCAACCCGATCCACGCAAAAATATTTCCGGACGCGGGCGATACCGCTCTCCGAGAACTTGCGGTGGAGGTCCGGATCGGTCAGCAAACGAACCGCATAACGCGCCATGGTTTCCACATCGCCCACCCCGGCCAAATAGCCCGTCTGCCCGTGGACGACCACCTCCGGCAGCCCGCCGGTATCCGATCCGACCGTGGGAACGCCGCAGGCCATCGCCTCCAGAGCAACCAGGCCGAAGCTCTCCTTCTCCGAGGGAAGGAGCAGGAGATCGGCCAGGGAAATCCATTGGGCCACTTCGTCTTTCTTACCCAGGAACTCCACATAGGGTTCGATATTGAGCTCCTGCACCAGCTGCACCGCCCGCGACCATTCCGGCCCCTCTCCGATCATCAAAAGCCGGGCCGGCACCTGCTCCCGGACCCGATGAAAGATGCGAATCACGTCGGTCGCCCGCTTGACGGGACGGAAATTGGATATGTGCAGCAGAATTTTTTCGCCGGGGCGAGCGATCTCCCGCCGCCAACCCGATACCTCCCGGGGATAGTAGACCCGGCAGTCGACGAAATTGTAGACGAGGTCGATCGGGCGTTCGATCCGGAACAACTCCCGGGTCTGCTTGACCAAATCCTTGGAGACGGCGGTCACCGCATCGCTCTCGCGAATGCCGAAACAGATGATATCCCGAAGGGAGGAATCCTCTCCCAACACGGTGATATCCGTCCCGTGCAGGGTGGTCACCACCTTCAGCCCGGGACCGACCATCTGCTTGGCCAGGTAGGCGCAGATGGCGTGGGGCACCGCGTAATGCACATGGAGCAGGTCCAAACGATGAACCTTGGCCACCTGAGCCATCCGGCTGGCCAGCGCCAGGTCGTAAGGGGGGTATTTGAAGACCGCGTATTGATTGGCTTCCACTCCGTGATAAAAGATGTTCCGGTCAAACCGCCCGAGACGAAAGGGCATATCGTGGGTGATAAAATGAACTTCATGCCCCTTCTCGGCCATCCACTTGCCCAACTCCGTGGCGATCACGCCGGAACCCCCATGGGTCGGATAGCAGGTGATGCCGATATTCAATCGGGTTTTCTCCCTTCTCATGCGAGCCACTCCACGGAAGGGGGACGGTCCGCCGCCAGCCCTTCCGCATAGTCCGCGCCGATTTGTTGCCCCCAAAGCTGGGCGCGTCCCCGAACCATCGCCAGGTATTGAGGTCGGTTGAGGGGGGTGTCCACTTCCCCCTCTTTCCGGAGAAACTGGCTCCGGTATGCCAGGATCGCCGCCTCTTTTTGTTCGTAAACCTCGCTGATGTCGACGATCAGGTGCGGCCGGTCGATGTCATTGATGAAATAATAGTAAAGCCGCTCCACCCGGTGGGCGGGCAAATCCCCGCCCAGGTCCAGCTTGCGGATCCCGGCGTCGAACACCGCTTCCTTCACCATCTGTCCGGCGGCGACATGATCCGGATGGCGATCCTTCGGATAAGGAGCCAGCACCACCCGGGGGCGGAAGCGTCGAATCACCCGGGCCATCTGTTCAATCTGTTCCCGGCTCCCCAGCCCCCTGTCGGGAAACCCCAGATTGATCCGGTCCGCAAGCCCCAGGATTTCACCCGCTCTGCGGGCTTCCCCCCTCCGGGTCTCCACCGTGCCGTTGGAGGAAAGCTCCGCCTCCGTCAGATCGCANATGACCGTTCTGCGCCCGGCCTTCGCATGCTTGGCCAGGATGCCCCCCGCCCCGATTTCCACATCATCGGGATGCGCCCCGAAGGCGAGGATCGCCACCGGGGTGGATTCTTTCGGTTTCACTCCTCCTTCNGCCTCCTTCCGCTTTTGACGACATCCCTCCAGGCGAAATCCCCCTGTTCGATCGATCGAATCAACACTTCCGCCGTGGCCAGATTGGTGGCCAGCGGGATCTGGTGAACGTCGGCCAGGCGCAGCAGGGCAAGGATGTCCGGTTCATGGGGCTGGGCGGTCAAAGGATCCCGCAAAAAAATGATGCAGTCCATTTCGTTCTCCGCCACTTTGGCCCCGATCTGCTGATCGCCGCCCAACGGGCCCGACAAAAAGCGGTGAACCGACAGCCCGGCGGCTTCGGCAATCCGCTTTCCCGTGGTTCCCGTGGCAAAGAGGCGATGCTTTTTAAGCAGGTGTTTGTAGGCGATGGCAAAGCGAACCATCTCATCCTTTTTCCGATCGTGGGCGATCAGAGCGATGTTCATACCCTTTCCACCCCGTCCGCGAGGGTTTTGGCATGGGTGAAGAGCGCCGGCGTGCCGCCGGTGTGCCAAAAAAGAACCCGCTTGTCCTTCCAGTCTCCCCGGCGCGCCAGACCGATCACTCCCGCCAGGGCCTTGGCCGTATACACGGGATCGACCAGAATCCCCTCCGTCCAGGCCAGCAGACGGATCGCCTCCATTCCCTCCCGGGACGGAACGCCGTACTTGGGACCGATATACTCGTCGAAAATCAGATAGTCGCCCTCTTCTCCGCCATCGACCCCCAATTGTGAAAGCAGAGACCGCTCCAGTCGCAGGGTTTCCGCGCGGGCGACGGAAGCCTTCTGCCACACGCTGAACCCGACGAGACCGACCGGCGCCGGCGAAAGCCGCTTCCCCGCGGCCAGGCCCGCCAGCGTGCCGCCGGTTCCTACGGGAACCACGAGGTAGTCGATGGGCGGAAGACTCAACTTGTCCGCTTGTCGGCGCCACTCATCCCAGGCCCGTTTGTACCCGTAATCACCGATCGGAGTGGAGCCGCCCACGGGAATCACGTAGGGTTTTCGCCCTTCCCCTTCCGCCTCACGGGCCAGCTCCTCCATCGCAGCCAGCAAGGCCTCCGAGCCGTACTTGCCCGTCATGCGGATGGATGCCCCGAAAAGTTTGTCGAGCAGCAGATTTCCCTGTTCTTCTCCAGGGTTTCTCCCGGAAAAACAGAGCCACACGTCCATGCCCGCTTTCCGGGCCACCGCCGCGGTCAGCCGGGCGTGATTGGACTGGGGGCTCCCTCCGGTGATGAGCAGATCGCATCCCCTGGAAATCGCGTCCCCGAGCAGGTATTCCAATTTGCGCAGCTTGTTTCCGCCGAAGGCGATCCCCGTCAAATCGTCCCGTTTGATCCAACAACTCTTAAGCCCGATCGCCTCGGCGAAACGGGGAAGGGGATGGATCGGGGTCTCTCCCCACAACAACGAAACGCGGGAAAAAGATTTCACTCTTCTCACCCTACTCCTCCAGGAGATGTTCCAGACCGTAGACCAGGCGGTCGAGATCCATCACCTTTTGAATGGCCAGCTTGACGCCCGGCATGAACGATTCCCGGTGAATCGAATCGTGGCGAAGGGTCAGCGTTTGCCCGGGACCCCCGAAAATCACTTCCTGGTGGGCGACCATCCCCGGCAACCGGATGCTGTGAATGCGGAACCCGTGTCGATATCCGCCCCGGGCCCCCTCCAGAGTTTCCTTTTCTTCGGGATGTCCCTGACGGATCTCGGGCCGATTTCGGGCGATCATCTCCGCCGTCTTGAGGGACGTGCCCGAAGGAGCGTCCAGTTTCCGGTCGTGGTGCATCTCGATGATCTCCACGTGGGGAAAATATTTGGCCGCCCGGGCGGCGAACATCATCATCAGTACCGCGCCGATGGCGAAGTTCGGGGCGATCACCGCCCCCACCCGGCGCTCTTCGCTCAAGCGGGCGAGTTCTGCGATCTCCCCCTCCGCCAAGCCGGTGGTTCCCACCACCGGACGAACCCCCATCTCCAGGGCGATTTCGGCATGACGCTTGACCGCCGCGGGAACGGTGAAATCAACCAGCACGTCCGGCCGGTTCTCCAAAAGCGCCGCCTCCAGGGAATCGGAAAAGGTGACCCCCAGAGAGCCGAGGCCGATCGATTCCCCGACATCCTTTCCTCCTTGCGTGCGGGAAATGCCGCGGACGAATTCAAAGGTCTCATCCTGAACCAACATCTTTACCACTTCACGGCCCATCCGGCCGTTTGCCCCCGCAACGGCAACCCGGATCGGTTTCACGGTCTGTGCGTTCCGGCCGCCGCAGCCGAAACGCTCCCCTCCCTTCCGTTCATTCCGAATCGACCCGGGTCCACCGGTCGGCGTCCCGGGTATTGTATTTGTGCATCACCCGATTGAAGGCCTCTTCCAGGTCGATGCCCATGGAATTGGCGAAACAGATCACGATGAACAGGATATCCGCCAGTTCCATCGCGATTTCTCCCTCGGCCTCATCGGGTTTTTTCGGCTTTTCCCCGTATCGGTGATTCACTTCGCGGGCCAGTTCGCCCACTTCCTCGGCCATCCGCGCCAGCATGGAGAGCGGTTTGAAATACCCTTCGCGGAATTGNCCGATATACGCATCCACTTCCTGCTGCAACTGTCTCAGGGTTTTCCCGTCCATCTGCTGCATCCCTCCGATTTCTCCTCCATGGTAACTCAATTGTCCCACGAAAACAAACCCTCTCCGTATTGCCTTGGCCTTCGGGGGTATGTATAATAAAGCGGGATTGAACAGCGAAACGGCCGGAAATGCCGGCCGTTTCTTCGCATTCGAATCACTCGGAGGCGATCTCGATGAATAAGCAGATAAAGAAGCACGCAAAAAACATCCTCATGATTCTCGCGGGAGCCTTTATCTTCTCCCTGGGCATCAACTATTTTGCGGTGCCAAACAAGCTGGGGGAAGGCGGGTTTACCGGAATCGCCCTGCTCGTCCACTATTTGTTCGGCCTCTCCCCGGGGCTGGTCATCTTCACCCTGAACATTCCCCTGTATTTCATCGGTTACAAAGTGTTCGGCAAACAGACGCTGATCTACACCATTATCGGCACCAATGCCGTTTCCTTTTTTTTGTGGCTCACCGAAGGCTGGGGCGATCCCCTGCCCGGTGACCTGCTGCTCGCCGCTCTCTACACAGGCGTGTTGGTCGGCGTCGGCCTCGGCCTGATCTTCCGCACCGGCGGCACCACCGGAGGGGTGGACATCATCGCCCGCTTGGCCCAAAAATACTTGGACTGGAGCATCGGACGCACCTTCATGGTCTTCGACTTCGTCGTCATCGCCCTGTCCGCCTTTCACATCGGCAGGGAAAAGGCGATGTACACGCTGGTGGCCGTATTCGTCGGCGCCCGGGTGGTCGATTTCGTCGTGGAAGGCTTGAACGCCGCCAAGGGCGTCACCATCATCTCCAACTCCGCCGCGGCCATCTCCGAGCGGATCACCAAGGAGATGAACCGAGGGGTGACCCTGCTGAAGGGGAAAGGAGCGTACACCGGAACCGAAAAAGAGGTTCTCTTCGTCGTCCTCAGCCGCCCGGAACTCCCCCGCCTGAAACATTTGGTGCATTCGGTGGATCCCTACGCCTTCGTGACCGTGCACGATGTGAGGGATGTGCTGGGAGAAGGGTTTACCTATGAAAAGGAATCTCCCGAAGGGGCCTGACAGGCCCCCTCACCCTCGCACCGCCACCTGTTCCGCCCGGTATTTCCTCCATCCCACGTAGGCGAGCACCGAGGCAATCACCGCCCCCACCCACAGAAACGGGAGAACCTCCGGTGGATCGGTCCACCGGGCCAGGGCGATCACCTCCTCCTCCGACCCGTAAAAGAGCGGTTCCATCATCTGCTTGAATCGCTTCACCCCGTTCATCAGCCCTTGACGATCCCGTTCCGCGCCGTCGGACTGACCGCGGATAAACGCGATCATCGAATCCACCTTGGCCGTCGTCTGGGGCGTCTTGGACACCACGACAGCGGGGCGGATCAACTGGTACTCGTTGAACAGCTTTTCGACCGCCTCCCGCACTTCCCCCTCGTTCCCCGATTGCACCGCCTGCTCCAATTGTTCGATTTTCCGCATCATTTCCGGGTAGCGTTCGAGCCACAGCGGCTGATTCGGATGGGAAAGGGCGTCGAAGGCCAAGCGGAGCCGGACCGCCGAAGCGAGGATCAATTCCTGATCGGGACGGATCTGGTTCAGCTTCCCTTCCAGATCGAGCAGGCATTCGGACAGGGTGTGGATCGCCTCGATGGACACCCTCTCATCGGAAAAATCCGCCCGGGAAAAATCGGCCGCCAAGCGGGCCAGCGGTTTCCGCGCCTCCGCCCATTTCTTCTCCTTCACCAGCCGATGAATCTCTTCCGCCTGTTTTGTCCAGGAGTCGGCATCGGCCCGGTCCGCTCTCCCCAGGGCGGGAGAAAGGATGAAGACGATGATCGAAACGATGGCCAACCATCGCAAAATCTGCGGCTTGTACACAATATTTCGTCTCCCTTTCACGACCTGATTGCAAAAGCTTTTTCTTCTACCATACATATACGGTGCCTGTCCCGGGTATGAAAGGGATTTTGTGCGCCGANGAGGNCCGGACTGCAAGCCGATTCCTGAAAAAGCCCCCTAATCTCCGATCAAGGTGAGACCGGGAACGAACGTGACCAACAGGACGTCCACGATCATGATCCACAAAAAGGGGAACACCGCCCGCACCAGCTTTTCGAACCGCACACCCCCCACCTGGGAACCGACATACAGCGAGAGCCCCACCGGCGGGGTGATCAGCCCGATCGCCAGATTGGTGATCATGATCACGCCGAAATGAATGGGATCCACGCCGATACCCGTCACCACCGGAAGCAAAATCGGCGTCAGGATGATGATCGCCGCGATCACCTCCATGAAGGTGCCGACCAGGAGCAGGAGCAGGTTGACAAGCAGCAATACTTCGATTGATGACAGATTGGCGCTCGCCAACCATTCCGCCACGCTTTGCGGAACCTGTTCCCGGGTCAACACCATGCCGAACAGAGCCGCCGTCCCGATCATCAACAGGATGACCGAAGTGGTTTCGGCCGAAGATACAAAGATTCCCCGCAATTTGTTCAGGTCGAGCTCCTTATACACGAACACCCCCACAACCAGACCGTACACGACAGCGACCACCGACGCCTCGGTCGGGGTGAACAGGCCGCTGTAAATGCCACCGAGAATGATGACGGGCATAAAGATCGCCGGGAAGGAACGGACGAATCGGCGGCCGATCTCCCTCAGGCTGACCTTCTGATCGTCGGTACGGTANCCGCGGCTCCGGCTCATGAGATAAGCCGCCGCCATCAGGGACAAGCCTACCAGGATCCCGGGAACGATNCCCGCGAGAAACAGGGTGCTGATGGATGCTCCCGCGGATACCCCATACAGCACCATCGGGACGCTCGGCGGGATGAGAATGCCCGTTGTGCCGGCAACCGATTGCACCGCCGTCGAAAAGGGGCGGTCATAGCCGGCCCGCACCATCGCCGGAATCATGATCCCTCCCACCGCGGCCGTCGTGGCGGTGGCCGAACCCGAAACCGCGGCAAAAAACATGCAGGCGATAATGGATACATGGGCCAGCCCGCCCCGGATCCGGCCGACCAGACTGTTGGCAAATTGTACGAGCCGCTCGGAAATACCTCCGTGCTCCATCAGCTTTCCGGCCAGAATAAAAAAGGGAGCCGCCATGAGCGGGAAGGAATCCATCGCGGCAAACATCTTCTGCGGAAGCATGACCAGCGGGATTTCGGAACTTGCGGCCAGCACGATCACCGCGGACATCGCCAGGCCGATGGCGATCGGAACATTGATGACGAGTAGGATCAAAAAGACGACGAATAACAAAATGGCCATCAGCTCCGCTCCTCTCCTCTTCCCGTCCGAATCGTCCGGATGAGCACATCGATCAGGTTCAAGGCCATGAGGATTCCGCTGATCGGAATCACTGAATAGACGTATCCCATCGGGATATTGAGGGCCGGCGAGCGCTGCATCATCGACCGATCCATCAATTCGAACCCGAAAATCACCAGCAGCGCGAAAAACACGAGGCACACAAGTCCGGCCACCGCCTGAACCCATCTCTGAAACCGCATCGGGAGGCGTTCGACGATCACCGAGACGCCGACGTGGGCGCCGCGCCGGAATCCGTAGGATGCGGCCAGGAAAGTCAACCAAATCATGAGATAGCGCGCCGCTTCTTCAGTCCAAGAGAACGACTTAGCCATGACAAGGCGCATGAGAATCTGCAGGAAGATCANAACCACCATCGCGGCCAGAAAGAGAGCCGTCAAATTTTCCACAGTCCGGTTGATCCCTCTGATCATTTTGTTCCACAAGAAAGCCCGACCCCCAGGATGATTGCTTCATTTCACTGCTTCAATCCGCTCCACCATGTCCCCGAAACGGTCCCTGTATTTTTCATAGACCGGCTGAACCGCCTTCCGGAACGCTTCCAGATCCAAGTCCTTCGCCTCCACCACTTTCCCGCCTTTTTTGATGAAATCCTCCTTTTGTTCCTTTTCCATCTCCTGATTGATCTGACGCTGAACCTCGGCAAATTCTCTCCCTTTTTCAACGAGCACCTGCTGCACATCCTCCGGAAGCGATTCGAACTTGTCTTTATTCATCAAAAGTGGTGCCGCCGCATAGTAAATGCCGACTTCGCTCAAATGATTCTGCACTTCATACAATTTGGTGGAGTGGAAGACACCGTAAGAGGAGTCCAAACCGTCCACGACATGCTGCTGCAGGGAGGTGTACACCTCCGGGAAGGCGATCGGAGTCGGATCGGCTCCCAGGGCCCTGTATGTCTCCACATAGACGTCGTTTTCCACCGTCCGCATCTTCATTCCCTTCAAGTCCTCCGGAGAGCGGATCGGCCTCTTGTTATTGGTCAGATGGCGCATCCCGTTTTCCCAGATGCCGAGGGCTTTAAATCCCGCCTTTTCCAGCTCGCCCATCAGCTCTTGACCGATCTCCCCATCCAGCGTCTTGTACACATGGTCCAGGTCTCGGAACAAGAAGGGCATCTCCAATACCGAAAATTCCTCCACGAAATTACCGACAGGCCCCGCGGTAACCACCGTCATATCCAGTGACCCGAGCTGCACTTGCTCGATGATTTCCCTCTCGCCGCCCAATTGCCCGTTTCCGTATATTTCGAATTTGACTTTGCCGCCGGTCTCCTTTTCCACCGCCTCGGCAAACTGATTGAATCCCTTCGCGTAGGAATGCTCCTCCGGAGCGATGTGACCCACCTTGAGCACGATTTCTCCGTCTCCGGCGTCGCTTTTCCCTCCGCATCCCGTCGACAGGAGGGCGAATAAAAAAATAATGGAAGCCGTTGCGAAAAGGCGCTTTTTCACGGATGAGCAACCCCCTTTTTCAGGAAAAACGACTACCATGAGTATACATCAAATACTTTTTAAGAGTCAAATTTTTTCATATTTACTTAATAAATTTGCGTCAATTTTAACCTCCGCCCCTCCCGTTTTTCCAACCCCACAATCCCGGGAGGGAAAACCCTCCCGGAAGCCTTCTTACATGCCGACCAACCGGAAGCTCCATTTCCGCTCCTCCCTTGGCGGGAGCCCGAGCCGGGCAAACAGGAGCAGACTGACGAAGGAGAGCCCCAGGGTGAAAAGCCCGATCCATCCGTCCAGATGGCTGATGGATGCCGGCAGCCAGGGATGGATATCCAGGAGGTAGTCCATCCCGTCGTTCAACAGGGTCCAACTTCCGACCAGCACCAAGTGATGTCGCTGATAAGTAAAAAACCGGCTGTACAGGATCGCCTCCACCGCCATCCCCGTATGGGAGAACATCAGCATCCAGTCCGTCCAGTGCAGGGATTCCAAAAAGGGTTCGGTGGCCGCGATTCCCCCCAGGAGAATGACGGCCACCGCCCAAACCCCGTACTTGAACAGCGTAACGGCGGCGAAGGCCTCGATGAGGGGGCTCCTCCTCCGGAGGGCGTACAGCAGCAGCACCAGGGTAAAAGCGCTGCTGGCGTAGGACTGTCCGGAACGAACAGATTGAGCCAGCTTGCGGTCGTCATCAGCTGATCCTTGTACCAGTAAAATCCGTAGATGGACCCGAGCAGGTTGACCGCAAAGAGCGACCACAACATCCAGGGACGATCCAGGTTATCCATCAAAAACCCGCGCAGCGGAACCAATCGGTCATCCCCCTTCAGGCAAAAAAGCCCGGGCCGAGCGGCCCGGGTGCGATTTTTTATTTCTGCTTGGCCAGCCATTCGGCCAGCTTCTTTTTCTCCTCGTCCGTTCCCTGGAAGGTACCGGGAGGCATGGCTCCCCGGCCGTTGTCGATGATCTGCATGATGTCCTCAGCCTTCAACTTCTTCCCGACGCCGAGAAGGGACGGTCCGTTTACCCCTTCCAGGTTTTCGCCGTGACACTGGGCACAGGCTTGATTTTTGTAAATATCCGTATAGGCGGGATCATCGGGGGCGACGATTTCGCCGCCGCCATCCCCTCCACCCGAGGGGGCGGATGCCATCTGTTTCTCGTGCTCATCCACGGCTTGCCAGGTGAGAATCACCATGGCCACGAGCGTC
>JGI1652J44930_10000581_pt1 | contig 14245 bp, 11 predicted proteins | sample NewIslsDNAsample_FD_44930 | JGI IMG/M metagenome (IMG submission 44930)
TCTGTGCGGAGTTTCCGTTTATTGGACAGGATTTGCCTTTTGTCCTTCATTTCGGAGGGTTTTCATCAACGATACCGATTCTTCCAAAATTTGACGCCGAAGCCTTTGTAAATTTTTTGCGAATAATTTAATTCCTTCTTGCTGATAGACTTGCATCGGATCTTCTCCCTGGTAGCTGCGCAGCCCGATTCCTTCCTTCAGATATGTCATTTGGGTCAGGTGATTGGTCCACATGTCATCGATCAATCTCAGGATGACGGGCTGGGAGATGTTCAGGAATTCTTCATCCCGTTCAAAGGATTGGATCCAGTTTTGCAATTGTAAACGTCCGGATTCCACCTGGTCAAAAATTTGTTTTGTTTTTGACGCTGAGCGATCAAGCGCGATGTTTTCCAGGAAGAAAGCGTTTAAGGTGTGTTCGATTTCGTCAAATCTCCATTCAGCGCGGTCCATTTCATCGGCGCAATGTTCGCGCACCGCGAATTCGATTGTATCAGAAAGCATTTTGAGCAATGCGCCGACAAGGGATTCTTTTTGCAGCACCCGATCCCTTAGAGCATAGATGAGGTTTCGATGCTCATTGATGACGTTGTCCAGCTGCAGGTTATATTGGCGGATGGTGAATTGCAGGCCTTCGACGATTTGTTGGGTGCGGCCGACCAGTTCCCGCACCTCTTTGTTCAGAATTTGCCGTTTCTCGTCGGTCACCATTTTTTTCATAAATTTTTCCACGTCTTCTGCCGCAAAGCGCTGCAGCATCTCGTCCTCGAGCGAGAGAATGAACCGGGATTCCCCGGGGTCGCCTTGGCGTCCGGAACGGCCCCGAAGTTGAAGATCGATCCGGCGGCTTTCATGTTTTTCGGTGCCGATGACGTACAGTCCGCCCAATTCCGCCACACCTTCGCCCAGCTTGATGTCCGTCCCCCGGCCGGCCATATTGGTGGCAACCGTAACTTGCCCTTTTTGGCCGGCCCGGGCAATTAGTTCCGCTTCCTGCTCGGCGTTTTTGGCGTTCAGCAATTGATAGCCGATGTGGTGTTTATCAAGATATTTTGCCAATTCTTCGGATTGCAGAATGGAAGTTGTGCCGATCAGGACGGGCTGCCCCTTTGTTTGGCATCTTTTCGCTTCCTGGGCGACATATTCGTATTTTGCCTCCCGCGTTTCGAAAACGATGTCCGGATGGTCGATCCGGATGACCGGTCGGTTGGTCGGGATTTGGACAACGCGCATGTTGTACACTTCCAGGAATTCCTTTTCCTGTGTTTTCGCGGTGCCGGTCATTCCGGAAAGGATGGGGTACATGCGGAAATAGTTTTGGATGGTGATATGGGCCTGTACTTTGTTTTCGTCGGTGAGCGGCATCCCTTCTTTCGCTTCGATGGCCTGGTGCAATCCGTCGGACAAGGCCCGTCCTTCCAGGATGCGGCCCGTAAACATATCGATGAGCTTGATTTGCCCATCTTTCACAATGTAGTCGACGTCCCGTTGAAACATGACTTTGGCGCGGACCGCCTGGATGACATAGTGGAACAAGACTTGATTTTCCACGTCGTATAAATTATCGATGCCGAATGCCGCTTCCGTTTTGTCGATTCCTTGCTCGGTCAAAGAGGCCGCCTTTGTTTCCGGATCATATTCGTAATCTTTGTCCTTTTGAAAGGTTTTGACAAGCGCCGCAGCCGTCCGGATCAGTTCTTCCCGGGGAGGTGTTTTGCCGGCTATGATGAGCGGCGTTTTCGCTTCGTCGATCAGTACGGAATCCACTTCGTCAATGATGGCGAAGTGATAAGGGCGTTGCACTTTATCTTCCAATTGGTAAACCATGTTGTCGCGCAGGTAGTCAAAACCGAATTCGGTGCCGATGCCGTATGTAATATCCGCCTGATAAGCTTTTTTCTTCTGCCCGGTATCCATGGAAGGCAAATTCAATCCGACGGTTAATCCTAAAAATTGGTGAATTTGCCCGATTAATTCGAAGTCCCGTTTTGCCAGGTAGTCGTTAACCGTAATGACGTGCACGCCTTTTCCTTCCAAGGCCCTGACATAGGACGGAAGGGAAGCGACCAGGGTTTTCCCTTCGCCGGTCGCCATTTCGGCAATGTTTCCTTCCGCCAGCACGAGGCCGCCGATTAATTGCACATCGTAATGGCGCATGCCGATTACCCGCCGTGAAGCTTCCCTTACGACCGCGAAGGCGTCAGGGATGATGCTTGACAGCGGCGCGCCATTTGCCAGAAGTTCTTTAAAGCGGCCCGTCATCTTTCGAAGTTCATCATCCGGCATGGATGAGTATTTATTTTCAAGTTGATTGATTTTTTCCACGATTTGATAATATTGCCTTAATTCGCGTTTGCCCGTTTTTTCTTTGTGTTTGAAGATGGAGAACATAGATTTGACGCTCCTCTGGACAGTCTCATGAAAGTTATGGATATCTATGTAATTCTATCAAACTTTAAAAGGTATGACTACTTCGATAACGGGGAAAATAAATTTGAAGACAATTGCCCGAAAAACGGTAATTTTCCGCGAAAAGCGAAGTTTTATTTTCGATGCGGAATTAATGTATTTTTCATTACATTTGATAGCAAAGACTATGTTTTCCAATTGATTCGTGCTATAATAACATGGGTTTAGATGTATGCAGAATTTTTTGGGTTTGGATGGTACAGACGTATGCAAAATTTTTAAGGAGGATAGACATGGTTTACGTGTCTTTGGCAGCGGCGCTGATTGCGTCCATCGTACTGACTCCGCTTGTCCGGCGCCTGGCTTTCAAAATAGGTGCAGTGGACGCGCCAAATTACCGGAAAGTGCATCAGAAAATAATGCCACGTTTAGGTGGTTTAGCAATATTTATTTCATTTTTGATAGGACTAGCAATCCTCAGACCTGAAAGACCTTCATATGAAAGTGCCCTGATGCCTTTGTCCATCGTGTTGGGCGCCTTGGTGATCGTGATCACCGGCATTTTGGACGACAAATATCAAATCAGTGCCAAGAAAAAGATGCTTGGCCAAATTATTGCCGCTTTGATCGTGATTTTTGTGGGCGGCGTGCAAATTGATTTCATCAACTTGCCTTTTGACAATGGCATAATGACGTTCGGATTTTTGAGTGTGCCATTTACATTGCTTTGGATTGTCGGAATTACGAATGCGGTAAACTTGATTGACGGTCTTGACGGATTGGCGGCGGGCGTGTCGACGATTGCGTTGATCACCCTTGCAACGATGGCCTTCATCATGGGGAATACGTTCGTTTTGGCCGTTGCCGCAATATTAGCATGCAGTACGATTGGATTTTTATTCTTTAACTTTCATCCCGCAAAAATTTTCATGGGCGATACAGGCGCCTTGTTTTTAGGGTTTATGATTGCGGTGCTTTCGTTGTTAGGTTTCAAAAACTTGACGTTGGTATCGTTCATCATTCCGGTTATTTTATTGGGAGTGCCTATTTCCGATACATTCTTTGCGATTGTGCGCCGCGTGCGCAATAAGCAAAAATGGTCCGACCCGGACAAATCCCATTTGCATCACTGTTTAATGAAAATGGGATTCTCCCATCGCCAAACGGTATTGATCATTTATGGAATTGCCGCGATGTTCGGCGTTGCAGCCATCATCTTCTCCATGGCGAAACTCTGGGGAGCCATTTTATTGATTACGGTGATTTTGATCGCCCTCGAGCTGTTTGTCGAAGTGATCGGACTGGCGGGCAAAAACTACCGTCCGTTGCTTAATCTGGTGAAGATGCTGGTAAGCCGATAGGGCGGATCGATTAAAGCCGTTTGTTTGTATAAAGCGCTATGACGGGACAGAGCTTTGTTTGCGGGAATTTCCTTCGCGGTTGCAAGGGCGGAGGAGATAATTGCGCTACATATGTTTGTTATATGCAGAATGTGGATGGTTTGTGCGTATGGCATTTTGAATTTTATATGAATGAATTGTGAATTACCGCTGCTTCTTTTGAAGCGGCGGTTTTTGTTTTGCGGGAAGGGGTTATGAGTTCACGATTCGGAAGGATTTTAAGTGCGAGAGATTAGGGGAGAAGTGGAATGCAAGTGCGCGGGATCGGGTCTTAAGCGCCCAAGGTTGGAGATTAATGCTCAGATTGGAAGGTAAGTGCCCGAGCTGTTGTATTAAATGCCCAAGATTGGCAGCTAAGCGCCCGAGTTGTTGGATTAAATGCCCAAGATTGGCAGCTAAGCGCCCGAGATGGGATAGTAAGTGCCCAAGGTTGTGTGTGAAGCGCCCGAGTTGGGATAGTAAGTGACTAAGGTTGTGTGTGAAGCGCCCGAGTTGAGATAGTAAGGGCCCAAGGTTGTGTGTTAAGAACCCGAGTTGAAGCAGTAAGCGCCCAAGGTTGTGAGCTAAGCGCCCGAGTTGAGGCAGTAAGCGCCCAAGAGGGGAGTGCAAGCGCCCTAGTTTAAGTCTTAAGTGCCCAAGCAGAACCTTTATCCGCCCAAGAAGGTACAATATATGCCCAAGCAGAACCTTTATCCGCCCAAGAAGGTACAATATATGCCCAAGAGCAGAACCTTTATCCGCCCAAGAAGGTACAATATATGCCCAAGCAGAACCTTTATCCGCCCAAGAAGGTACAATATATGCCCAAGCAGAACCTTTATCCACCCAAGAAGGTACGATATTTGCCCAAGAGGAGCCTTTATCCGCCCAAGAAAGAACATTTTTTGCACAAGTTGTCCTCCTAAGTGCCCAAGCTGGATTCCATCGGTTCAAGTTCATTTTCTAATCAGCCCAGGTAAACACTACTGATCCGCAGGTTGAAATTCCTAAGTGTCCGAGAAACCTGCCCGGGTGCGCAAACTGAGCTCCCAACCCCAAGAAGCCGGCTCATTTGTCCAAGTTCTGCACAAGTAATTATCCTCCAAAAATCATCCATAATTTTCCGAGGTTAATTTTCCAAAAACACGTTCAAACTTGAAATTGTAATAACTGCTACCCTTTCCATAAAAAAATACACTCTCAAATTTCTTGAGAGTGTATTGTTCCCGAAAAATGTTGACGATCCATCATCAATGTTCCTGACCGATTTATTGATTCCAGTTGGATGCGGGAGAATACGAATAAGAATCATTATATTCTTCGTCTTCACTGCCGATTTCGGAGATGTTTGAACTTGATTTACCCGGGATGATGCCCAAATGGGTTTGTAAAATTTGTTTTGTTTCTTCCAAAGATTCTTCATCCAGCTTGTAGTAGTAAATGCCTGTAGACATGTCGCCTTCCCCTTGCAACGTGAGGGTGTCGATTTGCGGCATGCCGCCGGAGAAATAAGCAAGCAATGCTTTCATGTCATCAAAGGTCAAGTTTGTTTTCATGTTGTCGCCGATTGCCACAATCACGTCATCATATTTGGAAATGGAGGAAACCGATAAAGCTTTTTTGGCGATGGCTTTCAAAATGTCCTGCTGGCGTACTCCGCGGGCAATATCTGTATCATGTTTCCGCGTTCTTGCCAATGCCAATGCTTCGCGTCCATTCAAATGATGATATCCGGGTTCCAAATAGATGGAATATTGATCGTTTTCGTCCTTTTCATAGAAAGCGTATGGGATATTGACATCCAAATCAATTCCGCCGAGGGCATCGACCACTTCAATAAATGCATTGAAGTTCATCCGTACATAGTAATCCACCGGAACGTCCAGCAGCTCTTCCACTGTTTCGATTGTGGCCTGTGTACCTCCAAAGGCATGGGCGTGTGTAATTTTATCTTCATAACCTACATCTGGAATATATACGTAAGAATCTCGGGGAATGCTCAACAATTTCACGGATTTTTCTTTGCGGTTTAAGGTCATCAGCATCAATGCGTCTGAGCGGGAATGGTCTGAACCTTGGGCGCGCACTTCGCTGTCGTCCACTCCGATGAATAAAATGGAGATATTGTCGCTCAACGCTTCAGCTTTAGTATCCCGTTTGGAAGAGGATTGTCGGTCTAATTCTTCATAAGACTGATTTGCCGCGTGCTCGGCTTTTTTCGTTAAATAGATTCCGTAGGCGGTTGCACAAATCAGGAATGATGCAGCAAAAATTGCAAATACTTTAAGCATCAATGATAATTTGGTCCTTTTATTTCTTTTTTCAGTTCGTTTCATTTGGAAAACTCTCCTCTAACGTGCGTAGGAATAATGTTTTGTTAGGTTTATTATTGGCTTTCATGATAAGATTCATCACAGGTAAATCTTATGCGAAAAACAAATTGTTAAATCTGCTTAATTATACTACGATGTCGAAAAACAGTAAATTAAAAAAATATGACAAAGCATTTTTGACAAAAATCTTCAATATTTTTGCTAGGAAAATCCAAACAAAACTCAACTTACCACTTTCTCAACAAAAATTTTGTCGACGCAATCGATTTTTGCCTGACCGTTCGTCAATTCCGTCATCCATTCCGTAAAGGCCTGTTCTTCGTCTTTCAATACATGGACGAAGATTTCCACGTGATCGGAATATTGTATGTCAGCCAGCGTATATTGCGAATTGCGGATTTCATTTTCCACTTTTCCAAGCCATGTATAATCAATGGTCACTTTCATGACATGGTGAAGCCTTCTTTCCACGATCTGCGCCGCTGCAAGCCCTTCCGATGTCGCCTTGCTGTAAGCGCGGACAAGCCCTCCCGCTCCAAGCTTGATGCCTCCGAAGTATCGCGTCACAACCACCACCGTATCCTGGAGGCCCTGCTTTTTCAGCACTTCTAACATGGGAACGCCTGCCGTCCCGCCGGGTTCCCCATCATCATTGGCTTTCTGGATTTGATTATGTTCCCCAATCAAATAGCATGAACAATTATGGGTCGCATTATAATGAAGTTTTTTTATTTTATTGATAAAATTTATCGCTTCCTCTTCCGTTTCCGCTCTGTTGACGTAAGCAATGAAGCGGGATTTGGAAATGACAATTTCTTTTTCTCCGTAGCCCTTTACCGTTTTGTAGTCTTTTCGCATTATTGATACTCCTTTATCTTCCAAAAGACCAATGTATTTTGTAACAATTGTAATAAAATTTTTTCTTAAATCTTCCTTTGAAAATGGTATAATAATGTTAAAATCATAACCTTATTTACTACTATGAACTTTTTTATATTATATTACACCTTATGGGTTGGGGACAAATCATGCATTTAGATGAAAAAAGCAAAATTGATATACAGTCCATCGATTTTATTTTTAATCGGATGATTGAAAACATAACCAATTCGAAAAACGATATTTTCGCCATCAGCGAACAAAGCCGCAGAAGCTTTGAAGAAATGAAAATCGAATTGGAAATGATCAAGCAAAAATTGAAGGTTGTTATCCAAAACAGCGATACGTTGGCACGACAAACACGATTGGCGAAACAAAGGCTCGTTGAGGTCAGCAGAAATTTTGATAGATATTCCGAACAGCAAATCAAGGAGGTATACGAAATTGCCCAGGATTTGCAAATCCGCCTGTCCCTTTCCGAAGCGGAAGAACGGAGCTTGAGGGAGAAGCGGGATGACCTTGAACGCCGGCTGAAAGTACTATATGATACAATACAACGGGCCGATCATATAGTAAACCAAGTGAATGTCGTGCTAAATTATTTGACATCCGATTTAAAAAGTGTGGGTGCTGCTCTGGAAGAAGCCAAATTGAAGCATGAATTCGGCATCAATATCATTGCGGCTCAGGAAGAAGAAAGGAAAAAATTGTCCCGGGAAATCCATGACGGCCCTGCGCAAATGATGGCCAACGTTTTGATGCGCACGGATTTGATCGAAAGAATTTACCGCGAAAAAGGCGTGGAAGAAGCCATGCGGGAAATTTCCGCCCTCAAAGCGGCCGTAAGGGAAGCGTTGTCCGAAGTCAGAAGAATCATTTACGATTTGCGCCCAATGGCCTTGGACGATTTAGGCATTGTTCCGACTTTAAAAAAATATTTATGTACTATCATGGACTATAACAAAGGAATTGACATACATTTTCAATCCTATAACAGTGAAATCCGGTTGCCTTCAAACTACGAAGTCGCCATTTTCCGGCTTGTCCAGGAATGCGTGAATAACTCCGTCAAACATGGAAAACCGAAAGATATTTGGGTCAAGCTCGAATGGAATCCCAACAGTTTGAACGTCATTGTGAAAGATAACGGAAATGGTTTCGACCCTGGCAAGAAAAGGGACCAATCCTTTGGTATCATCGGAATGAAAGAAAGAGTGGAAATCTTAAAAGGTTCAATGGAAATCAAGTCAAAAGTGGGCTGCGGAACGATAGTGATGTTTAAAATACCATATCCAGACCAACAACTGAAATCTGACAAATGAGATTTGTTTAGAGGGGGAATGTTTTGTGACAAAAATCATTATCATCGATGATCATCAACTATTCCGTGAAGGGGTAAAACGCATTTTGGAGTTTGAAGAGACTTTTGAAGTGGTGGCGGAAGGCGATGACGGCACCGATATCGTCAGCATGTACCGTGAGCATTTCCCGGATGTCGTGCTGATGGATATCAACATGCCGGGAAAAAATGGCGTGGAAGCGACAGCGGAACTCATCAAAGAATTCCCGGATGCCAAAGTGATTATGCTTTCCATCCATGATGATGAATCTTATGTGACGCATGCATTGAAATCCGGCGCATTGGGCTACATGCTGAAAGAAATGGATGCGGATGAAATTGTGGAAGCCATCAAAGTGGTGGCAAACGGCGGTTCTTACCTGCATCCGAAAGTGACGAAAAACTTGGTGGCAGAATTCCGCCGATTAAGCGAAAACGAAAATAAAGGAAGCTTCCATCAAACAGAAGTACGACGCCCATTCCACTTGTTGACAAAACGTGAATGCGAAGTGTTGCAGTTATTGACGGATGGACAGTCCAACCGTGCAATCGGCGAAACATTGTTCATCTCCGAAAAAACGGTGAAAAACCATGTATCCAGCATTTTGCAAAAAATGAATGTCAACGACCGCACTCAAGCAGTGGTGACTGCCATTAAGAACGGCTGGGTGGAAGTAAGGTAATTCACACATAGACATTTAGAAATAGAGATTACATATTTCTATCTGCAAAATCCAATTAACGGTAAACCGTTAATTGGATTTTTATTTTTTGGCTGAAAGCGGCACAATGGGGGATTTTGGTGAGCAATGGAAGCGTCGGAAAGGAACCGCGTCTCCGATGATATGTTTTTGCTTTCCACATGCAACAATGTTCATAGTGATTTCGTCATAAGAATGTCTTTCGCATGGAAGGCAAACTGCCTTTCCACCGGATTTGCCGAAAAGGGTGTGGTGCTAATTCCATAAGCATATGAAAATGAGGTTTGAGCCAAAGGGTATGGGAAGGAATTGAAAGGCCGAAGAAAAATTTGTGCCGATAGAAATGGAAATGGTACTTATGCTACAATAGTGCGCAGGGGAGGTAAAGGTACATGAAGAAATGGCTGATGTTTGCAGTGGCGGCAGTTTTCCTGTTATCTGCATGCGGCAATACAAAATCAGAATCCAACGGAACATCCGAAGAAGCTTATAATGCAACGGCCAACCATGAGAAATCCAACGGGCAGCCGGAGGATTCCGTCGGCTTTGAAATGATCGGCGAAGCATTCGTGGAAGCCGAAAATGTTCCGGCGGCGGAAAAAGCAAAAATTATGGCTGCCTTTAACGAATATATTGATGCCTTCAACGACAAAGATATCGGGCGATATGGAAAAGTTCTTTCCAAAAACGCCAGCGGATTCAATTATGACGAAGAAATCGAAGTGGTCAAGGAAACGTTTAAAAATCATGATGTGAAGCTTGTCGATTCGGATGCGACTATTGTGAAATACAGCGACGATGAAGCGCAAGTGGTTGCCAACATCGATTATCATGTAAAAGAACACGGCACCGATGCCACGCTCAACCGGACGGTGAGACAAGTCACCATCTTTGTCAAAGAAGATGGCGATTGGAAAATTACCCGGATTGTCGGCATGGAAAAATTGGATGAATGACGGATGAAGAAAGAGGGCGAAAAGCAAGCCCTCCTTTTTTATTGTCATCGGAAGTGGAGATGGCAAGAAGAATTTTATCAACTTGGCGATGGAATTGGCGATTATCAAGGTTCGGGAAGAGGATTTCATTCGGCTTGGCGATGATTTTCCGGAAAATGGAGATAAAATGACCTAGAATGGCGATTATGTTTTCGGAATTGGCGATTATCCGATGGCCGGAAGAGGATTTTTGTCTCATGGCGATTATTTAGTGGATTTCGACGATAAAATGGCCTGAAGCGGCGATAATAAATTTAAAGTTGGCGATGTTCTCAATTTCATCTGCCGGCAATTGTCATATCAAGTTTTGCGAATATATTGTTCCAATGGGGATGATGCTTTCCAATATAATTCCATCAAGGAAGGTCCTCCATTTCCACGAAAGCCGGAGGGAGAAAAAATTTTCTGTTTCCTCTAGCCTATGGCGCAATTTGAAGGTATTCTATGATTGTTCGGCTTTTCAGGAAAGTACTGAAGGATATTTTCAAGAACGCAATATTACTGTATGATAGGTTTCATAGGAGTGTGGAAAATGAGCATTGCAGTCGTAACCGATAGTACTGCCTATTTATCGCCCGAAGAGCGGAAGAAATACAATATTTTCATGATCCCTTTGAGCGTCACGCTGGAAGACGGCGTTTATGAAGAGGAAATTGAAATCCAGGCACAGGAGTTTTACGATAAAGTCCGTAATTCCAAAGTGTTTCCGAAGACTTCCCAGCCGCCGATCGGAAAATTTGTGGAGTTGTTCGAAACATTGGCAAAAGACTATGATGAAGTGATTTGCATTCATTTGTCCAGCGGCATCAGCGGCACGTTCCAGAGCGCGCTGCAGGCGGGAAGCATGGTGGAAGGCATTGTAGTGCATGGTTTCGACAGCGAGATTTCCTGCGCGCCGCAAGGGTATTATGCGATCCAGGCTGCGAAAATGGCGCAAGAAGGGAAATCTTCCTCCGAGATTTTGGAGAAACTGGAAGAAATAAAACGCCAAATGCGTGCCTACTTTATTGTCGATGATTTGTCCCACTTGCAACGGGGAGGAAGGCTTTCCTCGGCCGCGGCCCTTGTCGGAGGATTGTTGCAAATCAAGCCGGTGCTTCATTTTGAAAATAAAGTCATTGTGCCTTTTGAAAAGATCCGCACGAAGAAAAAAGCGCTGAACCGGGTGGAAGAGCTTCTGGCGCAAGATGCGGCAAAATATGACCGGCTTTACTCCATGGTGATTCATGCCAATCGCGAGCGGGAAGCCCGCGAATGGATGGCGAAACTGCAGGAAAAGTTTCCGAATGTGGCATTTTCATTGAGCTATTTCGGACCGGTCATCGGCACGCATCTGGGCGAAGGTTCTTTGGGGCTCGGCTGGGTGCCGGTAAGCGAAGAAGAACAGGGAGTGTAGCCTCTACGGAATGTAGGGGCTATTTTTATTGGGGTTGGAAGGTGGAATCCATGAAAAAGGGAGTAAATTGTTCTGTCATTCAGAAAAGGACGGATGCATGAAGTCCAGAAAGGAGGAAACCATGAAGTACATTTTGCGGAGAAACCGGGAGTCGAAGCGGTACAAGGGAATCATTGCGGAGCCGGAAATCCGGGATTTCTTTCTGGGGAAAATCTGGTCCAGGGAACACGCCCCTTTTTCAAAAGAAAAGCTGGATTGCTATATTTCAAGAAGTTTTTTCAAAATCAAACCGGCAATATCAATCAAACCATCCTCCCCGTCTCTTTTCGGAAAAAGATATTTTTGCAACCGCTGCCATAACGACAATCAGCGCGAATTTGTGGAATTCGACTGCGCCCGATGCGGGAAAGCGTGTGTTTACTGCAGGCATTGCATCAATATGGGGAGGATGAGCTGCTGCACGGAACTGTTGGTTTGGAACGGCCCTTCCGGCATATTCCCGAAACGGCATGTTTTTGATTGGAACGGCTCTTTTACCGTCCTGCAGCAACAAGCGGCCGAAGAACTAAGGGAGAGCATTGGGCGGAAAAGGAACCATTTATTGCATGCGGTCTGCGGTGCGGGGAAGACGGAGATATTGTTCCCGGCCGTGTTCCATTGTTTGCGGAAAGGATGGAGAATCTGCATCGCCACCCCGAGGACGGATGTCGTATTGGAATTATTTCCCCGTTTCCAAAAGGCTTTTCCAAATACGATTATGCATGCCTATTATGGCGATGCCCCGGAGCAAAAGGGCCTTGCGCAGCTTGTGATTGCCACGACCCATCAGCTTTACCGTTTTGAAAAGGCCTTCGATGTTGTCATTGTGGATGAAGCGGATGCTTTTCCATACACCTATGACCGGTCTTTGCAAAAGGCGGTTTGGAAAGCAAGGAAAGAGGGTGCGCCCGTTGCATTTGTCACGGCAACGCCAACCTCGGAGCTGTTGACGAAAGTGAAAAAAGAAAGATGGGGCTGTTCTTTTATTCCGCGAAGGTACCATGGCCACCCGCTTCCGGTGCCGAGGTTTGAGCCCCTTTGGTTTTATGACAGGCAAATCGATAAAGGGAAACTGCCGAAGAAGCTGATGCATTGGACAAAGAGGAGACTTGGGCGAGAGGAACCGTTTTTTATTTTCTTTCCGGCGATTCCGTTGATGGAAAAGGCGATCCCTTTGTTTCAGGAGATCCATCCGGACATTTGCGGCGTTCACGCAAAAGATCCGGAACGGAAGGAGAAGGTGATGAAACTCCGGAATGGGGAGATCCCCGGATTATTGACCACAACGATTCTGGAGAGGGGGGTGACGATCAAAAATGTGCAAGTGGCGGTGGTCGGGGCGGAATCCAAGATTTTCACGTCCGGCGCGCTGATTCAAATCAGCGGCAGGGCGGGGCGGCATGCGGATTTTCCAAATGGGGACATCGTCTTTTTTCACCACGGCATCTCCGTCGAAATGGACGCGGCAAGAAATGAAATTCTTCGGTTAAATAAGGAAGGATTTCGAACATGAAAGACGGTTGTTCCATTAGCTGAGTACGAGCGGCAAATGAAAATGGCGAATTCCGGAAAAAAGGGGGATTGGATGAACCGGCGCGAAATCGACCATTGCCTTCTTTGCAATGCACCGCTCACGATTCGGATGGATTGGAAAAGGCTGTTTGTCAACCGGTTCCCCCAGGCGATATGCCAAGAATGCGAAGGGAAATTTGAGCGGTATCGTCATGAGGGGAACGAAGAAGTTGATTCCCTTTATTACTATAACGAAGCGATGCAAGATTATTTGCACCGCTACAAGTTCATGCGTGATGTGCTCCTTGCCAAAGTGTTCGCCGGGGAAATTCATCGGCATTTGAAAAACCGGAAAGAACTGATCGTTCCGATTCCAATGCATCCGGAGAAATGGAAGGAACGCACGTTCAGCCACGTGGATGAATTGCTCAGGCAGGCGCGCATCCCCTTTGTTCATGTGCTGGAAAAAACGACAACGGAAGCGCAGGCCGGGAAATCGAGGGAGGAACGGATGAAAACGCCCCAACTTTTTGTGTTAAGGGAAGATGCGCAAGTGGAGGGAAAGGATCTTCTCCTTGTGGATGATATCTATACCACAGGCACGACCATCCGCCATGCCACACAGGTGCTGATGGAGGGGGGAGCCAAATCGGTCAAAGCTTTTACTTTGATCAGGGCGAAAGGAGGCCAGGAAGCCATAAAAGCATCCCCATTGATGTTTTAAGTTGTCATAAAATTGAAACAAATTCTACAAAAATTGTGCGGGGCGATTTATGCAATAATTTGAGCGGCGAGTATTATATTTGCTCCTTTGAATGAAGGGCAAAGGCTGTTTTGCAGTCCTTTTCTTCTTCGGTTTTTTGCTTGCTGGAGTGTAATCCAGCGATTGTATCTTCTCATTTCTGTCTCCCTTTCCTCGTCTGATTCTGGCGGATGGCCGGGATTTGGCGAAGGGCTGTCCAAAAAGCCCAAAAGAGCGGATTTGGAAAAAGGATGTCTTTTCCAACCCGCTCGTTTTTTTTATTTCTTTGGGGAGCGGTCAGGGAAGTCGGTTTTTTGTACGGATGGAGAGCAAACTTGTGCGGGTGGGGTTTATGCGAGATGTGCTGGGGCGGATGTAAAATCAGCTTGGTCATATAGGGAATGGGCTTTGGCATATGAGAATTCATTTTGCACTATGGAAATCTCCCTTGGGCATAAAAGAATCCATCTTGGGCACATGGAAAAACACCTTGGGCATATGGGATTTCATCTTGGGCACAT
>JGI1652J44930_10000582_pt1 | contig 14242 bp, 11 predicted proteins | sample NewIslsDNAsample_FD_44930 | JGI IMG/M metagenome (IMG submission 44930)
CGCACTAAATGAGTGGCCAAGTGCACCAAATGGGGAAGTATACGCACTAAATGAGTGGCCAAGTGCACCAAATGCGGGGGTATACGCACTAAATGAGTGGCTAAGTGCACCAAATGCGGGGGTATACGCACTAAATGAGTGGCCAAGTGCACCAAATGGGGAAGTATACGCACTAAATGAGTGGCCAAGTGCACCAAATGGGGAAGTATACGCACCAAATAGGGAAAACATCCACATCAAATAAGTCTACATACCCACTAAATGCGAACTTTGCTCTATCCATTGGAATACGATCCACCCCATAATCAAAAAAGCACAAACCTTGCCCCGGTTTGTGCTAAAAATTTATTCCGTTACGATGACGCTTTTAGGAAACGTTGCAAAATATGGGGAGTTTCCTTGTCTGAAGAAGACAAACAAATACGTGTCGCTTNCAACAATCTTTCCANTTTGATACGCTTCGTAGTCAAGGTTGAATGGAACGATGAGGGAATGTTTCACCAGTTCCTTTTCATTCACTTTCATTTGAACGAATTCTTCCCCTGCGATTTCCGGTGTTTCAATCAACTTTTTATTGATGGCCTTTAATTCCTCTTTTGGAATCCGCTCATCCCACCAAAGTTTTCGCGGATGGAACTGCTGTTTTGATAAGAAGTCCAGCTTCATTAAACTGTGGACAATCCCTAAGTTCACATTTGGCAAAGTGCGCAAAAATTCATCCAATCTTGTAAACAAATCTTCCAATTGATGGCCAATTCTGGACCAGCCTTTTTCTTCCCAGAACGTACCGAAATTTTGGAAGAAGTCGAAAGGTGTTTCAAAAACTTCCGTTACTAAATATTCAACCGTGCCGTCCATGCGATGGGCGTTCCAATATTTTTCCAGCACGTCTTCCGCTTGTTTGATGCGGATGATGTCATCAAAGCTCAACACGTTGTTCGATAAAATTTCATAAGGTGCAATATCCACGTATGTATACCCGAATTTTTCCGATTCAATTCGCAATCCCGTGCCCCTCAATAATTTCAGGAANCCCAGCTGCAATTCTTCGGGACGCATCTCGAACACATCGTTGAATGTTTTGCGGAAACTTTCGTAGTCCTCTTCCGGAAGGCCGGCAATCAAATCCAAATGCTGGTCGATTTTTCCTCCTTCCTTCACCATTGTGACCGTTCTTTTCAGTTTTTCGAAGTTTTGCTTCCGTTTTACCAGCTCATTCGTTAAATCGTTCGTTGATTGAACCCCGATTTCAAAACGGAACAATCCCGCCGGTGCATGGTCGTTTAAAAATTGAATGACTTCCGGCCGCATGATGTCTGCCGTGATTTCAAATTGGAACACCACGCCAGGCACATGTTCGTCGATCAAAAATTGGAACATGTCCATCGCATAGCGGCGGCTGATATTGAACGTGCGGTCTACGAATTTGATGGTTTTTGCCCCGTTCGCCATCAAATAACGGATGTCCTCTTTGATTTTTTCCCGGTCAAAATAACGGACACCGACTTCAATGGATGATAAGCAAAATTGGCAAGAAAACGGACAGCCGCGGCTCGTTTCAATATACTGGATCCGCTTTGAAATAGAATCCCGGTCTTCTTCAAAACGGAAGGGGCTCGGCATTTCCCGCAGGTCGACTTTTGGGGGCTGTGGATGAATGTTCATCTTGCCATCTTTCAAATAGGCAATGCCGGGCACTTCCTCCAAAGGAATTTCTTCATGAACATAACGAAGCAGTTGTTTGAAGGAATATTCCCCTTCGCCCATGATGATGAAATCGACAAGCCCATCCAACCGGCGCAGCCAATAATGCACGTCATAGGACACTTCCGGACCGCCCAACACAATTTTTGTTTTGGGGCTCACGGCGCGCAGCATTTGAATGACTTTGATCGTTTCTTCAATGTTCCAAATATAGCAGCTGAAACCGACCAAATCCGGTTTCCGTTGATACAACTCGGTCACAATATTCAACGCCGGTTCCTTTATCGTAAACTCGACAATCTCCGGATCAAACTCCGGCCGGGCATATGCTTTCAAATAGCGGATGGCCAAGTTCGTATGAATGTATTTGGCGTTCAATGTTGTCAGTAAAATATTCATCAGTCGAACTCCTTTAAAACGATTAATCAACACACTTCAATCTATCACATCTATTATACACATAAATCGCGGACGTTCTCCTAAGAATAAAAAGTCACGAAAAAATAATTTTGACAGGATGCTTTTCAAAATAGGATGGATCTTCCGTAGAAGAGATGTGTATTTCCATTTCCAGATCGTTTTTGAATTCGGGAAATTCAATCTCATCGGCTTGCTGTATGATTAATCTTGCATTTGCGGCTTTTTGGGGGGAGATTTCCTGATGCATTTCATAGATGGTTTCATCTACCATGCGTTCATCCACCGATAATCTTTGAGCGGAGATGATGATTGCATCTTTGCGTTTATTCAGTATATCAAAAGTGATGGTGACCGTTGTCTTTGATTGATTTTTATTTTTCTTCATATTTAATACCGTTATTTTTACATGTTCATTGTCGGCCACCAGCTGCCGGATTTCTCTTTCTTTGTCCTCATCCCTTTCGTTTTTCCCCAGGTTCGATTGTGAAGGGACACCGCAGGCAAAAAGAATGAAAACAAGAAACAACAAATAAAATCGATGCAAGTTTTTCATAAATGTCACCTTTAATCATCATGAATTGGTTGAAAATAGATCAAATGTTAGTATGAAAATCTCTGTTCCCATTTATACATGACGGTTGATTCATCCAATGAANCGTTTTTTTAGAGATTATCGTGATAANGCGTTCTTAAATTGTCTGAAAAACCATGAAAATTTCCCGCAATTCTGTAGTATAATTGAATAAAATGTAAATTGTGAGAAAGATTTCAGAAAAGGTTCACCTTCTCTTGAATGGAATAAAGAGGTGTATAGATGGATAAAGTATTTGCCATTGGAGATATACATGGAAGTTATCAATTGCTTGACAAAGTATTGGATTATTGGAATCCCAATGAAGAATTGCTAATTTTCTTAGGGGACTATATTGACCGTGGGAAAGACAGTTTGCAAGTATTGCGGAAAGTGATCGAGCTGTCGAAAGAATACAAAGTGATTACGTTAAGCGGGAATCATGAACANATTTTNTTGAATTGGTTGAAAAAGCCGAAAGTGATGTCGGAATTTTATTTTGACCAAAAAGTTGGCGGGGCAAGCACCATCGAAAGCTTCTTCTCTGCCATGCCACACCAACCATCAATGGAAGATTTGAGCGTTGAACAAATGGTGGAAATCTTAAAAACGAATTTTGCGGATGAAATCGAGTTTCTTAAAAACCTTCGTTTGTACTATTATTGGAGACCATATGTTTTTGTCCATGCGGGGATCAATGCCGGTGTCGATGATTTTTTGGAAACGGGTTCGGATGAATTTCTCTGGATCCGGGAAGAATTTACGAAAGTGCCCCACCAGGCGAAAGAAATCGTCGTCTTTGGCCATACACCCACAATCTTTTTAAATGAAGACGGCTCAAGCAAAGTTTGGATTTCCCCTTGCCGAAAAAAAATCGGCATTGATGGCGGCGGAGAGATTTATAAAGATGGAAACATCCATGGGGTTCGTTTCCAAAGAAATTCCTCAGAAATCGAAGTGTATTCCGCCAACGGAAAGGGAATTACCACAAGCCATTTTACATTGTAACAGGGAATTTTCAAAAAGTGGAATGGAACAGGATTCACCTATTAGTGAATCCTTTTTTTGAATATCGATAAAAATTAATTTATTGTTAATATAAGAAGGCTCAGGAATGACCATTACGGAATGGAAGCCATACTAAGATTAATGGAGATTCAATGGAAGTGGTGAAGTGAATGAGTGCAATCAATGCGATATTGCAAATCCTGTTTGTTTCAATCATTATCTTTTTTATCAGCGGAAGGCTCATTGGTTCCAATGTGAACCTGTTTCGGAGAGTGTTGTCTGTCATCATCAGTGTCTCATTCACTACCTTTGTATTTTGGTATACGTACATAAGGGAAAATCCAAAATATGAAGATGGCGTTGTCAGCGTCGCGACTTTGTTATGGATTGGCAGCATGCTATTAATTTCCATGCTGATTTATTTGTTTTTTGAACTCTTTGATCCGATTGCACTGGATGAAAGTGCCGGACGGTATGCGGAGAAAAAGACGATTTTCAGGAAAGTGATCAATTATTGGCGATATCAAAAACGTTTGCGCACAGTGGTAAAAGCGGCGGTGACCAACGGAATCACGAGAACGGTCAAATATGCAAGAAACAGAGATACGGACAAGCAATTGGCGATTGCTTTAAGGGCAACCCTTGAAGAGAGCGGCGGCATTTTCATCAAATTCGGACAAGTGTTATCCACCCGGAAAGAATTGTTTTCCCCGGTCTTTACAGAAGAATTGAAAAAACTGCAACAAAAAGTTTCACCTATGACCTATGATGAGGTAACAGCGATTTTAAAAGAAAATTATTCCCGGGATGTGGATGAAATTTTTTCTTTTTTTGAAGAAAAGCCATTGGCGGCGGCTTCCATTGGTCAAGTCCATCGTGCCGTGCTGAGAGACACCCATGAGGAAGTGGTGGTGAAGCTTTTGCGCCCGCAAGTGAAGACCATTATGCGGGAAGATTTGGGCATTCTGTTGGAATTTGCCGATTGGATCACCGCCAAATCCCAATGGGCGGAGAGCATGGGATTCAAAGCATTGGCAGAAGGTTTTGCCAATTCAATGAAGGAAGAAACGGACTTTTCCATCGAAGCGCGCAATATGATTCAAATCCGCAATATATTGAAGAATAGCAAACTGAATGTAAAAATTCCAAGGGTTTATGAACAATACAGCAATGAAAATATTCTTGTGATGGAATATGTGAAGGGCGTAAGNATTGCTGAACTGGATAAAATAGAAGATCAATATTACATTGACCGGAGTGAGTTGGCNAGAAAACTCATTTGCTCCTATTTGGAACAGGCGCTGGTCTCCGGAATCTTCCATGCCGATCCGCATCCTGGAAATATTGCGGTGAACCCGGAAACGGGGGAACTCATTCTGATGGATTTCGGGGCGGTTTGCCGATTGTCGGGTCAACAGCTGGAGGGCTTGAAACTGTTTTTCATCGGAATTCAACAGAGCGATCCTTCCATTTTATATGATGCGATTTCACTGTTGATCAAAAATAAAGATGAGATTGATCGGCAAGAATTGGAACAGGCAATCGGCCAAATATTATTGAAAATATCTTTTGTCAATAAAGTTCCGACAGATGAGACGATTTATTCCATTTTTACTGTAATCAGGGAAGCGGGACTGCAATTTTATTCCCAAGTCAGTCTTGCTCTAAGGGTAATTGTGACATTGGATGGAACCTTGAATATGATAGATTCCAATATCAACATTTTCGAAGAAGCGAGAGAATTTACGAACGATTACATGAAAGCTTCGATCAGAAAGCCGTTCAAAGAGCCGGTTGAAACGATGGAAAAACTGCAGGAAGAACTTGCGTTATTAATCCCGAACTTGCGAAAAATCCCAAGGCGATTTGATCAGTTGGTCCGAAAAATTGAAGATGGAAAGGTCACCTTGCACCATGATATCTTCTCGGATAAAACGAATGCCAAGTTCGTCACTCAACTGTTTTCGAAATTCGTATTATTGATGGTTGGAATTACGTTCGGCATCATTTCCACTGCGCTGCTTGCGATTTCCCAATTTATCGAAACGGTGTATGCCATTTATTTAAATACTGCGGCTTATCTCGGATTGTTTTTATGTTCCATTTTGCTTGTCCGATTGTCCATTCAAGCCATACGGGATATGAAAAAGAGGGATTGATGAATGCACTTTTCCCGCCTGCACGCGGGAAAGGTGCTTTTATTTTGGCTGCGGATTCCAATTACAGATGGCCGGCAGTTTGCTATAATGGTTGGAGTAGAAAGTGGGGATAAAGAAATGAAACTTCAACCGCATCTTTTAGTGATTGACGGAATGGCCCTATTATTCCGTTCTTTTTATGCCACAAGCGTGATGGGGCATTATCAATATTTGCCGGACGGCAGAGCTTCCAACGGTGTGCAGGGATTTGCAAGGCATGTGTTGACCGCCCAATCGATTGTAAAGCCGAGCCATCTTGCCATTTGCTGGGATATGGGGACCCAAACTTTTCGCAATGAGTTGTTTCGTGAATATAAGTCCAATCGAAGCGCTCCACCGGAAGAGATGATTCCCCAGTTTGATATGGCGAAGGAAGTTTCCGAATGGATTGGCTGGAAGAATATCGGCGAAATTGGAATGGAAGCGGATGATTGCATCGGATCCATCGTAGAGAAGTGGAAAGAAGAAGCGAAGATCACCATCATAAGCGGGGACAGGGATTTGTTGCAATTGTTGAACCCTGCCACGGAAATAGCGTTTACCAAAAAAGGCTATTCAGAGTACGATGTCTATACAGTGGAACGATTTAAATCGGAGTATGCGATAGAACCCCATCAGTTTGTGGATGTAAAAGCATTTATGGGGGATTCGAGCGACGGTTATCCGGGTGTCAAAGGAATCGGACCGAAAACGGCACTCCAACTTATCCAAAAATACGGCTCCGTTGATGGAGTTTTAAAAAATTTGGAAGAATTAAAACCAGGCCAACGAAACAAAATCGCCGAGAATATGGAAATGTTGAAACTGTCTTATCAATTGGCATCGATCAACAAAAATGTTTCGATCAAAGCGAGTTTGGATGAATTGACTGTCCCAAATTACAAAGCGGAAACCTTCGAGCATTTGGCAAGCAAAGGATTTACATCCATTGCGAAACATGCCCATTCCTTAATGCCGATTGTTTAAAATATCCATGGACACAAACGGAGGGATCAGTTTGTGTCCTGTTTTATTTTCGGTTCAATTTTCACAAAGCTGAGCACTTTGCTGTTTTTGGAATAAGGAACCTTTCGGATCTGACTATCCCGATTCACGCCACCATTGTCATGGACTATTAAAATTAATTCCCCGTCATCGATTTCGTACCCAATCAGAGGAACCCAATGATACTTGAAAGAAGGCTTTGAATTCCATTGAAAGGTGAAATATTTATCGAACTTTGCTGCTGCCGGTCTGCCTTCATCAATTTGCCGCAAAGCTTCTTTTAAAGAACATTTTTGTACAATCCATTCAGGACCCAAATATCTTTGCAAGTTTTTGATGAGCCTCCAACGAAACAGCCCGATCTTCGTTGTCCCCAGCAAGGAGTAAAGATCATTTACATTTTTGGCATAGTCTATTCCCAATAAATATTTTAAAATCACATAAATTGTTGTCGGACCACAGGCAGAGTTCCGGTAGGATGGAAGGATTTCTTTATGATACTGTGAATGGCCTTGAACATTCAGAATTCTTCTTTTCATCTAGCAACACCCGATTTCTGTTTACAAAAATTGTAGAATAATGGAGGAGAATTAGTATGAATTTCTTATTTACATAAATAGGTTAATAAGATTAAATATGGTATAATCTACTTATTTTTCTGAATCTTCTCATATTAGATGGATAAGAAAGGATGGATTATGACTGAAAATCGATGTCCTGTTTATTAGTTAGATTATTTCCACGGAAATGTTTTTGTCGAAAAAACACCAATTATGACCACAACATATGGGAGGGGACGATGTGATCCAAGCGAACTACAATACGCACAGAGTTCATAAAATCAATGTGGTATTGACGATCATTTTGGTCTTTTTGATTTGTGCACCCCATGTCAATGAAAAAGGGCTTGAAGGAAGCAAATTATATGTCATGGCAGGAACACTGATTCTGTTAGTGTCGATTCTTTTGTATTTTTTGCCGATCAATAAATATATAAAAGGTTTATTAATTTCATTAATTCCAAGTATAGTGATTATTACACTTTTTTTAATGGATGGATTTACTTTAGGAAAACATTATATCATTATTCTGTCCATTGCAATGGTCACAATGTATTTTAAAAAAGAACTGATCATTGCATTAGGTATATTTTTGGATATAGCCTATCTTTCAATCTATATTTTGTATCCGGAAAAATTGATAGGCGCAAACAATAATTTCGTCGTCATCTTTTTTGTAATGAATGCCATTGTTGTGCTGCTTTATTTATTGACTCGATGGGGCAGGCAGCTCATTGAAGATGCCTATCAAAAGGAATTTGAAGCGAAGGAACTGGTAAGCAAGTTGAAGGAAACCTTTTCATCAGTGGAACAGGCATCCGATTTGCTTGATGAACATATTACGAAGTTTTACAGCGACATTAAAAGCATTTATAAATCGAGCAAGGATATTGTGCAATCCGCTGAACAAGTTGGAACCGGCATTCAGGAAGAGGCGGGCAGCGTGTCAGTCATCAATGATTCGATGGGACAGTCGGTTGAAAAAATGGATCAGATTGTCACTGTGGCGGAAGAGATTATGAAGAAATCGGAAAACATGAACAACAAAGTGCGGGAAGGCTGGAACAAAATCAATCAAGTGACAGACTACATGGATTCTGTCGGTACAACCATCAGCAATACGACCATAACCGTCTCCGATTTGCAGGAAAGTTTGGAAAGAGTGAACACGCTCCTTGGCAGCATTAAAGAAATAGCAGATCAAACCAATCTGTTGGCGCTCAACGCAGCCATCGAGTCCGCCCGGGCAGGGGAGCATGGGAAGGGATTTGCGGTTGTGGCGGAAGAAGTGAGAAAGCTGGCCGAACAAAGCGCACGGATTACAGAAAGTATTCAAGTGGTGACGGTGGAATTGTTCACTAAATCCAAAGAAGCGCAGGAAAAATCCGCCCAAGGGGAAATGGCGATCACAGAGGGAAGAAGATTATTGAAAGAGATTGCCGTTTACTTCGATGAAATCAAGGATACTTTTACAGATATTTACGATTCATTGTTAGAGGAACGGGCAGAAATCGAACATGCCAAAAACAATTTCTTTACCATTCAAAATCAAATTGAAACTGTAACCGCCATCTCTGAGGAAAATGCGGCAGCCACTGAAGAAATCATTTCAACTTTGGAAAATGAACATGAATTGCTGGCTTCAATTAATAAGTCCATTGCCGAAATTCATGAACTGAGCAAAAAACTGAGGAAAATGACAAAAAGTTAAAAAGGATGGAAGGGGCCGTCTGAATCGTCATTTTGAGACGGCCCCTTTGCATTCCGCTGAAGTTATATCGAGTGGAAAACTTTTTATCGGCGGTCGGGGAAACAAAGAATGAGATTTTAAGAAAGGGTGTCAGCAAAGTTGGATTTTCGGACACCCTTTTTAATATGCAGGTGAAAAGGATTGGCAGGCGTTCGTTTTTTTATATTGCCTTGCAAATTCTCTCCATTCTTCTGTTGTTAGTATTGGGAAAGTAATGTGCTGATACTGAACATTCTTGCAAAATCTTAACATTTTTGAGTATATTTTTCTTTAAGGTAAAATTTCAGTTAAATATTCGTTATAATATTACACAAGTGCGTGCATCTTTTTTTCATTACACCAAGATTCTAAATATCCCCACAAAATTAATTCTCTAACAATTAGGAGGAAATCCATGAATTTTATTCGGTCAATTACTGATAAAGTTTCGACAAAAAAAGGCGCTTGGATCACGGTTGTCATCTGGCTGATCGTCATGATTGCCATCAGCGCCGGACCAAGACTCAGTGAGTATAAGACTACCAACTTCCAGGCTTTGCCGGATGATGCTCCATCCATTATCGCCCAAAATAAGTTGGACGAATATTTCCCTGACGAACAAGGGACTCCGGGAATCTATGTGTTCCATAAACCTGATGGGGAAATAACAGCCGATGAAGTCGGAAAAATTATTGATGGCATCAAAGAGGCCGATATTGATGGAATCGAAGCAATAGTTGATATCACTGCAATGCCTCCCCAAGCTTTAACGGCTTTTATGTCGGAAGATAAGACCACAATGATTGTTCCGATGAACTTGGAGAAGGATTTGGGAAGTTCCCAGTATGCGGAAATTAATGATAAAGCGACTGAAGTGGGGACGGAAATCGCGGAAGATTTAGGTGTTGAATTCTATATTACCGGACCTGCAGGGATTTCCGGGGATACAGTAAAATTGTTCGAATCTGCGGACTTAAAACTTTTATTTGCAACGATTCTTATTATCTTGGTTTTATTGATCGTGATTTATCGTTCACCGCTACTTGCGCTGATTCCTTTGCTTGCCACGGTTGTTGTGTATCAAGTGGTGAATCAGACAGTGGCGCTATTGGGTGCCGCAGGACTTGAAATCAACAACTCGACAACATCCATCATGAGCATCCTGTTGTTTGCGGCGCTGATTGACTATTCATTATTCGTATTCTCCCGCTATCGGGAAGAACTGAACCATCATGAAGATAAGTTCGAAGCAATGAAAATCGCCATGCGTTCTACTGCAACGCCGGTGTTATTTGCCGCAAGTACGGTGCTTGCCGCAATGATCATCCTGATTTTCGCCCATTTCCGCGAATATCAAAACTTTGCGCCAATCTTTGCAACGGCCATGATCATTATTATGATTGCGGCCATCACCCTTGTACCGGCTTTATTTGCGTTGTTTGGCCGCAAAGCATTCTGGCCGAAAGTTCCGAAATTCGGTGAAGCCAGTGAAGTAAAACATGGCATTTGGGGACCGATTGCGAAGTTTGTCACAACAAAACCGGTATTGGTTGGCGCGACAGTCATTTTGTTCTTGATCATCACAGGGTTGAACGTCTTTAATATTAAATACGAATTTAACATGGTCAAAAATTTCCCTGAAGACTTGCCTTCCCGTGTCGGTTTTGAAATCGTGGAAGAGAAGTTCAATAAAGGGGATTTGGCTCAAACGACCGTACTGGTGACAGGGGAAGATTTAACCTTTGAAGATGTTCAGGAAATCGCCCAGGATTTTTCCGGGAATGAAATGATCGGCTCTGCAAGGGCTTCCGGTGTAACGGATGATGGAAAGTACGGAAAAATCACCATTTCTTTAAACGAAGATCCATACAGTGTGGAAGCGATTGATTTCATTAAGGAATTCCGCGAAGAACATGCGACCTATCAATTAGCCAATGATAAAGAAGTGGAATTGGAATATGCAGGTACGACAGCCAAATTGGTTGATGAAGAAGATGTCAACAACCGGGATATCAAAGTCATCTTCAGTTTGGAAACTTTGTTGATTCTTGTCTTGCTATTGTTCCTGACACGTTCTCTCAAAATGCCGATTTATATGATGGCTACGATTCTGATTTCCTATGCCTCTGCATTAGGTTTGGGATTATTCCTTTTGGATGTGTTATTCGGATATGATGCGGTGTCTACACGGGCTCCGGTATATGCATTCATCTTCCTGGTGGCATTGGGAATCGACTACAATATCATCATGGTGAGCCGCTTCCTGGAAGAGCGGAAATTTGAATCGGTGAAAAACGCATTGGAAATCGCCGTCCGCAATACAGGCGGTGTGATTTCATCCGCCGGTGTCATCCTGGCAGCGACGTTCGCGGCGTTGACGACAATGCCGGTCATCGACTTGTTTGTATTTGGATTCATCGTGGCAGTCGGTATCATCATCGATACGTTCCTTGTTCGGGGAATGTTATTGCCGACACTCATTTTGTTCTTTGAAAAGGATAAAAAGGAAGCGTAAATATTTAGGGCATCTGAAAATTTGTTTTCAGATGCTTTTTTATTGAATCGGCATTTATGGCTTCCTCCCTTTTTCATAATTTCAATCCACCAACTGGCAGATTGCCCTGGTGAAAAGGGGGATGATAGACTAGCAATCTTCCATTTCGTTATTTGAATAAATTGGAAAACTATTTATAATAGAATTAACTTTAAACCATGGAGTTGTGAAAAAGGGGGATGGTTTACTTGTTCAGCAACTTGAAGTATCCGATCATTCAGGCGCCCATGGCAGGNGGGATTGCAACGGTCGATTTGGCACTCGCCGTTTCAAAGANTGGTGGCCTCGGATTTCTGGCTGCCGGTTATAAAACACCGGAAGCGATCGAAGAAGAAATCTATAAGTGCAAAGAATCCGGATTGCCATTTGGGGTGAACCTATTTGTTCCACAAAATGATCCGATTGATGAATCATTGTATTCGTATAAGGAGCGGCTCGAAGAAGATTTCCAAGTCCCATTGGCCATTCCGGAACCCAATGATGACTATTGGACGGAAAAACTGGAGTTGGTAAAGAAATATAAAGTGCCTTATGTTTCCTTTACATTCGGTTGTCCATCCAGGGAGATCATTGAACAACTCAAGGAAAATGGCAGTGCAGCAATTGTGACGGTGACGAATTTGGAAGAAGCGAAAATGGCTATGGGGAACGGAGCGGATGCCATTTGCCTACAAGGAGCGGATGCTGGAGGTCACCGGGCAACCTTCCAAAATGTGGACGAAGATTCCAATGTGCCATTAACGGAACTAATTGCCATCATTCGAAGGGAAATTCCACTCCCTATGATTGCGGCAGGCGGAATCATGAATGGGAAGGACATTCATCTGGCATTAAGTGCGGGGGCTGATGCCGTGCAACTTGGAACAGCTTTCCTATGTACGGAAGAGAGCGGAGCCAACCCGATTTATAAACAGGCGTTGAAGTCGGGCGAGTTTAAGGAAACGGCTTTAACAAGAACTTTTTCCGGAAGACTTGCGCGGGGATTGAAAAATGAATTTATGGTGAAGTATGAAAGCATTGCACCCCGCTGTTATCCCGCCGTCAATGCATTGACTCAGCCGATTCGCTCAAAAGCATTGAAAGATGGAAATCCTCAAGCCATGTCACTTTGGGCAAGCACGCGTTTTAAAGAGATTCAACAAGGCACGGTGAAGGATGTATTCGAAAAACTCATCAGGGAGCTGGAGCGGTGTCAATCGTGAACTTTTCAAACATAGGGGAAAGTGTATTTCACATATATTGTTGAAAATCTGTTATATCCAGGGGGCTGCGAATGGAAAAAGTGATGCGTTATGGTTGGAAAATTCTTTGGATCATTGGTCTTTTGATTTTGGCCATCATCAGCATTGACTTGAAACAAGAAATCGAAGAGGGCACCAACTATCGGATCGAAGGATATTTATGGTATATTTTTTTCATTCATTTTGTTTGGGGGATCTATTTGTCGTTAATCTCGATTAAACAATGGAAAATCCAATTCAACTTTCCATTGTTTATCGGCGCATTTCTTCCTTGTCTTATTGTCTCGCTAATAATCCCCATTTCTTCTATAACATCGGGGACTGTGCCCTTTGGTCCATGGTTCGTTAAAGTCCACTCTACCGGTTTAGTTGAAATGGCGGCAGGTTTCACATTGATCCTAAGCATTTTTCATGGAACGAAAGAGGAAAAACCATATTGAAAAAATGAAGGACATAACTTTGAGGGTTAAAGTTATGTCCTAAATATTGCGATTAAACGGTTTGCGCATCCAAAAATTGCGTTACATCTTCCGGAGTTTTGGCGTTTGCACTGTGAAGGTGGGCAAGTTTTTCCCCGTTTTTATAAATCAGTAAACTTGGAATTCCCAATACTTGATATTTCTCAGCCAGTTCCGGGAAATGATCGCGGTTGATTTCATACCATTCATATTGGCTGTACTTCTCAATAATTGGATCGATGAACATGTTCATGCGTGTGCAATCAGGGCACCAAGTAGCATAAAATTTTACGATGACTGGTTGATCTTTACCAATAATTTCATTAAATTGTTCTACAGACGTAATTTCTTTCACCATTTTCGCCTCCTCACCTAGTAGTTTACACATTTTGGCGAAAGTCGGAAAGAAATATGTTCCGGACAAAAATGCAAAACTATTAAAACATCAACAAATTTTTCGAAAATTAAAATAAAAGGATTGCGAAATTTCGAAAAATCATCTACACTAAATACAGGAATAGCTACTTTATGTATTTTTTTTGAACTTGAAATGAATAGTCATTCATTTTGTTGTAAAATGGACATCTTTTTTCAACTTGTTGAATAAACTAAAAAGGAACAAAGGGGTATAGGAGCGCAAAATGAATGATTGTTCATTCAAAACAGAAAAAGGGGGAATTGGTTGTGACGTACAAGATTGAAAAAGTAGCAGTTATTGGATCCGGCGTCATGGGGTCCGGCATTGCAGCACATTTAGTAAATATCGGCATACCAACATATATGTTAGATATTGTCCCAAAAGAACTGACAAAAGA
>JGI1652J44930_10000583_pt1 | contig 14239 bp, 12 predicted proteins | sample NewIslsDNAsample_FD_44930 | JGI IMG/M metagenome (IMG submission 44930)
AAGCCCTGAACAAGCCGATCGATTTCAGCGCTGCGAAACTGCAGACCTTTGTCGTCTTGATAGCTTTTTACGAATCCGTATGCCGTTTTTTCAGCAACGGTGCCGATCGTTCCAGCACGATACACTTGTTTTTCCCCGAACAGTTCTTTCGTATAGTTATGTGCACGCGCCTGGTATTCTCCTGAAAAATTCAGATCGATGTCGGGAACTTTATCTCCTTTAAATCCCAAGAACGTTTCAAACGGAATATCTTGGCCATCCTTGTTATACCGGGTTCCACATTTCGGACAGTCTTTGTCAGGCAAATCATAGCCTGATGCAACTGTTCCATCATCGAAAAACTGGGAATGTTTGCAGTTTGGACATACATAATGCGGCGGAAGCGGATTCACTTCGGTAATTTCTGTCATCGTCGCGACAAACGACGAGCCGACCGAACCGCGGGAACCGACAAGATAGCCGTCATTTAATGATTTTTTTACGAGTTTATGTGAAATTAAATAAATGACCGCATATCCATGTCCAATTATGCTATTTAATTCTTTCTCCAAACGTTTTTCGACGATTTCCGGAAGCGGATCGCCGTAAATTTCTTTCGCTTTTTGATAGCTCATTTTCCGGATTTCTTCATCCGCGCCAGGAATTTCCGGGGTGTACAATTCTTTCGGCACCGGACGAATGTCTTCGATTAAAGAAGCGATGTATTGCGTATTTTTTACGACGATTTCTTCCGCTTTTTCTTTGCCAAGAAATGAAAAACATTCAAGCATTTCATCGGTTGTCCGGAAATAAACAGGCGGAAGCGTCTGTCTGTTTAATGTGTTTGCCCCGCCTTGGGAATGAATCAAAATTTCGCGATAAATATGATCTTCTGGATTCAGATAATGTACGTTTCCAGTTGCAACGACTGGAATTTGCAATTTTTCTCCTAACTGGACAATCTTTTTCACAATTTCCTGCAATGCTTGTTCGTCTTTAACAAGCTCGCTTTCGATTAAATGATTGTAAATTTCGATTGGCTGCACTTCTAAATAATCGTAAAACGATGCAATTTCCTCTACTTCTTCTGGAGACTTTTGGATCATCGCTTCAAAAACTTCGCCTTTATCGCAACCGGAGCCGATGATCAATCCATCACGGTGTTTTTCCAAAAGCGACCGCGGAATGCGAGGCACGCGATAAAAATAATCGATGTGTGAAAAAGAAACGAGTTTATATAAATTTTTCAACCCTTCCTGATTTTTCGCGAGTATCGTACAATGAAACGGTCTCGTTCGCTGCCAGCTGCCATCGCCGACATTGCTGTTTAATTGGTCATGCGTTTTTGTTCCTCTTTCGGTCACATCGTTTATTAATTTCCAAAGCAGATAACCGGTTGCTTCCGCGTCATAAATCGCGCGGTGATGTTGTGTCAGTTCAATGTTGAATTGTTTGCATAACGTATTTAAGCGATGGTTTTTAAATTCTGGATATAAAAAGCGTGCAAGTTCCAACGTATCGATAATTGGATTTTTCACTTCACCGAAGCCGAGCTTTTTAAAACCGGCGTTGAGAAACGCGATATCGAAACTCGCATTGTGTGCAACCAGCGTATGATCGCCAATAAAATCTTTAAACTTTGTTAATACATCTTCAATTTCCGGTGCGTCTTTCAGCATATCATCCGTAATTTTGGTCAATTCGATCGTTTGCGCTGATAATGGTTCATGCGGGTTTGCAAAACTTTCAAACCGATCGATAATTTCTCCGTTTTTCACTTTGACGGCTGCAAGTTCGATAATTTTATGGTAAACAGCCGACAGTCCCGTCGTTTCAACGTCAAAGACGACATAAGTTTCATCTAACAAAGACCGGTCCGTTTCATTGTAAGCAATCGGTACGCCATCATCGACGATATTCGCTTCCATGCCATATAAAATTTTGATTCCGTGTTTTTGGCCCGCCTGAAACGCTTCAGGAAAGGATTGAACGACGGCATGATCAGTAATTGCAATCGCAGGATGCCCCCATTTTTTCGCTTGTTCAATTAACTTGGCTGCAGATGCCACTGCATCCATTTGACTCATCGGGGTATGCAGGTGAAGTTCCACCCGTTTTTTATCTGCTGGTGCGGCATCTTCCCTTTCTTTTTTTGCAACTACCATCAAATCATTTGCAATCATGACCAGCTCGCGTAAAAAATTATCGTTTTGAACGCTGCCGCGCACCTTTACCCACTGGCCTTTTTTAATGTTTTCAAAAAGCGCTGCTTCGTTCTGATTTCTAGAAAACATTTTTACCGTCAAAGAATCGGTGTAATCCGTAACTTTGATTTGAAGCAGCGTTCTTCCGCTGCGCAAAGGCTTTACTTCCGCATCAAAAACGTATCCTTCGATCGTAATTTTCCGTTCCTCATCCTGAATTGTCTGAATAGAAACCGGATCGTCATCAATTTGATTTCCGAGCATCGAAGGTTCTGAATCACCGGAATCGCCAGCTTCGCTTGCAAGCAACGCTTGTCTCATTTTTTTGGCGTCTTCTTCGGCTTTTTTCTTTTCTAACTGCTGCTGGATTTCTGCCAGTTCACTTGCAATAAATTGAATTTCATATTCCGGAAATCCGCACATTTGCAGGTTGTTTTTCAATTTATCCGCCAATTTTTTTTGCATTAACGAAATTTCAGCTTCATTTCGAACGAATAGTGTAAGTTTGTTTCCGGCTATTTTTGGTGTTTGCTCTTTCAACAAAAGAACTGACGATTCCGGCACGGTTTGCAAGTTGGCTAAAACAAATGCCCAATATTCTTTTAAACGCACCTGTGCATCGCTAGCATCTTCACAACGAATGGAAAACGCCACGTTGGCTATGTGGGCAAAACTTTCCTTCAGCCGTCTGTGAAACAGAACATAGGCGTCAATGGGCAAAATTGCCGGCAAAAGAATTTGAAAATGCCAGCTGCGCTCTTTTCTGTCGATAATCAGCTTTTCCAATTCACCGTTTTGAAAATAATCGGCATACTGGGTTTCCACAAGCTTCAGCTGTTCAAGCAAAACCTGAAACCGTTCCCGTCTTAACGTTTGTTCATTCGCCATGTTTATCACCTTCTTAAAAAAAAGCACCTCAAAAAGAGGCACTTTATGAAATTACAAAACTAGAAAAATTGTATCTAATTTTTACGATAAAAATTTTAACTGTTGTCTGATCGTTTCAACAATCGTGGTGACAGGCGCTTCAAAAGATTCGCCTGTTTTTCTCAGTTTCACTTCGACGATTCCTTCGCCTGCTCGTTTTCCAACGATCACACGAATTGGAATGCCGATTAAATCGGAATCAGCAAACTTTACGCCTACACGTTCCTGACGATCATCGTAAAGCACTTCGATTTTTTCATTTTGAAAAATCGAATACAGTTTCTCCGAAAGTTCAACTTGCTCTTCGCTTTTCATGTTAACGGTAATTAAATGAACATGAAACGGAGCAATCTCAAGCGGCCAAATGATGCCTTTATCATCGTGATGCTGTTCAACGACAGCCGCCAGCGTTCTGGAAACCCCGATTCCATAACATCCCATGACAATCGGTTTTGATTTCCCGTTTTCATCCAAAAAGTAAGCATTCATTTTTTCGCTGTATTTTGTCCCCAATTTGAAAACTTGTCCAATTTCAATTCCTTTTGCGAATACGATTTCACCTTTGCCGTCCGGCGACGGATCGCCTTCCTGAATCATGCGCAAATCTGCAAAACCTTTTATGTTTAAATCACGCGTTGGATTAACGTTGATAAAATAGCCTTCTGATTCTACGTGAATAATGCCATTGACAATCGCCTCAACGGCATGATCTGCGTAGACATCGAACTGTTCATTGAATGGATGGATGTCGCTTGCTTTCAAACCCAGGCTTTCTGCTGCATCAGCTGCAGAAACGATTTCAACTTGGTCAACTTTCAAATAATTTTTTACTTTTACATCGTTCACTTCATGATCATGACGGGTCAAAACAAGGAAGAAAGCGTCATTCGTTTTGAAAACCGTGTAATCAATCAATCTTTTCGGATCAGGAGTCCCTTCGTACTTCTCTGCTTTTTGCAGCTCTTTTTCTTCTTCGTCCGGTTTTTCATAGGTGCAAATGCATGGTGCCATTTCAATATTCGCTGCATAATCGGATTGATTGGAATAAGCAATCGTATCTTCGCCAACTTCTGAAAGCGCCATGAACTCATGGGTATCATCACCGCCAATCGCACCGCTGTCAGCAACGACCGGACGGAAGTTCAACTGAAAACGGGTAAAGATTTTTTTGTACGTTTCGATCATGCGCTGATAGACTTTTTCGACGCCTTCTTCAGAAGTGTCAAACGAATAAGCATCTTTCATAATGAATTCCCGGCCTCTGAGCAATCCGAAGCGAGGGCGTTTTTCGTCGCGGTACTTCGTTTGAATTTGATATAAAAGCGCCGGCATTTTTTTATAGCTGTTAATTTCATTGCGAACGAGACTCGTAATCAATTCTTCGTGCGTCGCGCCTAACGCAAATTCGCGATCGTGCCTGTCTTTCAGGCGCATCAGTTCAGCACCGTAAATGTTCCATCTGCCCGTTTCCTTCCAAAGCTCAGCAGGTTGAATCGCAGGCATAAGCAGCTCTTGTCCGCCAGCTTTATCCATTTCTTCACGAATGACTTCTTCAATTTTTCTTAATACCTTAAAACCCAGCGGCAAATAGGAATACACCCCAGCTGCATTCTGACGGATAAATCCTCCGCGCAAAAGCAGCTGATGGCTTTTTATTTCCGCATCGCTTGGAGTTTCGCGTAATGTTGGTACAAAATAATTTGATTGTCTCATAGCTACACCTCAAACTGCGTTAGATTTTCGTTTACAGGAAAAATTTTTGAATGTCATTCCAAGTAACAACGATCATCAATAGCATGAGAAAAGCAAATCCGATGAAATGAACGAGGCTTTCTTTCTGTGGATCAATTGGTTTCCCTCTGATCCCTTCAAGTAAAATAAACATCAGTCTCCCACCATCTAAAGCTGGCAATGGGAGCAGGTTAATCAGTCCCAAATTGACGCTTAACATCGCGGTCCACTGCATCAACGTTGCCATCCCTTGTTTCGCCGCTTCGTCCGTGTAATTATAAATTCCAACTGGACCCGATAAATTATCGATCGAAACCTGACCGGTAATCAACATTTTTAAACCGGTAAAAATCGCTTTCGTATAATACAGCGTCGTATCGAACCCAAATTCAAGAGAGCCGATAACCGAAGTAACTCTTTCATAACCGATTCCGATAAATCCTTCTTCTTCTCCTTTGTAATTTAAACGTTCTTTTGGAGTTACCGGTACATCGAACGTTTTCCCATCTCTTTCAACTGTGAACAGGATCGTTTCATTCGGATGTTTTTGAATGATTTTTGTCAATTCATCCCAGTTTTTCACTTCATTTCCATCGATCGCGACGACTTTATCGCCAACTTCCAGACCAGCTTCTTGAGCCGCTCCATCTTCAGAAATGCCCCCGATCACCGCTTCTTTTGACGGCGATCCGTAAATGAGACCGAAAACAAACAAGATGACAAAAGCCAACAAAAAATTCATAAACGGACCGGCAAAAATCGCCAAAAACCGTTGCAACACCGTTTTGGAGCCAAACTGGCGATCGAGAGGAGCGATTTGAAACTGCTGGCCATCGATGACATACTCGCATTTCGGATGAACTTTATACGCTGTTAACCGATCATCTGCATCCTCATAAGCGGAAATAAACAAATTCTTTTCTAAATCTGACTGCTCGACGATTACTTCTTTTAATGCCGGATATTTGTTTTTTTGATTGACGACTATTTTTGTTACGAGAGCATCTTCATTTGTCTCAATTTTTATTTTTTGACCGGGCTTAAGCTCAAGCGTTTCCGGATCTTCTCCAGCCATCCGCACAAAACCGCCTAACGGAAGCAAACGGATCGTATAAACCGTTTCCCCTTTTTTGTATGAAAACAGTTTCGGCCCAAACCCGATTGCAAATTCCCGGCATAAAATCCCGGCTCTTTTTGCAAGCAGCAAATGCCCCAGTTCGTGAATAAACACGAGCAATCCAAAAATAACGATGATCGCAATAATACTATTCATCCGCTATAAACCACCTTTGTTTTCGATTAACTTCCTTACAAACCGTCTCGTTTCTTCATCTGTAGCTATTATATCATCCAGATTCGGATCTTTAATCAGCTGATGCTGTTCCAATGCGCATTCAATGAGTGATTCGATTTCCAAAAACGAAATTTTTTCCGCCAGGAAAGCTGCTACCGCTTCTTCATTCGCGGCATTTAAGACGGTGGTCATTGTACCCCCTTGCTTTCCCGCTTCATAAGCCATCTTTAAGCAGCGAAATCGGTCAAAGTCGACTTCGCTGAAATGAAGCTTGCCTATTTCAGTTAAGTTTAACCTTTTGGTTTTCGGGATTTCAAGTCGAGAAGGGTATGTAAGAGCGTACTGAATCGGGATTTTCATATCCGGATAGCCGAGCTGAGCGATAACGCTCGCATCTTGAAATTCCACCATCGAATGAATGATGCTTTCTTTATGCATAATGACTTCGATTCGTTCATAAGGGAATTGAAAAAGCCAGTGAGCTTCGATGACTTCCAAACCTTTGTTCATCATCGTCGCAGAATCGATCGTTATTTTCGCTCCCATCGACCAGTTCGGATGAGCTAATGCTTCTTCAACCGTTACATCCTTTAATTCCTCTCTTGAACGATCGCGAAAACTCCCACCCGATGCCGTTAAAATGATTTTGGCAACATCGGCTTTTTTCTCGCCGTTTAAACATTGAAATATTGCTGAATGTTCACTATCAACAGGCAATATTTGCACACCTTTTTCCGCCGCCGTTTTCATGACGATATGGCCAGCTGTCACTAACGTTTCTTTATTGGCTATTGCGATCGTTTTTCCTGCCTGGATGGCAGCCAGCGTCGGTTTTAAACCGACATTTCCAACGACGGCATTTAACACGAGCTGACTGTCTGGATGAGTGGCAACTTCAATTAATCCTTCTTCTCCGTAGACGATTTGTATATCATCCGAAACGAAAGAGCGAAGACGTTCTTTCATCTCTTTTGAATGAACCGAAACGAGTTTCGGTTTAAATTCGTGAATAATTCGCCGCCCAGCTTCAACATTTTTTCCAAATGACATCGCAACCAAGCGAAACGATTCAGGGTACGCTCTCAGTATTTCCAACGTTTGCATGCCAATGGAACCCGTGGCTCCAAGCAAACTAATCTTTTTCAAACATAAACACTCCTTAAGCTGTATCATTACATTAGCTTTAGTACATGCAAGATCGGCAAGACAAAAATTAAACTGTCAAAACGATCGAGGATGCCGCCGTGTCCAGGCAGAATGTTTCCTGAATCTTTCACACCATAGTGGCGTTTAAGCGCAGATTCAACCAAGTCTCCCATTTGTCCGAAAATTGCGATGATGATGGCAGCCAGGATCGCTTTTGGAAGAGAAAACAGCGGATGAATCAATTGAAAAATAACCGTTAAAACAAGCGCTGAAATGATGCCGCCAACAGCGCCTTCAACCGTTTTTTTCGGACTGATTTCCGGCCACAGCTTTCTTTTTCCAAACGCCCGTCCAATAAAATAGGCTCCGCTATCTGTCGCCCAAATATTAAACAATACAAAAAAGAACATCGCCAATCCGTTATCCATTGCTCTCGTCAAATGGAAAAAATAAAAACCGACGCCGACATAAAAGGCGCTCAAAAGTACAAAAGACGCATCATGAAAGCTGATTTTATTTTTTGAAACAACGGTCAGCATCAACAAAAGTAACAGCAATACGATCAGCATATCAAATTTGCTTTCAAAAAAAGGAAAAAGACTGAAATACCATTTTTCCGGAATTAAAATGACAAGCATGAGTAAAAAACCGAGAACTCCCAAAGGGGAATAAATAGGCAATTTCATCATTTTCAGCAGTTCTGACATGCCGATCAATGCCAGCAACAAAATTAAAACCGTAAATGGGATACCGCCGATGACGATTAAAAATATAAACGGAATACCAGCAATTACAGCTGTTAAAATTCGCTGTTTCATACGGACCTCCTAATGATTAGACTTCAAGCCTCCAAACCGCCTGCATCGCATTTGATAGTCTTTCACCGCTTGAACAAGTTCTTCTTCTGTAAAATCAGGCCAATATGTATCCGTAAACCAAAGTTCCGTATAAGCCAATTGCCAAAGCATGAAATTGCTCAACCGAATTTCACCGCTCGTGCGTATGAGCAAATCGGGATCTTTTAACTCGGGTCGGAACAAGTAAGAGGACACCAGCTCTTCATTGATATCATCAACGGAAAGATTGCCGTTCTTAACGTCATTTGCGATCCGTTTAACCGCTTTTGAAAGTTCGTCGCGGCTTCCATAATTTAAGGCAAAATTTAAAATTAATCCATCATTGTGTTTTGTTTGTTCGATTGCCGTGTTCACAGCTTTTACCGTATGTTCCGGCAAATTTTTTTGTTCTCCCATAACCCGGACCTGCACATTTTCTTCAATCAACTCTGGCAAATACGTGTCTAAAAAACTTTCAGGCAGCTTCATTAAAAAATCAACTTCATCTTTCGGACGTTTCCAATTTTCAGTTGAAAAAGCGTAAAGGGTCAAAATGGAAACCCCAAGTTCATTCGCTTTTTTGACAATTCTTTTTATAACTTTTGTTCCTTCACGGTGACCAGCAATTCTCGGCAAACCACGTTGTTTCGCCCAACGGCCGTTTCCATCCATAATGATCGCAATGTGATGGGGAATATTGGATAAATCTAAAGACGTATCGGCTGAATCTTGGTGTTTTTTCCGCTTCAAGAATCTACCAAGCATGAAAAATCCTCCGTTTGTTTGAAATGAAGCACAATTCATTTCTGATTTTCAATTCTGAATAGTGAAAAAACCCCCTAATATAAAGAGGGTTGTTGTACATTCATATTTATTTTAACGCCTACATGATTAGACTTCCATGATTTCTTTTTCTTTTTCTTCGACGATTTTATCAATTTGCGCAATATATTTGTCTGTCAATTTTTGTACTTCATCCGTTAAACGTCGTAATTCATCTTCCGTTATTTCGCCATTTTTTTCGCTTTTTTTCAAATCATCGTTAACGTCACGGCGAACATTGCGAACTGCAACTTTGCTTTCTTCTGCATACTTTTTAACGAGCTTGACCAATTCAGCGCGGCGTTCTTCCGTCAGCGGCGGAATTGCAATGCGAATAACATCTCCGTCATTGGATGGCGTAAGACCGAGATCCGATTTTAAAATCGCTTTTTCAATTTCATCGATGACGGATTTATCATAAGGTTGAACGACAAGCAATCGTGCTTCAGGAACGGAAATGCTTGCCAATTGATTGAGCGGTGTAGGAGCACCATAATAATCGATTTGAATTTTTTCCAAAAGGGATGGGTTGGCGCGGCCGGCTCTTAATGCAGCAAGTTCTTTCGATAAATTGGCAACCGCTTTTTTCATTCTGTCTTCGCCACTAGATAACAGTTCATTGGCCATTAATTTTTCCCCCTTACGATTGTTCCAATTTCTTCACCTAAAACGGCGCGTTTAATATTTCCTTCGTCAGTAATCGAAAACACGATAAGAGGTATGTCATTATCCATGCATAATGAAGATGCAGTTGAATCCATCACTGCCAAGCCTTGTTTAATCACATCGAGATAGGAAAGACTGTCATATTTTACCGCATTGCTATCGACCGTTGGGTCTGCACTGTAAATGCCGTCGACATTGTTTTTCGCCATCAAAATCACTTCGGCTTCAATTTCAGCCGCTCTCAATGCAGCTGTTGTATCCGTGGAAAAATAAGGATTGCCTGTTCCTGCAGCAAAGATAACAACTCGTTTTTTCTCAAGATGACGGATTGCTCGTCTGCGAATATATGGTTCAGCAACTTGCCTCATTTCGATTGAAGTTTGCACCCGGGTTTCAACGCCCATTTTTTCAAGGCTGTCTTGAAGCGCCAGAGAATTCATTACCGTTGCGAGCATTCCCATGTAATCAGCGTTGGCCCGATCCATGCCCATTTCGCTGCCGATTTTTCCGCGCCAAATGTTTCCGCCACCAACGACGATTGCAACTTCGACGCCGAGATCGACAATTTCTTTCACTTGTTTTGCAATCGAATGAATGACTTTCGGTTCAATGCCAAATTGCTTCTCTCCAGCTAAAGCCTCTCCACTGAGTTTTAAAACGATGCGCTTATACTTTGCCTTGCTCATAGTTTCCTCCACCAATAAAAATCCTACATAATAAATTTACGCTTTCTTGTATCTTCTGTCTAGATAAATCATTTGAAAAAGAGGGAACACAAAGTGTTCCCATTTCGAAAAGATTATTTTTTGATTTGTGACATAACTTCTTCAGCAAAGTTTTCTTCTTTGCGTTCGATGCCTTCGCCAACTTCATAGCGGACGAATGTAGAAATCTTTCCGCCTTTCGATTGCAAATATTTCCCGACTTTTTGGTCCGGATCTTTAACAAACGGCTGATCGACCAAACAAATTTCCTCGAAAAATTTGTTCAAACGTCCGACGACCATTTTTTCGACAATATGTTCTGGTTTGCCTTCATTAAGCGCTTGTTGTTTTAGCACTTCTTTTTCGTGTTCAATTTCATCTTGTGGCACGCTGTCGCGATCGATGTATTTTGGTTTTGAAGCTGCAATGTGCATTGCGATATCTTTCGCTGTTTCTTGATCGGCTCCTTCAATAACGCTAAGAACCGCAATCCGACCACCCATATGCAAGTACGAACCGAAAATTTGATCGTCCGTTTTTTCGATGACAGAAAAACGTCTTAACGAAATTTTTTCGCCGATTTTTGCAATCGCATTGTTCAAATAAGCTTCCAATGTTTGGCCGTCTTTGATTTCTTCAGCTAAAGCGGCTTCAACATTTTCCGGTTTTTTTGCCAGCAAAAAGTTGGCAATGTCGTTTACCAGCGTTTTAAATTCTTCATTTTTTGCTACGAAATCCGTTTCCGAGTTGACTTCGACAACAACTGCAGTGTTGCCATCGATCGCGATTTGGGTTAAACCTTCAGCAGCAATGCGGTCAGCTTTTTTCGCTGCTTTTGCGATCCCTTTTTCGCGAAGCCAATCGATCGCTTTGTCCATATCTCCGTTCGTTTCCATTAATGCTTTTTTGCAATCCATCATGCCTGCGCCAGTTTTTTCGCGCAATTCTTTCACCATTTGTGCAGTAACAGCCATTTACCTTCCTCCTATCTTAAAAAAGGTGATAAAGGGCATTTCCCCTTTACCACCCTTTATTATCAATTTTATTTAAATTAAACAGTTGTTGTTTCTGTTTCGTCTTGCCCTTCTTCAACTTTTGCATCTGCTTCCGGCTTTTCAGCTGTTTCCGTTTCTTCTTTCTTTACACTGCCTTCTTCACCCTGTTTGGCTTCCAAAACAGCGTCAGCCATTTTACTCGTCAATAATTTGACTGCGCGAATCGCATCGTCATTGCCCGGAATGACATAATCAATTTCATCTGGATCGCAGTTCGTATCTACGATTGCAACGATTGGAATACCTAATTTTCTAGCTTCTGAAACTGCGATTTTTTCTTTGCGAGGGTCGACGATGAACAAAGCATCCGGCAATTTTTTCATGTCTTTAATGCCGCCTAAAAATTTCTCCAGGCGTTCCATTTCTTTTTTCAGCAAAATGACTTCTTTTTTCGGCAATACCTCAAATGTGCCGTCTTCTTGCATTCTCTCCAATTCTTTTAATCGAGCAATTCGCTTTTGAATCGTTTGAAAGTTCGTCAACGTTCCACCTAACCAGCGTTGGTTAATATAATACTGTCCGGAACGTTCTGCTTCTTCTTTTACTGTTTCTTGCGCTTGTTTTTTCGTGCCTACAAATAAAATTTTCCCGCCGTTTTGGGCAAGTTTGCGCACAAATTCATACGCTTCTTCGACTTTTTTAACCGTTTTTTGAAGGTCAATAATGTAAATGCCGTTTCTTTCCGTGAAAATGTACGGTTTCATTTTTGGGTTCCAGCGTCTCGTTTGATGTCCGAAGTGTACGCCGGCTTCCAACAATTGTTTCATCGAAATAACTGACATGCATTTTCCTCCTATTGTTATTGGTTTTTCCTCCGCTTATTTCTTCTTTAAATGGGCTACGGCAAGTAGACCTCCATTTAAATCAATAAGCGTGTGTTTTTTACACGAAAGTAAATATATCACATGAAGAAGAAAGAAACAAGAGCAACTCATTTGGAATGGTGAAATTTTAATAACAATTCGATTTCTCCATGTCCTTTATTCAGTTTTTTCGCAATTTCTTTAATGCCGTAACCTTGTTCATACAGTTGAATCGCCTGCATTTCCAGTGATGGTTGAGCATACGTTTCGGCAGCCTTTTCTTCTTCTTGAACAACTGCTTTTTTTTCGGATGCCCGATTTTCTTCAATCGTTAACATTTCTTTTTGTTCTTGCTGTTGTTTCTCATTTTTCTGAAGGTTTGTCTGTTCTAAAATTTCTTTTAAAAACCGTTCATTTTCTTCTTTAAGTTCAACAGAATAATAAGCCAATAAATCTTCCAGCTCTCTTTTTTGCATTTCAAACTGTTGATAATCAAATGCATTTCTCATTTTCTTTACAATAACGATTAAGATGAAAAATGTGACAAAATGCAAAAGCAGACTAACGATTAACAAATAAAGTAACACCGACAACCATCACCTTTTATTTTCAGACATTTTTATCAAGAATATGCTTCAATTTTTGTATCGCTTTCGAATGAATCTGCGAAATTCGCGATGTAGATAAATTTAATATTTTACCGATTTCCGTAAACGTAAACCCTTGTTCATAAAACAAGTTCACGACGAGCTGTTCGTTGCGATTTAAATTTTTCAGCGCATCCGCGAGTTCTTGAATCAGTTCTTTTTTCAGCACTTGTTCTTCCGGCGTCAATGTCGACGTATCTTCGAGTTGCAAGCTTTGTTCTTGCTCGGCATCTTCAGTCGTTTCATCGATGAAAATCAAATTGGCATTCGCATTTTCCTGCAGCGTTTTTAACACTTCTTCTTCAGAGAGATTTAACTCTTTTGCCAGTTCGGAAGTCGTAATATTGCGCAAATGCTTTTGCTCCAGCTGCGCTTTCATTTGTTCGATTCGCTTCGATTTTTCCCGGACCGACCGCGGAAGCCAATCTTGTTTGCGCAAACCATCTAAAATCGCACCTTTAACCCGAAATGAAGCATATGTATTAAACTTTAAATCACGGCTTGGATCGAATTTGTAGAGCGCATCAAACAACCCCGCTAATCCTAAACTTTTTAGCTCTTCATTTGGAATATTGGAGGGCAAACTCGATGAGATCCGTTGGACATGATAATCAACAAGTGGCATGTACATTTTCACCAACTGTTCCGCCGCTTTTGAATCGCGGCTTTCAAACCATTTGTCCCACTGTTGCTTTTCAAGTACGTCCTGTTCCGTCATGGAACTCCCTCCTTTATATTTCAATAATTCCGCCATTGACTTTTCGAACAGTCAATACGAATGTTTCCGGATTAAATTCAATCGTTCTTCCAACATTTCCCCCTACGTCTTCCGAAACGAGTTCGATTCCAAGCTGATGGAGGCGCTCTTTTACCGCTTCGACGTTTCGCTTGCCAATTCTCATCATTTCGTTATCGGTTTGAAACTGAAACATTTGTGAACCGCCGGCGATTTTCGCTTTCAGATTCTTTGGATTGCTGCCATGTTCTCTTAATATATCTTTTAATAATTGAACGGCTGTATCCGCATATTTGCCTGTCCGAAGATGCTTGTCTCTCGCTAAGCTAGAATCGGGCAGCATGACATGTGCCATCGCTGCAATCGAATTTTGTTCATCATAAACGACAACGCCTACGCAAGAACCTAATCCACTCGTTCTTAAAATTTGAGGAGGCCTTGCTAGTTTAATTTCTGCCAAGCCAACTTTAATGATTTGACTCACGTTATTCATCTATAGGCACTCCTAAAGCTGCAAAAATCGTGCGGAAAGAATCCGGATCAGGAAGCAGAAGCAACTGTCCTTGCAGTAACGAAGATAAAGAGTCGCTTCCTAAAAATACAGTATCGATGACTACGGCATAATCACTTTCTTTTGAAATTTCAATTAATCCGTAGTGAATGAGCGCTCCCGCCATGTCAATGCCTAC
>JGI1652J44930_10000585_pt1 | contig 14230 bp, 16 predicted proteins | sample NewIslsDNAsample_FD_44930 | JGI IMG/M metagenome (IMG submission 44930)
GTTTGCACCCCGGGGAGACCTTCGCATGGACATCCCTGGCAGGGGGAATCGGCCTTTTGATCCTGTCCTATTTCGACTGGGAGCCGCTCACGGTTTGGCTGAACCTATCCTGGAGCCAATGGGCGTTCATCGGTATCGCCGTCGCCGGTTGGTTGGGCAGTTTGGTTTTTGCAAGACCCGAAAGGAGAAATCGCTATGAATCTGCGTAACGGATTGATATTGCTGGTGATCATCCTCGCGGTGGTCGGAGCGATTTGGATGGGTGGAAACAAAGGGGAAACGGAAGACGGGGCGCCGGCTGTGAAAGCCCCCGAGGAATCCACGGCAAAATCCGAGGAGGCCCCTTCCTCATCCCCCCAGGAGTCCAGCGACGTGGAGCAGCCGCAAAAGGGCTTTCGCGCCCCCAATTTCGAGCTGAAGACTCTGGACGGGAAGACGGTGGAGCTGGCGAAGAACGGCGGCAAACCTTCCTTCATCAACATTTGGGCCTCCTGGTGTCCTCCCTGTAAGATGGAGATGCCCTTCATCCAGGAGGCTTACGAAAAATACGGGGATCGTGTCAATTTTCTCATGGTCAACCTGACGGAGACGGATGATCTGGACAAGATGAAGGATTACCTTTCCTCCAAAGGGTACACCTTCCCGGTGCTGTTGGATGAAAAGGGCGAGGTGGCCGATCGCTACGGCGTGGTATCGATTCCCGTGACCTACGCGGTGGATGACAAGGGAGTAATTATTCACAAGCATATGGGCGCGATGTCAAGGGGACAGATTTTTGATCTGATGGAGCAATTGACGAAGGAGAAGTAGGGCAGAAAAACGGAGGGGAGGGATGATTGGTGGCGGAAGTGACGTGGTGGCTCGCCTTCGGAGCNGGGGTGCTTTCCTTTGTCTCCCCGTGCTGTCTCCCTTTGTATCCCTCGTACATCTCTTACATAACCGGCGTTTCCGTCAGCCAGCTGACGGATCGTTCCCAATCCTTTCAGATTCGGCGGGCGACGATGTTCCACACGCTGTTTTTCATCTTGGGTTTTTCCGTCATCTTCTACGCCTTGGGCTTTTCGGTCAGCTGGCTGGGACGGTTTTTTCAGGAATATCAAGACACGATCCGCATGCTGGGGGGCGTTCTGATCTTCGTGATGGGGCTGTTTTTGCTGGGGCTGTTCCGGCCTTCCTTCATGATGCGGGACGTGCGGATCGGAGCCCTCCAAAAACGCCGTCTGGGATACATCGGTTCCATCCTGGTCGGGATGGGATTTGCGGCCGGATGGACGCCCTGCGTGGGACCGATCCTCGCCTCCGTCCTGACCCTGTCCCTGACCGATCCCGCGTCGGGGTTGGGGTACATCACCGCCTATACGCTGGGTTTTGCCATTCCCTTTTTCGTCATGGCCTTTTTCCTGGGGAGAACCCGGTGGATCCTCAAATATTCCAACCGGTTGATGAAGGTGGGGGGCGCGCTGATGGTCCTTTTCGGCATCCTGCTCTATTTCGACCAGATGACGGCGATCATCGCTTGGCTGACCCAATGGACCGGAGGTTTTACCGGGTTTTGAAGGGATCCCAAGCGTGACGGGAGCCGGGCAAGCGGAGAAATTCTCGGCATTTTTGTCCCGAAAGGAGGAAGGCGGATTGGAATACGGCGATGACGTCCTGAAGCGCCTGCGCCGGATCGAGGGACAGGTCCGGGGGGTGCTGCGGATGATGGACGAGGGAAAAAACTGCAAAGACGTCGTGATGCAGATGACCGCCATCCGCTCGGCAATCGACCGGGCCATTGCCGTCATCGTGTGCAACAATTTGGAACGCTGTCTCCGGGAGGAACTGGAGAAGGGCGAATCGGGAGACACGAAAAAAATGGTCCTCGAAGCCGTCGAGCTGATGGTGAAGAGCCGTTGAACGGCCGGGGAAGCAACGGAACGGGTGAAATCATGGATCGGCGAACGCGCTTTTGGATCAGAAGGTTGCTCATGGTTGTCATGTTGGTTTTGATCGGCTTTGCCCTTTACCAGACCGGCGAGTCGGAAGCGGTGGAGGTCGGCCGGACGGCCCCGGATTTCGAACTGACCACCCTGGACGGCAAAACGGTCAGGTTAAGCGATTTCCGGGGAAAAGGGGTGCTGATCAACTTCTGGGCCTCCTGGTGCAAACCCTGTCGGGACGAAATGCCGGCTATCCAGCGGGTGTACGAACGCCACCGGGACAAGGGTCTGGAGGTGTTGGCGGTCAACATCGCCGAGACGGAGGTGACCGTGGACGGATTCGTCCGGCATCTGGACCTGACCTTTCCCATCCTGCTGGATCAAAACCGGGAAGTGACTCAGTTGTACGGGATCGGTCCCATTCCTTCTTCGATCTTTGTCTCTCCGGAGGGCAAGGTGGTGCGGAAGGTGTCGGGGCAGATGCAAGAAGGCCAGATCGAGTCGATGGTCCTGGAGATTTTGCCGAAATAGGGGGCATGGACCGAGGGATTGCATCGAAGTGAGGGGGTGTCTGAAGAAGGTGTCGGAGGAACTGGTACGGATCATATCCGACGAAATCGCATCATCTCCGGACCGGGCCATCCCCTTTCGCCGGTATATGGAACTCTGCCTGTACCACCCCCGATGGGGGTATTATCGTCGGGAAGGGACCAAGATCGGCAAGGAAGGGGATTTTTACACCAGTTCCCATGTGGGAGATCTCTTCGGCCGCGTGATGAGCGACGTCCTCGAAGAGATGCGCCGTTTTTTTTTGCCGCATCCGCACTGGATGCTGGTGGAAGTGGGAGCGGGGGACGGACGGCTGATGGAGCAGATGATAAAGGGACTGAAGGAGAAAGGAATCGGCCGGGACGAATTGATGTGTTGTCTGGTGGAAACGAGTCCCTATCACCGCCGTTTGCAGGAGCGCCGCCTGGANGGTGCTCCCTATCCCCTCCGTTGGGCGGACCGGCTTTCCGACCTTCCCGGAGGGATGCCCGCGGTGGTTGTCAGCAATGAACTGCTGGACGCTTTTCCCGTGCACCGGATCGAGCGAAGGAAAGGAGCCCTTCGGGAGATCTACGTCACGAGGCGCGACGGCAGGTTTTTCGAAACGGACGGCCCCTTGTCCACCGGCGCCCTGGAGGATTATGTACACCGCTTCGGCCTCCGGCTGGAGGAAGGGCAGCAAGCCGAGGTGAACCTGGATGCCCGGGATTGGATGCGGGAGCTGGGGCAGTGGCTGGAAAAGGGGTTTGTCATCACCGTCGATTACGGCGGTGAGACGGCAGAAGTGGCCGGTCCCGGCCGACCTCGGGGGACCCTGCGCTGTTTTTCCAGGCATCGGGTGCACGGGAACCCCTATCGGGCTCCCGGCGAGGAGGATCTCACCAGTGACGTCAATTTTGAAGCGCTCCGGGCCTGGGGTGAAGAGGCGGGGCTGAAACCTCTCCTGTACACCACCCAGGGGGATTGGCTGGTCCGCTCCGGCATACTGGATTACCTGGAGGATCACCAAAATCCCGATCCTTTCAGCGAAGTTGCNCGGCGGAACCGGGCCGTTCGACAGCTGATTCTGCCCGGCGGAATGGGGGATGTCTTCAAGGTGCTCATCCAGTGGAAGGGGGAGGGGCATCCTACCTTGAGGGGAATGAACAAAAATGAGGCCGGATGAAGATCCGGCCTCAGATTTGCTCCAGCTTGGTCATCATCCCTGGGGCATCATAAAGAAGGAATAGGAGACGATCCCTAGGAAGGAGACGATCATGTAGCCCCAAAACAGGTACATATAAGTACGTTCCGTGAAGCCCATGTAGCCGAGAATGACGAAGAGCGCCGTCTGCACGAAGAACAGCAGGGCGGGGGTGTACAACTGTCCCGCGAGAAACATCAAAGCGATAACAAAGGTCCAAAAGCCGAGGACGCGAAACATGCGGTCCATGGGTTCCACTCCTTCCGAATATCGAGCCCCTGACGGGCTTTTTTTCTTTTGAGGTTTGCTGCTGTGAATGGGCGAATGGGAGCCGCTTGGCCTGTGCCCTCTCCGGCGTGCCGGAAGGCCGCTCCAAACCGGTGGCAAGGTTTAGGCTGGTCCGATCGGCCGAATTTCATGCCTTCCGCAGGAGGATGTCGGGAGCGCCGCTGATCCGGCCGTGAAGCCCGTGGGGGCTCATCCTTTTCCCGTCCCGGATTACAGACTTATTATATACTTGGGACAAACGGGGATCAAGCGACGGCTTTTTGACAGTTTCGTCTCGCCGGAGCCGGAAAGGGCGTGTCGCGTATGATGCCCCTTTTCCGGGCATGAGAAAACATCCGTTTCATTCTTTCGCAAGGTGGGGAGGAATCATGGAAACCATTCAGCTGGATCGCCATCGCGGCATCGGACATATCCGCTTTCACCGGCCGGAGGTGAGAAATGCGGTCAATCTCCGGATGATGGATGAATTGGAGGAAGTGCTCCGCGAGTGGCGGGAGGATGACGCGATCAAAGCCGTCATGTTGACGGGGGATCGTCATGCCTTTGTTTCCGGGGGGGATCTGAGCGAATTTCACCGGTTGACCCGGGAAGAGGAGATTTATCCGGTGATGGCCCGGATGGGACGTCTTCTCCTGGAACTTCAGGATTTGGGGAAACCGACCATCGCCGCCGTCGAGGGTACCGCCGTGGGGGGCGGGTGTGAAATCGCCGTCAGCTGCGATTTTCGCCTGGCTTCGGATCGGGCCCGCTTCGGTTTTATTCAGGTTCGACTGGGCATCACGTCGGGATGGGGCGGAGGGACCCGCTTGCTGTCGCTGCTGAAACGGAGCGATGCCCTTTACCTGCTGTTGACCGGTGAGGTGATCGACAGCGAGACTGCGCTTCGCATCGGTCTGGTCGATCGGGTCTTTCCGAGCGGGGAGGAGTTTGCAGGGGCCGCCTGGGATTTCGCCGAACGGGTTGCATCGGCTCCCCTCGGCGTCATTCGGGAATATCTCGCCATCGCCAATCGGGTTCGACGAGGAGGGATGTCGCGGCACGAGATGGCCGAACTGGAAAGCCGGTCCTGCGCCCGGCTGTGGGAGACGCCGGAGCATCGCACCGCCGTGGAGGCATTTCTGAAAAAAAGCACCGGGACAAAAAAATCCCCTTGAGGCCACAACCCCCTCATTGGGGGATGAAGGAGCGCTGGAACACCGACCGTCCTCCGGATGCGTCGGTTTCTTTTGGTCTTTTTTCGCTCCTCCTTTCCCGAGTATATATACAAGCCGATTCGGCAATAAATTTAATAGTTACATATACTACGTTTTATATCAGATGCATAAAATATAGAACAAAAACCCAGGCTGGGCGGAATGGGTCGAATGACACGGGAGGTTAAGTGTATGGCTGTAAAGAGACAGGACGCTTGGACACCCGATGACGATTTGGTGTTGGCGGAGGTGACTCTACGCCATATTCGGGAGGGGAGCACCCAGTTGGCAGCCTTTGAAGAAGTGGCTGAAAAATTGGGCAGGACTCCCGCCGCCTGCGGCTTCCGCTGGAACAGCTGTGTCCGAAAGAAATACGAAGCCGCCATTCAAATCGCCAAAGCTCAACGCCAGAAGCGGAATCAGACCGGGCGATCGCGTCTTTCGGGTCAGTTGCAGGGAGACCAAGAGGCGTTATCCTCCCTGGATGCGATCATCCGCTATTTGAGACGCCACAAAAATGAAGTGGCGGAGTTGCGCAAAAGACAAAAGGAATTGGAGAAGGAACTGAAGCAACGGGAAGAGAAAATTGAACAGCTTGTCAAAGAGAACGAAGAGATGAAAAACCGTCTCGACCATGTGGAGACGGATTATCAGACCGTAAACGACGATTACAAAACCCTTATTCAGATCATGGACCGGGCTCGGAAGTTGGCCTTGTTGGAAGAAGAGCAGGAGGAGAACAAACCGAAATTTCGCATGGAGGAAAACGGAAATCTGGAACGGGTCGACAAATGATTTCGCCGGAGATGCCCGGCGGAAGGAAGTCTTGCCACTTGACCGGAGACAGAAACACCCCTTCAGGCAGCCGCAGGAAATTCCTGCAAAGGCTCGAGGGGTGATTTTTATTTTTGGAAGCAGGACGCTCCGAAAGCCTGAGTCCCCTTCGGAGGCGCCCCGCGGCGGTCGAGGAATCCCCTTGAGGGATTCCCGATCACTCCTGAAGGCCCACCCCCGGCGGAGTCCATACGTACGGATTCTCTCCGCGGTCCCGGATCGGGTCGTATTTCACCGGACGGAATCCCATTTTGATCCAGAAAGGATCGGAACGGCGCCGGGCGTTGGTCTTCACCGGAAGTCCGAAGCTCTGGGCATGGCGAACCAGGGCGCTTCCGTACCCCTTGTTTCGGTATTGGGGCAACACTTCCAACTTCCACAGCTCGTAGTAGTCCTGGGGTGGATCGAAATAGCGGTCGTATTTGGCGTCGATCCGGTACAGGCTGATGCGGGCCACGAGATTTCCGTCCTCATAAATCCCGTAAAAAGGAGAGTTGCTGTCGTTTTCGATGATGTTGGCTTTCAAATCTTCCAACATGGACAATTCTTGGAGCCCATACTCGTGGAATTTTTGAAACTCTTCCAGCGTTTTATAATTAATCTTCAGTCGTTCAACCTTTGGTTTGTCCATGATTTTTGACCCCTTTCCTGATTGGATGGGTTTGATATCATTATACCTGATCGGCCGTCCAATTGCTCCCATCAAGTTTGCTGCCCATTATTGGAATTCGGATCGGTGGCAGGACATCCGGAAAATTTGTCGAATGAGGAGTATCGTGTGCCGGTTTGGAAGCGCTTGCCGTTGTCCTTTTCGGAAAGCTTTCGGTATATTGAAAGTGACCATTATTGAACCATTGAGGTGAAACATGGCGCTCAGAAAAATATTGATCGCGAACCGTGGTGAAATCGCCAGACGGATCGCCCGCACCTGCCGTCAGCGCGGCCTTGCGGTGGTGGCCGTCCATTCCGAAGCGGATCGGGATTTGCCCTTCGTCCGGGAAGCGGATGAAGCGGTTGAAATCGGTCCGCCTCCGGTTGCGCAGAGCTATCTGAACATGGACGCGATCCTGGAGGCGGCCCGGAGGACCGGCGCCGACGCCGTTCACCCCGGATACGGCCTTCTTTCGGAAAATGCCGCCTTTGCCCGCAAGGTGGAGGAGGCGGGCCTGGTCTTCATCGGCCCGCGCCCCGAAGTGATCGAAGCGATGGGGGACAAGGTGAACGCCCGCAGGACGATGGAACGGGCCGGCGTGCCGGTGGTTCCCGGTACGCTGGAGGGCGTGTCTTCCGTGGAGGAGGCGGCGGAGCAGGCGGAGTTGGTCGGCTATCCGCTGATGCTGAAGGCGAGTGCCGGCGGAGGCGGGATCGGCATGCAGATCTGCCGCTCTCGGGAAGAGCTGGCCCGCTTCTTCCCCTCGGCCCAGGGAAGGGCGAAGGCTTATTTCGGTGACGGAACCCTTTTTTTGGAAAAGTACATCGAACATCCCCGTCACGTGGAGGTCCAAGTGGCCGCCGACGGGAAAGGAAATGTGATTCACCTGTTTGAGCGGGAATGCTCCATCCAGCGCCGCAATCAGAAGATCGTGGAGGAAAGCCTTTCGCCGTCCATACATCCCGAAACCCGCGTGCGATTGGTGGAAGCGGCCGTGCGGGCCGCACGTTCCGTGGGATATACGGGTGTGGGCACGGTGGAGTTTCTGGTGGATGCCGAGGAGCGGATTTACTTTTTGGAGATGAATACCCGTCTGCAGGTGGAGCATCCGGTGACGGAGATGATCACCGGACTGGATCTCGTGGCCATGCAGCTGGACATTGCGGAAGGGAAGGATCTGTCCCTCTCCCAGGAAGAGATCCGGCCCGAAGGACATGCCATCGAGTACCGGATCTGCGCGGAAGATCCCAAAACCTTTCTGCCGTCCCCCGGTTCGGTGGAGCTCTTTCAGCCGCCGGAGGGGCCGGGAATTCGCGTCGATGCCGGGATCGAGTCGGGCAATTCGGTGACGCCCTTTTACGATCCCCTCGTCGCGAAGTTGATTGTAAGCGGTTCAAACCGGGAGGAAGCCCTCGCCCGAAGCCGTGAGGCGCTGGCTGCATTTCGAATCGAGGGCATCCGGACCAATCTCCCCCTTCACCGCAGGATTGTGGATGATCCGCGTTTTATCCGGGGAAAATATGATACCCGTTTTCTGGAAAGCCTTTGATTTCGAGGATTGAACAACTTGATCGGAAAGGGTGAAGCCTGTGAAAAAGATTGAAGCGAACATGGCCGGTACCGTGCTTCAGGTGTTGGTGCAGCCCGGGGATCGGGTTGAGGCGGGGCAGGATGTGGTGGTGTTGGAGTCGATGAAGATGGAAGTGCCGATTCAGTCGGAAATCTCGGGAACCGTGTCCGGCGTGAAGGTGGAGACGGGCTCTTTTGTGAATGAAGGGGACGTGTTGGTCGAGCTGGAGGACTGAAGCATACTCTTTGACGGGCAGAGGAGGGTATCCATGCCGGAGGTCCGAATCGTCGAGGTGGGACTCCGCGACGGATTGCAGAATGAAGCGGCCATTCTCCCGACGGAAGTGAAAAGGGAGATCGCCGAGGGATTGATCGCCGCCGGGGTGAGGGATATCGAAGCGACTTCCTTCGTCCATCCCCGGTGGATTCCCCAACTGGCCGACGCTGAGGAGCTTGCCGGGTCCCTTCCCCGGGGGGAGGGCGTCCGTTATCGGGCGCTGGTTCCCAACCGGNAGGGGCTGGAGCGGGCCCTTGCGACCCCGATCGACGAGTACGCGGTGTTTATGTCGGCCAGTGAAACCCACAACCGGAAAAACATTAACAAGAGCATCGACGAAACCTTTCCGGTTTTGGAGGAGACGGTCCGGCTCGCCCGCGAGCGGGGGAAGCGGGTCCGGGGATACGTGTCGACGGTGTTCGGCTGTCCCTATGAGGGGGAAGTTTCCGTGGCTCAGGTGGCGAAGGTGTGCGACCGCCTGTTTGAAATGGGGGTATACGAGGTTTCCCTCGGCGACACGATCGGCGTAGCTCATCCGCGGCAAGTGAAGGAAGTGCTTCGGGAGCTCTTGAAGCTGTTTCCCGCCGACCGATTGGCCGGACATTTCCACGATACCCGGGGAACCGCCCTGGTGAACGCCTATGTCGCTCTGGAGATGGGCATCACCACGCTGGACAGCTCCTTCGGCGGCTTGGGGGGGTGTCCTTACGCACCGGGAGCCTCCGGGAACGTGGCCACCGAAGACCTGGTCTACATGTTGGAGGGCATGGGCGTGTCAACGGGAATCGATCTGGAAGCCCTGTGCCGGGTTAGCGCCTCGGTTCAGGAGCGGATCGGCCGAAAGCTTCCGTCCAAGGTGTTGCAGAGCACCCTGGCATCACGCCGCGGGAAAGGGGAGAAGAAGGATGAACGAGGTTGAATGGGAACGGAAGGAAGGCATTTCCGTCATCACCCTGAACCGCCCCGAGGTATACAATGCGCTCAATTTCGAAACGTTGAAGGAATTGATGAAAATCGTGGAGGAATTGACCCATTCCAAAGCCACGCGGGCGGTGATCATCACGGGTGCGGGGGAGAAGGCCTTCTGTTCCGGGGCGGACCTGAAGGAGCGGCGAACCTTTACGGAAGATCAGGTCCGGCGATATATCCACCTGATTCGCGAGACCTTCACGGCGATCGAGCGCCTGCCCCGGCCGGTCATCGCCGCCGTGAACGGCGTCGCCCTGGGCGGCGGGATGGAGCTTGCCTTGGCCTGCGACCTGAGGCTGGCGGATGAGCGGGCGATCTTCGGATTGACGGAAACCTCCCTGGGAATCATACCGGGAGCCGGAGGAACGCAGCGCCTGCCCCGGATCGTCGGAAAGTCCAAGGCGAAGGAACTGATCTTTACCGCTCGCCGGATCGATGCCGCCGAAGCGGAGAAGATCGGTCTGGTCAACCACGTGGTGCCCAAGGGAGAGGTGCTGGATGCCGCCCTCGAGATGGCGGCGATGATCAACGAAAACGCCCCCCTGGCCCTGGCCCAGGCCAAATTTGCCATCGATTACGGGATGGAAACGGATCTGGCCACCGGTTTGGTGATCGAGACCAAGGCCTACGAAGCCCTGATTCCCACCAAGGATCGCCTGGAAGGGCTGGAGGCCTTCAAAGAGAAGCGGAAACCGATCTACCGGGGGGAATAACGGGAAGAGGAGGGGGACCATGGAAGAATCCACAATCAGAAAATGGGAGGAGCAGACCGAAAGGATCAAGCGGGGCGGCGCTCCGAAATACCATGAAAAGCTGGAAAAGCAGAACAAACTGTTCGTCCGGCGTCGGTTGGAGCTCCTCTTTGATCAGGATATGGAATTGGAGGACGGGTTGTTTGCCAACGCCCTGGCCGAAGGTCTGCCGGCGGACGGGGTGGTGACGGGGATCGGGCGCATCAACGGTCGTCCGGTCTGCGTCATGGCCAACGATTCGACGGTGAAGGCGGGTTCCTGGGGTGCGCGCACCGTTGAAAAGATCATTCGCATTCAGGAAACGGCGGAGCGCCTGCGCATCCCGATGGTCTACATGGTGGATTCCGCGGGAGCCCGCATCACCGACCAGGTGGAGATGTTTCCNGGCCGCCGCGGAGCGGGACGCATNTTTTACAACCAGGTGAAGCTTTCCGGGGTGGTTCCCCAGGTGTGCGTGCTGTTCGGGCCGTCCGCCGCCGGCGGAGCTTATATCCCCGCCTTCTGCGACGTGGTGATCATGGTGGACAANAACGCCAGCATGTATCTCGGTTCTCCTCGGATGGCGGAGATGGTGATCGGCGAAAAAGTGAGCCTGGAGGAAATGGGCGGCGCGCGCATGCACTGCAGTGTCAGCGGGTGCGGCGACTTTCTGGCGAAGGACGAGGAGGAAGCCATCTCCCTCGCTCGCCGCTATCTCTCCTATTTTCCGGCGAACTATGCGGAAAAGCCCCCGGTGGAGCAGGGGAAAAACCCCTCGCCTTCGGCGCGCAAAATATCGGAGGTCGTGCCGGACAATCAAAACGTTCCCTTCGACATGCTGCAGGTGATCGAGGCGATCGTGGACGAGGGTACCTTTTTCGAGGTCAAGAAGCTCTTCGCCCGGGAACTGATCACGGGATTTGCCCGTTTGGACGGCCGTCCCGTCGGCATCATCGCCAACCAGTCGAAGGTGAAGGGCGGGGTGCTGTTCGTCGACTCCGCCGACAAGGCGGCCCGGTTCATCACCCTGTGNGATGCTTTCCACATCCCCCTTCTGTTCCTGGCCGATGTTCCGGGATTCATGATCGGCACCCAGGTGGAGCGGGCCGGGATCATCCGGCACGGGGCGAAGATGATCGCCGCGATGTCGGAGGCCACCGTTCCCAAAATCTCGGTGGTCGTCCGCAAAGCGTACGGTGCCGGCTTGTACGCCATGGCCGGACCGGCCTTNGAACCGGATTGCTGCCTCGCGCTCCCCACCGCCCAGATCGCCGTGATGGGACCCGAGGCGGCCGTGAACGCGGTGTACCGGAACAAAATCGAGGAGTTGTCCGAACCGGAACGCACGAAATTTGTGATGGAGAAGCGGGAGGAGTATAAAAAGGACATCGACATCTACCGTTTGGCCCACGAATTGATCGTCGATGACATCGTTCACCCCGATCGGTTGCGCGACGAGTTGATTCGGCGGCTGGAGGCCTATTCGAGCAAGCAGAAAATCTTCAGTGAGAGGAAGCATCCGGTATATCCGGTCTGATCAGACACACGACCCGAAACGGATGGCGAGGTGTTCATTTCGGAGCCGCAGACGGCTCCCTTTTCTGTTGAACGAATCGGGTCAAACGGAGGGGTCCAGGTTGCGCATTGCCGTATGGGGAGGCGGTTCCCTCGGATTGCTGTGGACTGCGAGACTTACTCCCTTGTTTCCGGAGGCGGTGCTCTTGGTCCGGACCGAGAAGCAGCGGGACTGGATCCGGGAGCGGGGGATTCTCCTCACCCGTCCCTCGGGTGAAAAAGAAAGAATTCCCGCTGCTGTCCGGTGGATCGGNGAGGTCGTCAACGAATCCTTCGACTGCCTGTTCATCATGGTGAAACAGCGGGACCTGCGGGAGGTGGCCGAAAGCCTGACCGCATTTTCCCGCCCTCCTTCCTTGGTGCTCTTGTGGCAGAACGGTCTGGGGCAGGATGGGCCTTTTGGCTCCGTTCTCCCCCCGGGGGTGCTCTGCGGGGCGGTGACCACGGAAGGAGCCCTTCGCGAGGGGCCCGGGGAGGTGCGGCACACGGGGGAAGGCACGACGTGGATCGGCCCCTTTTCAGAGGAGCTCGCCCACCCCGGGATCGCTGCCAAGCTCATGGAAAAATTGAAGGACGCGGGGATTTCCATCGAATGGGAGAACCGGATCGTTCGAAGAATATGGGAAAAGGTGATGGTCAATTGCGCGATCAACCCGCTCACGGCTTTGCTCCGGATTCCGAACGGCGGATTGCTCCACAGCGACGACGCCCGGTTTCTGATGAAGTCCATCGTGGAAGAGGCGGTGTCGGTGGCCCGCGCCGAGGGAATCGCGTTGGAGGCGGAGGACATGTTGAAGCGGGCGGAGGAGGTTTGCCGCAAGACGGCTGTCAACCGTTCGTCCATGCTGCAGGATGTGGAGAGGGGACGGTTGACGGAAATCGACTGGATCAACGGCGAGGTGGTCCGCCGTGGGGCGCGCGCGGGGATCGAAACACCGGTGAACCAGACCCTGGTCCGGCTGATTCACCTGCTGGAGATGCGACGCGATCCGGACGAATGTCCGCCAGCGGGAAGCTCGCTGTCATGAGCGCCCATCAAAACCCCGCATGAGGGACAGGGCGCGGAGGTGAATGGAAGATGTCTCGGAGTAGGGGGCACGCCGAACCCTTCGTCATCGCGATTTTTGTGATCGCCTTGGATATAGCCCTGATGGCCCCTCTGCTGANGACCCTGTCGGGGGACTTCGGCATCACCCATCGTTGGTCGGCCTGGGTGATCGCTCTGTATCTGGCCGTGTTTTCCTTTGCGTTGCCCTTTGCGGAGAGTTGGATGCGGAGCATCGATAGCCGGCGCCTTTTTTCGGTTTCTCTGCAGCTTTTGGCGATCGGGTCGGTGGTGGGTGCGGTGGCTCCAGCGTGGCTGTTGCTCCTGGTCGGGCGGACTTTGCAGGCGCTGGGGGCGAGCGGCGTGGTTCCGGTGATGTCGCAGGGGCTTCGTCAATCCAGACGGCCGTTGCTGGTCCGGACAGGAGGACTGTTGTCCGTACTGTTGATCGCCGCCCCCCTTCTGTCCGCCTTCCTCAACAGGCAATTGGGGTGGCGCTGGGTTTTTGCCGCCTTTCTCCCGCTGATTCTTCTTCTCTTTCTCATCGCCCGGCGACTTCCCGCACCCTCCCCGTCCCGGCTGCAACGATTGGAATCGGGAAGCACTTTTTTCTTTTTGGGTTCCCTTCTCTTTGCGATGATCGCCGTTACGCGCATGGAGCCGCTCGCCGGTTGGGAGGAGATGCTCCATCCCGAGGTTTTTCCCTATTGGATTTTGTCCGTCGGATTGATCGTGCCCCTGATCATGGTGGAAAAACGGGTGGATCATCCGCTCTTTATTCCCAGAGCGGCCAACCGGAGTTTCATCTTCGTCCAGATGATGGCGGCCATTTCGGGAATGTGCCTGATGGTGCCCGTGATCATTCCGGGATGGATCACCCCCCTGTTTCCGGATACGCTGGAGATGGGAGGGATCGGCCTGGCTGCCGTGGCAGCGGCGGTCGGGGGGAGCATTCCCCTCGCCGGGTGGATCGCGGGTCGATGGGGATCCCGGATGGTGCTCGCCGCCGGCTTCTTCACCCTGTCTCTCGCTTCCTTTATTCTGGGCGTATCCAAAAACTTCGCCCTGTTGTTCCCCGCTCTGCTTCTGCTGGGCGGGGGAATCGGTCTGATCATGTCCGCTCCTCTGCACGACCTCTTGTTCGGTCGGTTGCCCCTTCGGCGCGTGAGGACGGGCCTGGTGGTGTTGGGCATGTTCCGGGCGGCGGGGGGAGCCCTCGGTCTCCTGTTGATCACCCGGTTGATCGACGAGCGGAACTTCCAGGCCGGAGAAGCGCTGATGCTGGTGACGGCGGCATCCCTCGCCGGGTACTTCCTCGCCCTGCTTCTGCCCGGATGTCGCACCGACCGCGAGAGGCGGTGATTTCCCCCCGTTGGGGTTCATGCTATACTGGGGGAGGGTAGGGCTTAGGACATAAAGAAGGGGTTTTTCCATGAGGATCGA